>Ga0316187_10002030_pt1 | contig 17684 bp, 17 predicted proteins | sample CroRivburrow1_MG_FD_204927 | JGI IMG/M metagenome (GOLD analysis project Ga0316187, IMG submission 204927) | Coastal sediment microbial communities from Maine, United States - Cross River worm burrow 1 | ecosystem: Environmental > Aquatic > Marine > Coastal > Sediment | place: USA: Maine...
CCAGCTGGTCTACACCGGCACCGCGGCAATGGAAACCCTGTTACCGCGCACCTGGTTTTATCCGGCCGGATTCGGCACCCTGGGTTGCGCCCTGCCGGATGCAATCGGCGCAAAACTCGCCGCGCCGGACAAAACCGTAATCGCTTTAGTTGGAGACGGCGGATTCATGTTTACTGTCAACGAACTCGCGACCGCGGTCGAAGAAAGACTTTCGATTCCGGTCATCATCTGGCACAACCACAGCTACGCGATGATTCGCGACGGTATGCTCAAACGCGGAATCCCGGAGATTGGCGTCAATCCGAAAGCACCCGACTTTGTCAAACTTGCCGAGGCTTTCGGCTGCCCGGGCACCCGGGTTGACAGCGAAACCGGCTTCAGGCAAGCGCTGAATAAAGCCATGGCATACGCAGGACCCAGCCTGATCATCGTTATGGAAAATGATGCCTGGCTGGTTTAATCAACCAGGGCTTACAACGATTTTGGAGACTAATCCTGTTTATAGCGAAGATTATAAAGGGGACATAGACGAATTTTAGCGCCAGCCGGCCCGGTCCATCAATTGTACCGCCGCACGATTGTTTTCACCGAGGTAAGTCAGGTTGAGACTGTCGCCTTTAAACTCTCCAAATGATAGCAAGGTAGCTGATATCGTCGCATCAGCTACCACCGGGTATTCGTTGTTAACCTCGGCGTACCAGGTCTGTGACTCGGCATTAACCAGGAACTCGAGCAAACGTTCGGCCGCTTCGCGGTGCTTTGCGTATTTGGTGATTCCGGCGCCACTGACGTTGATATGGGCTCCACGATCGGCCTGGTTTGGCCAGAAAACCCCCAGGCTGGAGGCAACTTTCTGGTCCTTTTCCTTATCACTATCCACGAGTCGGCCGAAGTAATAGGTGTTGGCAATCGCGATGTCGCACAGCCCCGCCGCCGCAGCGCGTAATTGATCGGTATCGCCACCGGCAGGTTTGCGCGCGAAGTTAGCTACCAGGCCCCGTGCCCAGGTTTCGGTTTTTTCGACGCCATGCGCTTCTATCATCGACGCAACCAGCGACTGATTGTAAATATTCCCCGATGAACGGATACAGATTCTTTGCTTCCATTTTTCATCGGCCAGCGCCTCGTAGGTTGATAATTCAGCTGGATCGACCCTGTCTTTCGCGTAAAAAATAATCCGCGCCCGCTGCGATAATCCAAACCAGTAATTATCTTTATCGCGCAAGTTAGCAGGAATGCTCGAGTTCAGTTTCGAATTAACGACAGGCTGCAGAACCCCGGCTTCCCTGGCGCGTTGCAGTCGTCCAGCATCGGTAGTAATAAAGACATCCGCCGGGGTCGATCGCCCCTCGGATTCGAGGCGCTTGAGCAGCTCATCTGCCTTTGCAGTTATCAGATTAAAACCAATAGCGGTTTCAGCCTCGAATTTTTTAAGCAGCGGTAAGATGAGCGCCTCCTTGCGTGCCGAGTAAACATTGACCTCGTCGGCCTGAACGACGCTCTGACCGAACATCATAAACAAACAAAGAACGCCTGAAACTATCAGCTTTGCTGCAATCGATCGGCGGTACATGTCAAAATCTCCAGTATTGATATCGAACGTGGTTGGATAAATTATCAAATCCCAAATGCAAATGCAAATGTTAATCATTCGCATTTGTAATAACGATAACTACTATTCTAAATCCGTTCGACAAAAGCTTACTTGATCGAAGTCAAGCCGCGGATACGCTGGTTGCCCACGCACAGGATCGCCATTATTATGCCTTGAAGATTCATTCTGAGAATCGGATTATGAGTTTCGGCATCACCAAAACCATTCCCGCGAAGGCCGGAATCGAAGTCCTGGATTCACTCTTTGACGGTAGTCGTAGAGAGTTTGAGTTTCATATGGCGGGCAGCGAACCGAAGCGACTCAAGCCCGGCGATTATGTTTACACGATATTCAATGATCAGTTGCATGGTCGCCTGAAAATCAGGGAATTTATCACCGGCGCCACCAATCCTGCTTCGGGTAACCCACGCATTCTGATTATTTTCGAAGCCCCGGGGCATAGATTGCAATCTCCCATTCCCAAAAAAGGTCATCGCGGTACCCGCTATACCGAAGGCGAAGACTGGCCGGCCTAGATTATTCTACGCCAGCTCCGATTGGCGGGTGGAAGGCCGATGGCATCATCATTTGCATATGCAGATAGCTTCACTATGGTTTACCCCGTTACGGCACCGCAACTAGCACACATTTTTTAAAACTATTTGCTATTCAATCGGGTCGATCTCTATACTCGGTGAATCCAGACTGAAGTATCGAGTTCAGGTTATTCCGATATGGTCGAGCTATTTGCTACGGATCAACAAGCTTTCGACGACGATGGATTTTTAATCGTCGACGAGCTGATCGATACCGTTACTATACCCATTCTCCACCAGGCTTTCACCGACCTGTTCAGCGGTAAATTCGAAACGGGTGTGCGCCCGGACGAAGTCAACTGGCAAGAGGCTGGCGGTGATCCCAGCATGACGCGACAGATCTGTAATGGCTGGAAAGCCAATCGCGATGTCGCGCGCATCGTCCTGGATGAATCGATTGCACGCACGATCGCAGGTTTGGCGGGCTGGCCCGGAGTGCGCATCATGATCGATAACGTACTGTGGAAACCCCCTGCCACCAAATCACTCGGCTTCCACCAGGACAGCGCCTACCTGGCATGGTTTACGCCATCTGATTTGCTGACCTGCTGGATTGCGCTGGATGACACCCATGCCGATGGTGGCACTATCGAGTTTGTACGTGGTTCGCATAAGTGGTCGTTGAGCGAGGCGGAAGGCGAGTTTCACGCGCCACAGGACTATCGCAAGCCAATGCGTAAAGCGGCCGAACGCGAAGGCATCGAACCTGATATCGTTTACGTCGAAGTGGCTGCTGGCGGCGGTTCATTCCATCACGGCTGGACCTGGCACGGCTCGGGGGCGAACCAGACACGCAATCCGCGACGCTCGCTGGTATTACACGCCATGCGTAGCGATGTCGAGTACGCGCCGCAGAATTTTGCGCAAGGTATCGGACCGATCTACAGCCGTTACAAGCGTCTCGGCGATAATATGCTGGATGAAAACTACTTTCCGATCCTGTGGCGCGCCGATGGTTACCGAACGCCGCAACTCGACGCTTTTCTGGAGCGGGACAATAATGCCTGACGATACAAATGATTCAACCCAAAAGGCGCTAAACGCACTCGCCAATACCCGCTTCACAACCTTTTGGCTGGATAGCCTCGACCCGGTTACCGACGAACCCGCCCTGCAACAGGACAGGCAATGCGATCTACTCATTGTCGGTGGTGGCTTCTGCGGGCTGTGGGCATCGATTCAGGCCAAAGAGCAAAATCCGCAACGCGAGGTCGTGCTGATCGAAGCCAAAAGTGTCGCTAACGGCGCGAGTGGTCGCCCGGCAGCAATCATGTCGACCTCGGTGATGCATGGCATCGACAATACCGAACGCATATTTCCCGCCGACGTCGCCGAACTGGAAAGCCTGGGGCGGGAAAACATGGATGGATTCCGCCAGGCAGTCGAGCGCTATGGTATCGACTGTGACCTCGAATGGGGCGGCGAAATGAAGGTTTCAATTGGCGACCAGGGCCTGGATACGGTCGAGGAAGACTACCAGCTGTATCTCAAATATGGCCACCAGGCGATAAAACTGGATAAGGCAGGCATACAGGCGGAAATTAAATCGCCAATTTTTCATGGCGGTGTCTGGTCGCAAAAACGCAGCGGCACCGTACATCCGGGTAAACTGGTACGTGGTTTAAAACAGGCCGCCCTCGAGCTTGGTGTGAAGCTCTATGAAAATACACCTCACTTGAGTAATTTCAAAACCAGTGACGGCATCACGGTAACAACGCCACAGGCTAATATCACGGCGCGCAAGGTACTACTAGCGACCAATGCCTGGGCAGCCGGGCATCGACATATCAGCCGACGGGTCGCGGCAATCCGGGACCGCATCATCGTGACCGAGCCACTGACCGAGGCGCAGATGCAGCAGATCGGATGGCAGCATCGCCAGGGCATCTACGATACCCGTACCCAGCTAAACTACATGCGCCTGACCGCGGATAATCGAATTTTGTTCGGTGGTCGGCTGGATTATTTTTTTGGCAATGATACCGACCCCGCGCTGGATAAAACACCACAGCCATTTATTCGCCTGGCACAGTCTTTCTACCGGACTTTTCCGCAACTCGCCGACGACATCCGCTTTTCATATGCCTGGAGCGGTCCTATCGGACTGACCACGCGCATGGCGGTGCACTATCAAAAGTATCATGACGGCGACATGGTGTTCGCTGGCGGTTATTCAGGTTTCGGCGTGACCGCATCCCGATTCGGCGCCCGTGTCGGACTCGCGATTCTGGATAAACAGGATATCCCGGAAACCCGGATGCAGTTTGCCCGCACCGTCCCCGACTATATCCCGCCGGAGCCGTTTCGCTGGATTGGAGCCAGGATCACCATGTACGCGCTCGATACGCTCGATGAAAAGGGAGGTTGGCGTAAGCTTTGGGTCGCCATGGTGCAAAAAATGGGATTTCCGATCACCTTATGAAAACGAGTATGCTCGTGGCAATCAGCGAGACATCCAAAAAATACGTTTACCCGGTAGTCAAACTACCGGGGATGCAACCAGGTCGGTAGAAAGCTATAAGGATCGCGATTGATGGTCTCGTTGTAGGGAATGTTGCGCGCTTTCAGTTTGGGCTGTAATTCTCCCGCCTTGCCGACATCGAACAGGTCTGTGGCACCACCAATGAATTCCCCGCCCACATAAATCTGCGGAATGGTTGGCCAGTCATTCTGCTGGTTTAGTACCGCCAGGATCTTTCCGCCGCGCTCGTTCTCCTGAAAAGCAACCGAGTCGAGGTCGACGGTGACATAAGGAATATCGCAGGCAGCCAACATCTTGCGTACCGACCAGCAAAATTCACACCATTCCAGCGCGAACATGAGCACCTGGTCCTGGTTCTCCTGCAGAATCGACTCAACTTCGGCCACTGCCGCCGGGTCCAGTTCGACCGCCACTTCGGGCTCGGTTTCGGCGGGCTCATCCTCGGTCGCCTCGCTAACATCGAAGCGATAACCAGGAGTCGAGCGGGAAATCGCGATTTCTTCAGCGCTCATATCTTCGGCGATACTTTCGAATAATGGCGTCGACAGGTAACGTTCGCCGGTATCTGGCAACATGCACAGGATATTTGACCCAGCGGGAGCAGTTTCGGCGACCTGCAACGCGCCGGCGAAGGTTGCGCCTGAGCTGGTGCCGACGAATATGCCTTCCTTCTGCGCCAGATCCATGGTGCACTGGATAGCAAAATTACCATTGATGGGGATCATTTCGTCGATCAGATTCGCTGCGGCAGTTTCCTCGGCGAACCTGGGAATGAAGTTCGGTGTCCAGCCCTGCATCAAGTGTGGCCTGAAGCTCGGATGCGTCTGGTAGGTGCCATCGGCATTTCGTTCCTGGGGAATACCACTACCGAGAATCTGCGAGTTGTCCGGCTCGCAAACCATGATCCTGGTATCGGGGCTGTTTTGTTTCAACACCCGTGAAACCCCGGCGAGTGTGCCACTCGTGCCGAAGCCGGTCACCCAGTAATCGAGCCCGATTTCGGCGAAGTCATCCAGAATCTCGACCGCGGTGGTACGCTCGTGCATCTCGGCGTTGGCAGGGTTATCAAACTGACTGGGCTGCCACCAGCCGTGGGCCTCCACCAGTTCATTTACCTTGGCGATCATGCCTGTTCCCATGTCCGACGCGGGAGTCAATATGACCTTCGCGCCGAGGAAGCGGATCATGCGGCGCCTTTCTATACTGAAATTTTCCGCCATTACGATCACTAGCGGGTATCCCTTTTGCGCGCATACCATCGCCAGCCCGATTCCGGTGTTACCGCTGGTGGCCTCGACTATGGTTTGCCCTGGTTTGAGCGCACCGCTGCGCTCCGCATCCTCGATCACACCCAGTGCGAGGCGGTCCTTGACCGAACCCATCGGGTTGAAAGATTCGATCTTGACGTAAATATTGACACCTGGCGGCCCCAGGTTATTAATCCTGACCGCCGGAGTATTGCCAATGGTTTCGAGAATACTTTGATATAAATGCCCCATTTCCCCCTCTCCACCGCATTATCTGCAGATTTATATTTTTATCGCCGCGGGCACTTAGCAGCCAGATGATTCAGGCTAAGATACCCCCCAACCGTCTATTCTGTGCAGGGCCAGGTGTCCGGCATCCAGCGACCTTCCGGTAAACGGGTGTTCGCGTTACCACAGGCAATATCGAGTTGTAACTGGGAAAGTCGTGTCACCTGGCGCAGGTCGACATCTTCGAAATGTGTTCGATAGGTATATGCGCGCCAAAAATCGACGTTCTTTAATTTCGCGTTAACGAAATTGACCCGGGAAATATTGGAATACTCAAAACTGACATTTGTCAGTTGCGCAGCGGTAAAATCAAGCCGCCCCAGCTCTGCCTTGGACCAGTCCACATCCGAAATTGTGGCATTGCTGAAACTGGCGCGTGAAAACTCCGACTTGGTAAGCTGCGAATTTTTCACTGTCACGCGATCAAACTTCGCCCGGTAACCAACCGTCTTGGTCAAATCGCTATTGTTAAATTGACTATTCGCAGCGCTGGCGCGGATCATATCGGCTTTAACCAGGCTCGCGTCGGTGAAATTGCTACCCTCGAGTGTACTCATGGCGAGATTGGCGCCAGCAAAACTCGCGCCGGTAAAGTTACTATCATCGAGCGAACTCATGGAAAGATTGGCACCGTCAAATCGACTGTCGGTGAAATTCGATTTATCCAGCATCTTGTTGGTCTTCTTGCAGCCGCTCCAGTCCATTCCCGGCGAACGTCGATCATTGCATTTCGCATAGGCCTGGTTTATCGAGACCAGTAACGCCAAACCGATTAATAATAATGTTTGTTTTACTTTTTTCCCTTCCATTTTTCTCAACCACTTGACCGGGTATGTCCAGGTTTGACTGCGGTACCCCGATAAAATTCCATCCTTATTCTAAGGTGACAACTGAACGTCGACTATACCTGATTTGTCAATTTTTTGCTGGCGCAAAACTTCAACCACGCCAGCTGAAATGATTAACACGGTGCCGGTAAGCTCGCGCAGTCCAAATTGCTCATCAGTCAATATTGCGGCACTAGCCATTCCGACGATAACTTCGACCATTAACAACATGCCTACACGTCCAGGACTTAGCAGCGTTGCCGGCATACCCTGCAAACTGCCGTTTTGCCAGATGACCAGCAATAGTGACATCAGCAGTGCAAATACAACGAATAAGGTTACCTTTTAAAGAATCATCTGGGCTACAGGTCGCCACGATGCGGGGGCGTCATAGCCGGATCGATTTATCGCACAAATACATCGCTGATCGTTGCAAACGCATTCAAATTGACATTATCCAGATCGAGTCTGAGTGGTTCATCCTGGGACGATAATTTAATAATGCTGACCTCGGTAACCGGGTCGATGTAAATCCACTGGCTGTGAATACCGATCGCAAGCATCGCGCGATGCTCGTTACCGGTCTGATACCACTTGTTGCGGTAGCTGCCGGCCGGGAATTCTTTCGCGGATTCCCCGCGCCGCCATGCTTCGAGACTACCGCCAGCGCTGCAATCCTCGATCCACCAACGTGGTATCACCTGTTGGCCGTTGGCGTAGCCACGATTGCGCACCAACTCGGCAAAACGCAACAAATCCCGCGGCAGCACACAAATACCGCCCGCGGTGCGCGCCGCACCCTTACGATCCACGGTGATGTAGGCATCTGCCTCGGCACCCATCGGCTGCCACAGATACTTTGCCAACAGCTCTGCGAGTCGCTCTCCGCTGGCGCGTTCAAGCATCCAGCCAAGCAAATCCGAATTCGGTGATTTGTACCTGAATACCTGACCATGTTCGCCTTTGCCCTTACCTAAGGTACACAGGAATTCATGCAGGTTCTGATCGATCGCATCGACCTCGCATGGATGCCAGGCGGTGGCGGTACGGTATTCGACAAATTTACCGGAAGTGGCCAGATAATCCTCGTTAAAGTCGATATCGACCTGCATATCGAGCAGGTGTTGCAGGCTCACATCGCGATAGCCGGAGGTGGCAAGTTCAGGAACATACTCGACCAGGAGTTTTGTCGGATCCAGTATTCCCTGCTCGACCAGCACCCCGGCCAGGGTGGCAGTCATCGACTTGCTCACCGAAAACACGATGTGTGGACTGGTTTCGATCGCGGTGTCGACATACCACTCGTGTACGATCTTGCCTCGATGCGCGACCAGTAACGCATCACTGTTGGAAACCTCGAGCCAGTCCTGCAACGACCAATCTTCGCTGTTGGGACCCGCCACTCTTAACCCCGCAACGCTGTCCACGCTCGCTTTATCAAGTTCGCTGATGCTTACCCCGCGCGGAATCGATTCGGTCGGAATAATTTCGCGGACATGGTGAAACGCCCAGCGATTGTTGTGCGGCTGCCGCCAGTTGGACAGGTTTAATGCGTCGGGTCTGTTTAACATTATTCGAGCTCAGTGATGATTTTCTGATTATTGGAATCGAGCACAGCCTGGCACATTTCGAGATGCAGACGCCCGCCGGTATTGTAAGGATGCGACTCGAGCACGGCCTCGTTGAGCACGATACCAAGCCCGGGTTCACCCGGTGCCGGCATATAGCCTTCCTCCCAGTCCAACGGCCGATGCAGAATCGCATCGTGAAATTCGGTCTGGATCGTCTCCAGGATCAAAAAATTTGGGCAGCTGAACGCTACCTGGGCGGCGGCGGCGTGCGCGATCGGTCCACAGTAAATATGCGGCGCCACCTGTGCATTGAACAACTCCGCCATGGCGGCGATTTTCTTGGTTTCCCAGACGCCACCACTGCGACCGATATCCGGTTGCAGAATCGAAACCCCGGCCTTAAGGGCCTGGTGAAACTCTACCCGCGTGGTCAGGCGTTCACCGGTTGCCACCGGGATCGTGGTCGACGCTGCGACCTTGCCAATCGCTGCCATCTGATCGGGCGGACAGGGTTCCTCAAACCAGAGCGGATCATAAGGTTCGAGTCGCCGTGCCAGCCGGATTGCGGATGACGTCGTCATCTGGCCGTGCGTACCAAACAGAATATCGGCACGGTCACCCACGGCTTCACGTATCTTGCGGATGTTGTCTTCGCAGCGACTCAACTCGCTTAGCGACAGTTCACGCCCGCCCTGAATGCCATAGGGCCCGGCGGGATCCTGCTTGACTGCGGTGAAGCCCATATCGACATAGTCTAGCGCACGGGCGGCGGCCGCATCCCCATCGTGGTAAACGTCGGGGGCGCCTTTATCCGGGTTGCCGTCATCGGTCACCGCCTCAGGATAAAGATAGGTGTAAGTACGTAGGCGATCATGAAACTGGCCACCCAGCAACTGGTAGATCGGCTGGTCATGGGCCTTGCCGAGAATATCCCAGATAGCGATTTCGATGCCGCTGAAAACTCCCATCATGCTGATGTCGGGGCGCTGCGTGAAGCCGGCCGAGTAAACCCGGCGGAACATGGTTTCGATATGATGCGGATCTTCCCCGGCAATGAAGCGCTCGAAGGTATCCTCGACCATCGCGCAGGCGATATCACCCGACACGGGAATGCCATAACACTCGCCGATGCCTTCGATGCCGTCATCGGTGATAATCTTGACGATCACCCAGAACGAGCCGCCGATGCCGCTTGGCGGTACCGTAACCCAGGTTTTGATATCCTTCAGAATCATAAGCTTGTCCGGCCAGGGTAAACTCCGCTAACTTACCCCAATCGCTTATCTTGCGAAACCAAAATCTGGCCTGGCAGGGCACTGTCAGGAAACCGGCAATACCACCAGTTGCGCGATCTCGACATGCCTGGGTTGCTGCAGCGCGTATAACACCGTCTCGGCGACATCCTGCGGCTGCAGGCATTGCTCGAAACTGTCATAAAACGCTTCGGCCTGCTGCTCATCACCAAGGCGTTGCCCGGCAAAACCGCTGCGCACCAGGCCCGGCATGATTTCGGTGACGCGAATCCCCCTGCCGGCGTAATCGAGGCGCAGACTTTCGCTGAACCCGTGGATTGCGTACTTGCTACTAACGTAGGCGGTGCCGGGTTGGGGGAATCAGGCTCATTCATCATCGGCTAACCAGTTCATTTTTGATAGCCTCGAGCAGCTTGTCCATCTGTCGCGTCGAAATGCCCGCCGAGCAACGCGCCACGTGTTGAATCGGCGGTGGTTGCGGCAAGTCGGCATTGCCAATTCTAAGACCCCGACTGTCGCTGCGACGCCCACCCTGTTGACGCTGTTCGAGCACACCCAGGTTAACCAGGCCGATGCCGAGGCCGCTACGCACCGCGTTGACCATGCCGTCGATACTCGGGCATTCGAACACCACGCGCAGGCTGCGCTTGCTGGAGGCCAGAGCCTGTTCCGCCCAGGCCTTGTAAAAACAATCCTTGTGATAGGCAACGAATGGAATTGGTCTCTCGGGATCGAGCATAAAGTCCTCCGCCAATAACCACGCGACCTGTTGTTGACCCAGGCGCTGGTCCGTCGCCAGCAACTCGGACTCAAACACCTCGATCAATGCCATATCGATTTCACCGTCGCGCAGCCAGCGCACCAGTTCCGGGGTATGGGCAACCCGCGAAGTCAATGCGACATTGGGGAAGCTGGTGGAGAAACTCGACAGGATTTGCGCCATGCCAGGTGCACTGACGTCCTCGGTTATGCCCAACCGTAATTCTCCGGCGAGATCGCTCTGGTGGAAGCTGGCGCAGGCTTCGTCGTGCAGCTTGACCAGGCGCAGCGCATAATCGAGCAATTTTTCACCATCGGGACTTAAGCCAAGCTTTCCGTCCGTACGCGCAAACAGGCTGCGGTTAAGCTTTTGCTCGAGACGTTTCATCTTGTGGCTGACCGCCGATTGTGACAGGTTCAGGCGTTTTGCGGCACGGGTTATGCCGCCGGATTCCGCAATCACGGTCAGGGCACGCATGGAATCGATATCCAATGTCGACATTATGACAAATTTCGATGAAAGTTATGAAAATATATCGTTTTGTTCATATAGATACAATCGGTATATTCAATCGTTGGCATTACATAAAGAATTCCCATGACCCAGTACAACAATGTTTTCCAGCCCCTGGAGCTGCGCCATCGCCGTCTCGACAATCGCGTCGTCTTCGGCGCCCATACCGCCAACATGTCCGAAATGGGCCTGCCCGGCGAACGCCATCGTGGCTACTACGAGGAACGCGCCATCGGCGGCGCGGCCATGATCGTGGTCGAACCGATGCCGGTGCATGCGACCGCGGTACTGACGCGCGGCAACTTCCGCCATTGCGACGATGGAGTCGTCCCCCATTTCCGCAAAATTACCGACGCGGTGCACGAACATGGCACTACCATTTTGCAACAGCTCTACCATGTTGGTCAGCACGGTGACTCTGCCCTGTCGTTTATGCCGCACTGGTCACCATCAGGACTTGCTTCCTATCATGATTCGGACGGCAGCCACATGATGCGTGAATCCGAGATCATCGAAGTGATCGACTGTTTCACCAAAGCAGCGCAGCGTTGCCAGGCGGCGGGCTTCGACGGGGTCGATATTTTTGCCGCCTATCACAGCCTGCTCGATCAATTCTGGTCTTCCTGGTCGAACAGGCGCGACGATCAGTGGGGAGGATCGCTGTCAAATCGATGCCGCCTGTCGTTGTCGATCATCAATTCGATTCGCGCCGCCTGTGGCGAAGATTTCATCATCGGCATGTCCATCGGTTATGCCGACAACACCCCTTTCGTCATGACCCTCGAAGATGTCCAGGAAGTGATTTCACTACATGATCAAACCGGCAATCTCGATTACGTCTCCTGTGGTTCGGGTAACTACGTCGACTATGACCGGGTCATGCCTACCTTTGTCCACGGCGAAAAACAGGGGGTGCCGCTCGCCGCCGCGCTCAAGCAGGTCGTCAAACAGGCGAAAGTAACCGCCGAGAGCCATATCCGCACGCCGGAAAACGCCGATTACACCATCGCCAGCGGTGCTTCCGACCTGGTTTCGATTGTGCGCGGGCAGATCGCCGATCCTCACCTGGTAAACAAGGCGCGGGCAGGACGCGAGGCAGATATTCGTGGCTGCATTTCCTGCAACCAGATGTGCTGGGGGCGGCGCTCGCGTGACTACTGGATTTCCTGCCTGATCAACCCGTCCGCCGGACGCGAATTCGAATGGGGTGGCGATCGCTTCGATAAAATCGCCACGCCGAAAAATGTACTGGTAGTTGGTGGTGGGCCAGCGGGTATGGAAGCCGCGCGCGTCGCCGCGGAGCGTGGTCACAGGGTTACCCTGGCCGAAGCGCTGGGTGATCTGGGAGGTCAATTTCGGCTCGCCGGACTCGCGCCTCGCCGCGGGCAGATCACCGAGCTGATGGGCTGGTACCTGCGCCAATTCGAAAAACTCGGGGTCGAGGTACGCTATTTCTCGCCCATGGATGAACAGGACATTCTCGAGTTCGGCGCCGACGAGGTCGTATTAGCCACCGGCTCGATGCCGGATGGACTGGCCAAACAGCGCTGGCTGCCTGATGCCAATGAGCTACCCGGGTTGAGCCATGGCAGAGTATTCTCCTGTGAGGAAGCCTTGCGTGACCAGGCCGACCTGGGCAAGGCGGTGATCGTACTCGACGAAGGCGGCAACTGGCGCGGTACCGGCACCGCCTGGTTCCTGGCCGACAAGGGTCACGAGATCACCATCGTCACGCCCGATCCGATGATCGGCAAGGAACTGACGCACACCACCTCGGATTTTCAAATTCGCGCCAGCCTGGCAAAACTCGGTGCCCGCTTCATGCTCGAATCGGTGATCGAGCACTGGCACGGTGATCGGGCCGATATTCGTTCGCTACTGGATGGATCAACTTCAAGCGTCGAAGCATCGGCAATTATCACCGCCACCACCAACGTAGTTTACAACGAAGTCGAACTGGCGCTGGCTGAAACCGATGTCAATTTTCACGTGATCGGCGATGCCGCCGCACCGCGGCAGGCGCCTTACGCATTTCACGACGGCCGCAAGATCGGCCTCGCGGTTTAAACGGAGACAGCAAACATGGCCGAGCTAGACGGCATCAACCTGGCAATGCAGACACCCATGCATGCCGATGGCAGCATTGATTACGCTCGCTGGGAAGCGTTGATCGATGTTTACATCGATGCCGGGGTTCACGGCCTGGTGCTCGGCGCGGGCACCGGTCAGCATCCTTACCTGACTCGCGACGAATGTGATCGGCTTTACGAGCTCGGTGCTCGACGTATAGACGGTCGTTGCAACCTGATCTGCCAGACCTCGGCGCTGGTGGTCGACGAAGTGATTGCCCGTTCGCGCCATGCACAGGGGCTCGGGGCCGATGCGTTAATGATCCTGCCGCCCTATCTCGAGGGTCCCGAAGACGACAACGGTCTGTTCGAATTTTATCGCAGCATCGACGCCGTGGTCGAAGTCGATATCATCGGCTACAACATTCCGCAAACTACCGGTATCGGCATTTCGGTCGAGCTGTTCAAACGGCTCAATCAACTGGATCACTTCAATTACATCAAGGACAGCGCTGGCGATCTGACCACCCACCAGGAGTACCTTGCTACCGGCTACAAAGTGCTTAATGGATGCGACCCCAACACCGTGTTCGCGTTTATCGCAGGCGCCAGTGGCTGCATCTGGGGCGGCTCCAACTACATGCCGCGCGAAAGCGTACAACTCTATGACCTGGTTGCCGCCGGCGATCATGCCGCTGCGATGGCCTTGTGGAAACGCATGATTCCGTCACTGCTTTATATCTGGCGCGGTCAATATATTCCAAAGGTCAAGGCCGCGAGTCGATTGCGCGGTTTCGACGGCGGCAGCGTGCGCGCGCCGCTGCAAAACCTGGACGCGGCGTCTATGGCGGAACTCGAAGTCTGCCTCGAACCCCTGCAGCAGGATTAGGCAGACCATGGCGACACGGCGAAGAAGACAAGGTGGCAGCGCAGCCCGGCGCGCGGCGGTGGCAAACGCGGCTGTCGTGCATCACCCGGAAATCAGGCGCGGCATTCCGATCATAGAGGTCACCAACCAGGAAGGTGTGGAACTGATCCATGATTTTGCGATGCGCGTCGCAGAAGAAATCGGTTGCGATTTTCAGGACCAGGAATCGCTTGATTACTGGCGCCAGACCGGCGCCGAGATCGACGGTGAACGCGTTCGCATCGGGCGCGAGGAATTGCTCGAACTGATCGGCAAGATCCCGTCTTCCTACCTGCATCATGCGCGCAACCCGGAACGCACGGTACGCATCGGCGACGGCCACGCGGTGGTCTCACCTTCCTACGGCGCGCCCTTCGTGCGCGACATGGAGGGCGTACGTCGCTACGCGACGCTGGAGGATCTGAATAACCTGCAAAAGCTGAATCACATGGCGTCAACGGTGCATATTGCCGGCGGCACCATTGTCGAACCGGTCGATATCCCGGTACCGCATCGGCATATGCATATGGCTTACAGTGGGCTCAAGTACTCGGACAAACCAATCATCGGTAACGTCACCGCGCGCGAACGCGCCGAGGATACGGTAGACATGATGAAAATCGTGTTCGGTGAAGAGTTTGCCACCAACAACACCGTCACCACGTCGCTGATCAACGCCAACTCACCGCTGGTGTGGGACGAAACCATGCTTGATGCGCTCAAGGTCTATGCGATGAACAATCAGGCGGTTATGTGTTCGCCGTTTTCGATGGCGGCCGCGAGCACGCCGGCAAGCAATGTCGGCACGGTCGGGGTGGTGCTTGCCGAAGCCCTGATGGCGATGGCGATGACACAGATCATTCGTCCCGGTGCACCGATGCTGTTCGGAGTACCGGCGATGACCGTCGCGCTCAATAGCGGCGCCCCGGTGCACGGTTCGCCGGACTCGGCGATGGTGCAGTTCCTGTCGAGCTCGATGGCACGTCATTACAAGTTACCGCACCGCTCGATTTTAAATGTCGCGACCTCGAAATCGGGCGACATGCAGGCCGCTTACGATTCGATGTGGGGGTTATTCCCGAGCATGCTCTCCGATGCCAACTGGATGACCATGGCCGGTGGTATGCTCGAAGGTGCGCTAACGGTTGGTTACGGCAAGACGATGATCGATTTCGAACAGCTCGACGCGTTTTACCACTTCCTGCAGGGCCCTGATTTTAGCGACATCGAGGAAGTCTTCGACACAGCAAAGCGGGTCGGGCCCGGGGGACACTTTCTCGGTGAAACCCATACCCTCAACAGCAACCTGTTCATCTTCGATTCACAGCATAATAATTCCTACGAGCAGTGGGATGTCGAAGGCCGGCTCGACAGCGAGGCAGTCGGCGTGCGCAAAGCCAAACAATGGCTTAACAAATACGAGGCGCCGCCAATCGATGAGGCGCTTGACGAGGCGCTACTGGATTATATCGCCAGGAGGACCCGCGAGATTCCGGTGTAACAGGCTTAAATCATGCCGTCATTCCCGCGCCAGCGGGAATCTTGCAACAAACCAACATATTCTTGTCATCACACGCCAAACTGTTATCCCACGCTGCCAACTTTCCAAAGTCCCATTGAACCGTTGTTCCTCCTCGACTATTTACTAAGCGGGCGCGGCAATACCGCTACGTTCAAACAAGGTCGGAGGATTTTTAAGATGAAGAAACCAGTGACGGAACGCGCGCTAATCAAGCGTCTTAACCGACACCTGCCGAAAGATGGTCTGAAACTTTTCCAATGCAAGATTAACGCTCATGGGCATCACGAGCTCGGCAACTACTATATCGTCGATACCAAAATGAACATGATCAACGCTATACATGTTGATATCGAACACCTCGCACGCCATGAGGGCGTACTTAAAGAATATGAAGAGATCATCAAATGAGTGGGCTAATCAAAAGCCCCGCCAGTCGAGCGAACGTCGAGAATCGTCGGGCGAACCAGCGCGACTCCGGAGAAACGGGAAGCAGACTAATTTAACTCGTCATCTTTCCAATATTTCGTGCCTTTGACTGTCGCCTGCAGCGCCAGGCCAGTCTCGGTTAACTGGTAAATAGTCATGTTATCGACCGTAACCTCGCCACCGACAGCCGCGCCCTTATCGTCGGCCTTGGCTGCCGCATCGGCCTGCGCGCCAAGCGCCCAGCCACTCTCTACAAAACGATCCATGGCATCATTGGTATGGAAGATAAATACCAGGCGAAAATCTTTGGCGCCGAGACCTACACCAACGCCTACCTCGCCCATCTTCATGTAAGTGTATTTGCCGCTCAAATTGTTTCTGACGACACCCTGGCCACCACCGAAACTGGCTAACACAATATTGACATTGGCGTTACTGAATACCGCGTAGCCCGGGGCACGGGAAATCTGCGATTTAACGTCCGGCTTTAGTTTGTAGAGGTCGGATAGAACTTCGTTCTTCATAGCAAGAATCGACTGGCGCTTTTCTAGCGGGGTCATATCTCCAGTGGTAGCACAACCCCCAAGGAGCAATGTCATGATGATACAAACTACGGTCGATACTCGCGCCATGTCAGGTCTCTGTTTTGAGTAAAGGTTTCACGAACTGTTCAGCTTATTACTATAGGGTAAGTTTTTCAGCCTGAAAATCACCGCATCATGTTAAAAAGCTGCCCAATTAGCGGCAGTAACAGCCCTTATGATGCATTCGCTGGTGAAATTGTCGTAATTTTAAGTTAAGTTACGCGAGTCTAACCTGGCACTGGTTTACTGACAGTGCATTTGCCTATCGAATTCTACTGAGGAACAAATACCAATGTCCGTTCTCAAGCAAGCCATACTGATACTTTCCATCTCATTATTAACATCACTGAATGCCTATGCCGATTCGTGGAGCTGCCGTCATGGCAACGATGTACGCGAGGTACACATAGAGCGAACCACACCAAATCCCGCACCCTGCGAAGTCGTCTACAAGAAACTGACCGAAGGCGTCGAAGACCAGGTGCTTTGGAGTGCACAGAACGATGGCGCTTACTGCGGTGAAAAAGCCAGTGGCTTTATTACCAAACTGGAATCCTACGGATGGACTTGCGTCGAGACTATCCGGGATGACGCCGCTACACAGTAATGTTAGTCGCCTGCCTGCGAAAGCTGACGCCTGAATGTCGTGGGTCTGCTGTCGCGGGCAGGCGGTTAAATCTGGTCCCCTTTTTAGCCCCTGGTTAGGTGGCCTTTGGCAAGGTAAACCAGAAAGTACTGCCCAGGCCTGAGCCTTCAGACTCAACCCAGACTTTTCCACCGTGCACCTCGATAATGCGCTTCACCAGCGCTAATCCTACGCCAGTACCACCGACGTCGGCGCTCAGCCTTTCAAACAGGCCAAATATCTGCTCCTGGAACCGGGCATCTATTCCGGCGCCATTATCTTTCACATAACAACAGATCATCCCGTCTCTTTCAACAGCACCGATATGAACATAGGGTGATTCCTGATCACCCATGAACTTGATTGCATTTTCAATCAGATTCTGGAAAACCTCGGTGAGCCTTGTCGGGTCGCCTGGTA
>Ga0316187_10002031_pt1 | contig 17684 bp, 15 predicted proteins | sample CroRivburrow1_MG_FD_204927 | JGI IMG/M metagenome (GOLD analysis project Ga0316187, IMG submission 204927) | Coastal sediment microbial communities from Maine, United States - Cross River worm burrow 1 | ecosystem: Environmental > Aquatic > Marine > Coastal > Sediment | place: USA: Maine...
GATGTACGGCCAGTCGTCCGCATGATGCCGAGCATCAGTATCTGGATAAAGCCACGGGCATTACCGTGAACGGCCTGCAGAAGCCCGCCATTTTTCATCATGATGACCCTCGTTTGGCGGCGCATTCGCGGGATTATCTTTATGTCGGCCCAGTACAAATGAACCGCATGGGGAAATATTCCTATTATCTGTGGCTGGGCGAGTGGAGCACTATAGATCGCCCGTCCGAACGAAAGCGCGTTGATGACAAAGGCTATTCGGGCAAGGTTCTGGAGGGGGTCGTCATTTTGCTGGATGGCATCCCAATGGAGTTGTACGAGAATCTCGATCCGAACGAGAGATCACGCATAATCCAGCACCCGTACGAAACCCCGGTTAATAATATGCGCACGGCTTTTATGCGGGTGTCGCGAGATCAGCTCAACCGAATAGCACTGGCGAACAGCGTTGTTGTCAGGGTGGGCGACGAACCGCAGGCCCGCACCTATAAATTGTGGAGCGGCACTACCGGTTCGTTTGATTCGATAGTTAATGACCCGGCAATGGCAAACAGTGAGCATCTGGTAAAAATTAAGTGACAGGCAATCTGAAAAATGCAGCACTTGTTGCTTTTCGCCTGGCCCTGCGGCCACTGGTGCGTGTATTGCTGCGTAACGGTGTGACCTGGAAGGAAGCGGCCGAGGTCTGCAAGCAGACCTACGTTGAGGTCGCACGCGACGATTATGGCGTGCATGGCAGGCCAACCAACGCCTCGCGGATCGCTATTCTTACGGGCCTGAGCCGCCACGAAGTAAAAAGGGTTCATGACAGCCTGGCCGACGGTGAGCCGGTCGCGCTGGAGCGCATGAACCGAGCAACCCGACTGCTCGGTGGCTGGCATATCGATACAGAGTTTTGCGATGCTGCAGGCGCTCCGGCAGATCTTGGCTTTGATTCGGGAGCAAATAGCTTCAACGATCTTTGCCGACGTTATGCACCGGATATTCCTGCAACCGCCATGCTAAAGGAATTGCAGCGAGTGGGCGCCGTTACGGAAATCGCGGATGGCGTATTCAGGGCGACCATGCGTTACTACATGCCTGATTCACAGGATCCGGATGCCGTGTTGCGCACGGGCAGCGTGCTGGAAGACATTGGCAACACGGCGGCTTTCAATCTGGATCGTGATAAGGAAGCCGCAGCGCCAACCCGCTTCGAAGGTCGCGCAACCAGTGCTGACGTCCGTGCGAGTGCTGTAAAAGAATTCAGGGCGTATCTCGAAGGCGAGGCGCAAGGATTGCTCGAGCGCGTCGACGACTGGCTGTCGCGCAATGAGGCCCCCTCGACCGGCAAACGACCCGAGCGGCGCGTCCGGCTTGGCGTAGGTGTGTATCAAATACAGGACGACGAGAAAGCTCGTCGTGAGTTTAAGCGGTGATCGTTATGCAGCAGATTAGTCATCTATTTTTGGTCGCGACTGTCGGATTGATGGTCGCTTCGTGTGGTGCCGGCACGGGCGGTCAAACCGCGGGCATTGATCGCGGTGGCATAACGTCCGGCCCTGTAACCGGATATGGCAGCGTGTGGGTTAACGGTTCCCGTTATCTTACGGATGACGCAGACATCGAGGTGAACGGGCAAACAGCAGTCGAAGCCGATCTGGCCATTGGTCAGGTTGTTGTGCTGACATCTCTAGCATCGGGTAACCAGCTCAGCGCACAGCGAATTGTCTACGAAAGCAATCTGCAGGGGTCAATCGAGTCAGTGGATGCACTCAACGGAACTTTCGTCGCGCTCGGTCAGCAAGTGATGGTGGATGCCGGTACCTCATTTGCTGCCGGGATTGTTCCAGCAGATATAACGGGCTTAATGTCCGGCGACATCGTCGAGGTAAGCGGGTTGGTTGATACGGCGGGCCAGATACGCGCAACCCGCATTGAAAAAGAAGGTCTGCCTTATGAAGTGCAGTTGACAGGGATCGTGAGCAATATTGTCGCGAATACACGGTTCAATATCGGAACTCAGATCGTTGATTACAGTAATGCGGCTTTGGTTGAAGGCTTTGCGCCTGCGGGCGTTATCAGTAACGGTGACCGTGTCAGGGTAACTGTTGATAAATCTGCTGCTCCTCAATTCGGTGCTGGCGGCGAAATTCTGGCCACTACAGTGGCCTACCGTGGCACATTTGTGAATATAGAAGACGCTGAAGACGGCGATATCGAAGGGCTGATTACGAATTTCGTCAATCAATCCAGTTTCCGTCTGGCAGGGTTTGCCGTCGTTACAAATGCACGAACGGAGTACAGCGGCGGCACGGCAGGCGACCTGGGGGACAATATTCGCGTTGAAGCAGAGGGCGAGTTCGATGCCACCGGAGCACTGGTCGCTGACAAGATCGAATTCCGCACTGAGGGCGAAGCGCGTATCGAGGCAACGGTTGATTCGATCGATATTGCTCAGAATGCGCTGATGGTTTTTGGCATAGAGGTTGAAGTTACGCCACTAACCCGCATCGAGGATAAACGCGATGAATTACGCCCCTTCGGTATAGGCAACCTCTCGCGTGGTGATTTTCTTAAAATAGAGGGTTCTTGGGATGGCAACGGCAAAGTTGTTGCTATCCGGCTTGAGCGGCTTGAGGGTGAGGACAAATTCAAAATTCGTGGTCAGCTGACTGGCGCGGCAAGTCCCGCATTTACGCTGCTTGGAAAAACCGTGCAGACCGATGCTGTGATTACCAGCTTTTCCGTTGATGATGTCGAAGGTCAGACGAGCACTGATTTTTTCAACGCGGTTGAGTTGTGCCTGCCGACTGCCGAGGGTTGTTTTGCTGAATCGGCCTGGCCAGCCGACGACCCGCAGTCATTTGCCGATGAGGTCGAACTGGCAGACTAATGCTCAACAGCATTATTCAGGAGGCGTGTAGGCTGTCAGGGTTGCATTAGTGATTTGCAGTAACTGGCCCATATTGTTGATGCCGAGGCGGTCATAGATTGCGCGCAAATGACTGCGCGCAGTATTAATGCTGATATGCAGCATAGCAGCCGCTTCCTCGATGCTGTTGTTTTGGACAACGGCATGCAGAAAACGGGCCTGTGCTTTCGTCAACTGATAGAACTCGCGCAGTTGTTCCTCGACAGCGACCCCACGATAGCCTTGTTGTTCGAGAATGATTAAAGCCGCTCGGTCAAATCGAGAACTTTCAGTTCTGGTGTGGTCGAAACTGAAGGCCAACATTGTAGCCATTAAGCTGCCTGTCTCTGCTGACCCGCTCAGGTTTTTGTACCAAACAAATTCGTTAAGTTGATCTTTGGGTAACGAGGCTAACCTTTTTAGCTGCTCCTGGTATTCGAGCTGGATTTCCAGATTGCGGAATTGCAGATGTTCGCCGCTGAACTGGAATAGCGTATTTCTTTCTAGCAATAGTTGGGCGAATTTGTTTTTGAAAATAATCTCGAAATCAGGTGTCAGTGTTATGAAGCCACGAGGAATTTCGTCGAAGACCTTTGTTGCTATCTCGAGGGTGTCAGAAAGTAGCGACAGTCTTTTTTTAACAGTGACAGATTGTCTGATAACAGGCAGCAGGTCAGTCAGTCGCTGGCGGTCGGTCTGCGACCAATCCGGTTCGTCTAAGCGATCGCTAAAAATCAACAACACATTGGCCGGCCACCAGTCGACACAGGCAATGAGTTGATCGGATCTGAAGTCGCAGTCCAGATGATCAGATGGTGTGCAGCTGGCTTTTTCCAACAGTTTGTCCAGAAGCCCTGGTTCTTTCGGGGCTGCAGCGATAGCCCTGTCAAATGCCCTGATCCGCCTGCTGCCAAGGTTCAGCCTCCTGCCGCAGGCTTCCGAGATCAATTTTTCGGGAATATCGGAGGACCACCACACGCAGGTAACGCTTCGACAATTAGCCAGGGCTCCGAGCTTTTCCAGCCACTGCTGGCCGCTAATTTTGTCATTCAACAGCTCGAACGTAGCGCTTAAAAAATCCAGTGATTGGCGGGCTTTAATTGGGCCGTATTCCTGCGACTTTTCAGCCGCAACTGTTTCTTTATCTGAGTCCATCAATCCCGGTCTCCCTGCGAGCACTTCTTTAGCTGGTCTCCCCAGAATCCAGCAAAGCAAGAATATACCTGATTAGGGGGACAGTGACCCTATTATGCTATCCGCAATAAGGCCTTAAGCCTGCCTTAAGGTTGGCCCGCTAGAGTTGCACACATTAGGGATTACTGTGTGAGGTAAGGGAGTGCAGGCTTTAGCGGCAGTTTCATTGGGCGATTCCACAATAGTGGGGCGGCAAGGGCAGCACATGCTGGGCCAGCTGCCGGGCAGTGGCTCTGATTCCTTTCTGCACGACGTGGATTCGTCGCAACGCAATGAGCTGAAATTTTACATAACGCGGTGTTTCGAGCAAGCCTGCAAGGCCCAGATAATCGACTTTGCTCCGTTGCTGCTGGAGCTGCAGTGCGCCGGCAGCACCCATGGTGTAGACGGTAAATGAACCCGCTTATTGCAGCATTGATGAAGCGCGCTGGGGATGACGTGGTCATCGAGGTGCCGGGTCGTGCGATCACCGCGAGTGAACTGCTTGACAATATTGCCGAGTTGCAGGCGGCACTGATCGGCTTTGGGATAGACCGCCTCGGTTTGCTCGCCGGTAATTCAGCGGCCTGGGTTACAACCGATCTGGCCTGCCAGTCGGCCGACATCTGTTTGTTGCCGCTGCCGGTATTCTTTGCCGATACACAACTGTTGCACAGCATTAATAGTGTCGGGGTTGATGCCGTCCTGACTGATGATCCGCTGCGAGTCACGAAGATGCTCGACCCACTGCAGGTCGCGGACAAATCAGATTTGGATAATTCAGAGTTGACTGATTTCGAACGGCGTTTCGGTTTAACGCTGTTGCGGCTGAACGTGCAGCCCCAACCCGAACTGCCTGCCGGCACACAGAAGATTACGTTCACATCCGGTTCGACCGGCGCACCGCGTGGCGTATGCCTGGGCAGTGAACAGCAAATCGCGGTCGCGCACGCGCTTGATCAGGCGCTACAACTTAAGGCACCAAGGCATTTATGCCTGTTGCCGCTGAGTACCTTGCTGGAGAATGTCGGCGGGATTTATCACTCGCTATTAACCGGTGGCTCTGTTTCTGTCCCCCCTGAAACAGACACCGGGTTCTCCGGCAGTACAGGCCTGGACATGCTTAGCCTGCTCCAGGCCCTTTATAACCACAGACCCACCAGTATCATCCTTCTCCCCCAGATGCTGGTGGGTCTGGTCGCTGCCCTGGAGGAAGGCTGGCAGCCGCCGGCCGAACTCCGGTTCGCGGCGGTCGGCGGCGCGAAAGTTTCTGCCGAACTCATTCGTCGTGCGCGCCAGTTCGGGCTGCCTGTCTATGAAGGTTACGGTCTTTCCGAAACCGCTTCGGTAGCATGTATGAATCATCCGGGTCAGGAACAAATCGGTAGTGTTGGTCGGCCCTTGTCACATGTAGAGGTCAGCACAACTTCCGGCGAGGTGATCATCACCGGCAACTCTCTCCTGGGATACCTGGATGATCCCGCTAGCTGGGGCACGCAGTCGGTCGCGACGGGCGACTTAGGTGAATTCGATGAAGAGGGCTTTCTGCACCTGCAGGGTCGGCGCAAAAGTGTGCTGATCTCCAGCTTTGGCCGAAATATATCTCCCGAATGGATCGAAAGTGAGCTATTGCTGCATCCGGAACTGAGTCAATGCATCGTATTTGGTGACGCGCGGCCCTACTGTATCGCGCTCATCAGGCCGGCTGGCCCGGACGTTAGTGACAGGCAGGTGCAACAGTTACTGGGTAGCGTTAACGCAAATCTGCCGGACTACGCAAGGATTCAACGCTGGCATCGAATGATGCACCCGCTGGGTCATGCTGCCGGGTTGTACACGGAGAACGGGCGGCCGCGGCGTGCAGCCATAGCTGACCATTTCGCACCGGAAATTGCAGCGCTTTATTGTGAGATAGCGCCGGACACATCAGCGGGTAGCGAGTCCGCAACATCCCACGCAGACCTTATGAGACGAGCATCGTTATGAAATTTTTTGCTCAGTTGCAGGCGGCGACCGCAGCCGAGCGTGAATACCTGCTGGCCACACCCCTTATTAATGACTGTATAGCCGGACAGGTTAGCCTGCCCCTGTATGCCGCCTATCTTTGTCAGGCATATCACCATGTGAAACACACGGTGCCCTTGCTTATGGCCACTGGCGCACGATTGCCGGAGGCTAAGGAGTGGCTGCGGGATGCGGTAACGGAATACATCGATGAAGAACACGGTCACCAGGAATGGATACTGAATGACATCGCGGCCTGTGGCTTCGATAAAGAGGCAGCGCGCCGGACGCAACCGACGCTCGCAACGGAACTGCTGGTGTCTTATGCCTATGACACTATTCAGCGTGTCAATCCGATTGGCTTCTTCGGCATGGTACATGTGCTGGAGGGCACCAGTATCGTCGCGGCGGACAATTCGGCAGCCGGCATACAGCGCGCACTGGGATTGCCCGATCAGGCATTCAGCTACCTGCGTTCACACGGCGCACTGGATCAGGATCACGTCAAATTTTTTGCCGGTCTAATGGATCGCATCGATGATCAGGAGGAGCAGCAGGTGATTATTCACTGCGCGAAAGTATTCTATCGCTTGTTCGGCGATGTGCTGCGCAGTGTTGCGGTCGAGCAGGTGGCGGCGTTGCCGCTCAGCCAGGGAGCTACGCATGCAGCTTGAGGGTAAAAGAATTGTATTGACCGGCGCCGCCGGCGGCATGGGCGAGCTGATCGCGCTGGCGCTGGCTGCACAGGGTGCAAACCTGGTGCTTACGGATGTGAATGAACAGCGCCTGGACAGACTGGTCACTCGTTTGGGGCCGCCACATGTTGGCGTCGCGGCTGATCTATGCGCGGAGCAGGGCCGGGCGACGTTACACCAGGTGTGTCGCGATCTAGATGGTATCGACCTGCTGATCAATGCAGCGGGCATGAGCGAGTACAAGCTGCTGGAGCAACAATCTTCGGCGCGGCTTGAGTTGATGATGACCATCAATCTGGTGGTGCCGATGCTGCTGATCCAGGAGATGCTGCCGATGCTGAAAATGCGCCCCGAGGCCGCCATCGTGAACATGGGCTCTACTTTTGGTTCGATTGGTCATCCGGGTTTCGCGACCTACTGTGCCAGCAAATTTGGTTTGCGCGGCTTCACCGAGAGCTTGCGCCGCGAATTGTCCGATACCCGGGTGCAGGTTTACTATATTGCTCCCCGCGCGACCCGGACCGATATGAACAGCGCTGCAGTTGTGCAACTTAACGAAGAGTTGGGCAACACGATGGATGATCCCGCTGTCGTCGTCGATGCGCTGTTGCAGATGTTGGCCAGTAAGTCTGGCGGCGACTACTTCCTGGGCTGGCCAGAAAAACTGTTTGTACGTATCAATGGGCTGCTGCCAAAGGTTGTCGATGGCGCACTGGGCAAACAACTGACTACGATTAAACGATTAGCCGGTTAACTTCGGTAATCCCGCACAATCCAGATTTAGCCTGGCGCGGTACAATCCCACGATGTCTATATTGCTGGTAGAAGATGATCAGGACCTGGCGACAGGTCTCCTCGAAGCCTTGCGCAAGGAAGGGCTGGCGATCAATCATGTGGCTACCGGCAAAGATGCCCTGCACGTCATTGCTGCTGAAACGCCCGATATCGTTATCCTGGATTTGGGCCTGCCGGATATGGATGGGCTGGCAGTGCTAAAGCAATTACGCAAGCAACAAAGTGAACTGCCCGTACTATTGCTTACGGCACGGGATTCGCTGGGCGATAAGATCGCCGGCCTGGACAGTGGCGCCGATGATTATCTTCCTAAACCCTTCGAAATGGCTGAACTGCTAGCGCGTTTGCGTGCGCTTGGTCGACGCACGGGTACAGCCAAGACAAATGTTATTGGCATTGGCGACGTCAGTCTTGATACCGCGAGCCAGGCGGTGTTGGTCAAAGGTGAACTGGCGGAATTGCCGCGCCGGGAATACATGCTGCTTAAAGTATTGATGGAAAATGCCGGTCGTGTGCAAACCCGCGACAGCCTCGAGAACAAGCTGTATAGCTGGGGTGAGGAGGTTGCGAGTAATGCACTTGAGGTGCACATCCACCACCTGCGCAAGAAGCTGGGCAGCGATTTCATTGCGACCGTTCGTGGCGTTGGCTACACGGTCAAAGCTTCGTGAGTTCAATTCGTCGCTTCCTGGTGGTGGTGTTGCTTGCCACCATTACCCTTATAAATTTTCTTGCCGCGCTACATGGGTATCGCACCAGTATGGCCAAAGCCGAGCAGCTATTCGACGCGCAACTGGTCGACATCTCTGAAGTGCTGGCGGTTACGGCAGGCGGTCCCGCTGTCGATCAATACCTGACCGGAGGGATGAACAATGGCAGTGCACATAGCATTGCATTCCAGGTCTGGCGAGGTGGTGTGCTGGAGGCATCTTCGGGCGTTGCCGTTGCGGATTCGCCTGAGCCCATCGCGCCGTTAAGCGAGGGCTATGCCGATGTGAACTTTGGCAGCTATCGTTGGCGTGCATACAGCCACTATGACGTGGCCGATCAACGCTGGTTGATAGTCGCCCAGCGAGCTGACGTTCGTTACACGCTGGCTGACAGCATTATTCTGGAGTCTGTGCTGCCCATTATCATGGGGCTGCCGCTGGCAGGCTTGTTGATCTGGGTCATTGTCGGGCGGGGCCTGGCGCCGCTAAGCAATCTTGCCAGCGAGATGGGCAGCAAGCGCTCAGACGATATGAGCCCCGTATCGAATAATGAACCGCCGCAGGAACTCGCGGTGCTAATCGAGTCTATTAACGATCTGTTGGGGCGGCTTGAGGCCTCATTTGAACGGGAAAAACGTTTTGCCGCTGATGCGGCTCACGAACTGCGCACGCCTATCAGCGTTCTAAAAGTGCAATTGCATAATTTATTGCGTGACGCAGACAGTGATACAACGCAACTAAGCTTGCTGCAGGCAGCTGTCGAACGCATGGGTCATTCGGTTGAGCAGGTGCTGATGCTCTATCGAACTACGCCCGAACAATTTGCCGCGAGTTTTGTACAGCTCGATCTGGCGGGTCTCGCACGGCAGGTGATCGCAGAGTTGTATCCGCGCCTGGAAGCAAGGCAGCAGCAGATTGAATTGCTGGCAGACAAGGCGCCTATGCAGGGCGACGCGTTTGCGATTCGCACACTGTTAACCAATCTCATTGAAAACGCAATTAAGTACAGTGGTGCTGGCGGTGAGATCAAGGTGCTGGTTGAATGCGCCAGCGCCGGAGTGAAGCTGACGGTAGAGGACAGTGGTCCGGGTATCCCGGCCGATCAGTACGACAAGGTTTTTCAGCGCTTTTACCGGCTAAGCAGTGACCGGCAGGGTGCGGCCATACCGGGAAGCGGCATTGGTCTGGCTATCGTCCAGCATGTCGCTGAGATACACGGCGCAACTATCAGCCTGGGCGGGTCCGGGTTTGCAACCGGGCTGGCTGTTACGGTTACCTTCCCGAATACAGCGCTGACGAAGCAGGGGCACACACAATTATGCTGAATCGTGTCTGTCTGACTGTAGTTTTAGTCCTCGCGATCTTTGCAGTGCAAGCAGCGGCTCCCGTGTTTGAAATGGAAATACGCGATCATCTGTTTGATCCTGCCGAGCTGACTGTACCCGCCGGCAAGAAAATCAAACTGGTTGTATATAACCGCGACTCCACGCCGGAAGAGTTCGAAAGTTACGAACTCAATCGGGAGAAAGTCATCATGGGGGCCTCCAAAGCAGTCATCTTTATTGGTCCACTCAAGCCCGGCGAGTATCCTTTCTTTGGCGAATTCAATCCGAAGACCGCGCAGGGCAAGGTCATAGCGAAATGAGGGCGCACTGATGTTGTTGACCTCAGTAGTGCTCGTGTTGCGCGAAGTGCTGGAAGCAGCTTTGCTTTTTAGTTTGCTGATGGCGTTATCGAAACGCCTCGGCATATCCTGGCGCTGGGTATCTGTTGCATTAATTGTCGGGCTGCTGGGAGCGGCCATATACGGTTTTAATATTGATATTGTATCGGAATGGTTTGATGGTGTGGGGCAGGAAGTGGTGAATGCATTCCTGCAGATCGTTATTTATGCGCTGCTCTGCCTGCTGGCAACATTCGCCGCCCGTTACAGTCGCGGGTTCGTGGTTCCTGAAGCACTGTTGACGATGCTGATGGGGGCCAGTGTGGCGCTCGCCATAGTCCGCGAGGGCGCCGAGATCATGATCTACCTGTCGGCCTTTGTGCAGCTCCCTGATCAGTTGACATCCGTTTTGGCTGGTAGCGCTATCGGTGCCGGCATAGGTGTGAGTGTGGGCGCGGTATTTTATTACGCGCTGCTGAATCTCGGGCGGCGTGCAGCCATCATTATCGGGGCGGTGCTGCTTACATTGGTGGCTGCGGGAATGGCTTCGCAGGCGGCTCAGTTGCTGATACAGGCAGACTGGCTGCCATCTCAGTACCCGGTCTGGGACAGTTCGTGGCTGGTTGAAGAGCAGACAGTGACTGGTCAGCTGCTTTACGCGCTGATCGGTTACGAGGCCACGCCTGCGCCGCTGCAATTATTCATCTACGCGGTGGCGATTCTGTTGATTATTTTTATAGCCGGGATCTTTGGTCGATCGCGCGGTAGTGCCGAAGTCAGTCATGCATAAGCGCTTTCCGACCAACGGATTTTTGTCGAGGTTGCCGCCAATTTTAATTTTGCGTGGCTTGTTATTGTCGCTGAGCATGGTTACTGCAACAGCGCATGCGGATGGTTTCGTGATTGATAAGATTTATCACCCCTACGTCAATCCTCTGGAGCGCGAAGTGGAGTTGCGTGCGCTTGTGGTACAAGACGAGGATGAGGCGATTGATGGCAGTCAGGTGTATCGTGTGGCGCTGGCACGAGCATTTGGTGACCGTCTTCGCGGTGAGTTCTACCTGATCGGGAGCAATACGCCGGCCAGCAACCTTGCACTGACAGCCTACGAGCTGGAGCTTAAATGGCAGTTGACCGAGCAGGGTGAATATTTTGCTGATTGGGGGCTGCTGTTCGAGCTCGAAGCTGAGCGGGAAGAGGATATACAGGAATTCCGTTCCTCCGTGTTGATGGAAAAGGAACTGGGTCAGTGGGTCGGAACACTAAACCTTTCCGCAGTATATGAGTGGGGCGATGACATCCGTAACGAATGGGAATCACAACTCGCCGCACAACTACGCTATCGCTATTCAGTGAAGTTTGAGCCCGCCGTTGAATTTTACAGTGGCCAGGACGTTATAGGGTTAGGTCCGGTGGCGCTGGGCCAGGTTCGATTTGGCAAGGGGCGAAAGTTGCGTTGGGAGTTGGGCGTTATTTTGGGTGTTGATAGTAAGAGCCCGGACCAGGTCTGGCGGGCTATGCTGGAATACGAGTTTTAATCAATTGCCGCAGTGGTCGGCGGAGTAAAGGAACGCACGTGAATAGACAAACACTTACAAAAATCCACATGCTGCTCGCAGCATTTATTTTCCCCGTGGCATGTATGTTTCTGGTGACGGGCGGATTGTATACATGGGGCATCAAAGGCGCCTATGTGTCGCAGTCCTATGAAGTGCAGCTCGATAAGCCATTAGTAGACGATCTGGCCATGTTAGTGGAGCTGACCGAAGTAGAGTTGCAGCGGTTGTCGATAGCATCGCCCAGTGGCGGCGCTAAAGTTAAAAAAATTGGCCCGTCGTTTCAGCTTGAGTGGACAGGTGCGGGCCGTGATGTGGTGCTTGAGCCCACGGCTGATCCGCTCATGGCCACACTTACGGTGAAAGAAACCACCTGGTACCGGAACCTCGTGCAGCTCCACAAGGCCAAGGGTGGACAGCTGTTCAAGGTCTATGCGGCCATTCTGGCCATATCACTTTTTACAATATTGCTTAGCGGGTTCCTCATGGCATGGGGTGTGCCGAAGTATCGAAAAATGTCGCTGACAGCAGCTATGGCGGGGATAGTTCTCTTTATGCTGATGGTTGCCACGAGTTAGGGGCAGCGGACAAGGGTGCGACTTTGAATGTTTCGGTGACTGGTGCCCGTAACCGATTCCTGCGAAACTTCAGTCGCTGACGCCCTCCGGCGTTCATGCTGGCAGTTCAGAATATCTTTAAACCGGATAGTTATGCGATCTCGACCCTTATCTATACAAGTATCGTTTTTCGTGCTGCTCGCCTGGTTTGGCATGGCGGCCTTCCCGGCGCGGGCCGCGGACACTACCGACCCCACCAGCACAGTCTCTGCGCAGGTAGTTGAGTCCCGTATTAAGGAAGTTGAGGCTTCTACCACGCTGGATGATGAGGCCCGGAACGCGCTGGTTGAGGACTATCGCAGGATACTCAGTTTTATAGAGACCGCCAGTACGTATGCACAAAACGCCGATGCCTTTGGTCGAGCCAGTAAGTCGGCGCCCAATGAAGCCCAGGCTATTCGTGAGCAGCTGGAACAAGAGGACGCCAATCCTTCTGAAGTGGAGCTGAATCTGCCTGCAGATGCATCGGCGCGGGAAATCGATGCGCGACTGCAAACTGAGCGGGCTAATCAAGCTGCCGTATCGGCCAAGCAATCTTCTCTGGAGCAACAACTGGCCCTGGAGGCAAATCGGCCGCGCGTTGTGCGCGATCGTCTGGTGGAGGCAAGCAAGCTACTGGATCAGCTGGCGGCTGATGCCAGTATTGCGGAGGCACCCGATCAGCCGCCCCTCGTTGCAGAGGCCCGGCGCTGGATCGTGTCCGCACAGGCGGCCGCGACAAGTATTGAGGTTCGCATGCTGGATGCGGAATTGCTCAGCCAGCCGATGCGAGTCGAGCTGCTGCAGGCTCAGCAAGAGCTGTCGGTGCGAAATCTGCAACGTATTGATCAGAGAATCTTGCTGCTGGAAGAAATGCTGGCCGATCAGCGGCGCAGCGAAACCGAACAAATCATCGCGGAATCCGGCACCACCATTGATGGGCAGCTTGCCATGCAACCCCTCATCCGCACGACGGCAGAGAGAAACGTCGAGCTGCGTAGCTACCTGCAGGAGTTAACCAATGACCTTGAGGCGACTGAGGTTGCTACCCGAACCGCGGCCAGTGAACTTGTCAGAGTTCAGGATGGCTTTCAGACGGCCCAGCAGCGGCTGGAGATTGCCGGGTTAAGCCAGGTGCTGGGCCAGGTCTTGCACGAACAGCGGCGTGATCTGCCGAATCTGCGAACGTATCGACGGCGGTCCCAGCAGCGCGCAGAGATTATTGCGCAAACAAGTTTGCAGGAAATTCAGCTGGCGGCGGAGCGGCGAGATTTACAGGACATACCGGGCGTTGTTGCCGAGCTTTTGGCTGACCTGCCGGATACAGCGCGCGATCCGTTAACCGAGCCTCTGCAGGAGATGTTGGCCGGTCGCCGGACTTTATTGAAAAACGCCATTGCGGTAAATAATAGCTATCAGCGCGCGCTGGGCGAGCTCGATTTCCAGGAAAACCAGCTGCTGGCAACGGCGTCCGAGTTCAACGACTTTCTTGCCCAGCGGTTGTTATGGGTGCGCAATAAGGAGGCGATATCCTTTAAAAGCCTGCGTGCACTGCCCGCTGAATTAATCGACTTTGTCGATCCGCGGCTCTGGCTGGGGGCGTTTGGAGACTTGGTTGCGCGTTTTGCTGACGTTCCGGGTTTGTGGCTTGTGCTGATTATTGTCGGCGGGTTGTTTTGGAAGAAAAGCGCGCTCCGGAATGCGTTGCAGGACACCGCAAAATCGGTTGGCAAGACTGCGGAAGACAGTTTTACCAGTACTGCCAGGGCTTTAGGACTCACCATTCTTCTGGCACTGCCCTGGCCATTGCTGACCCTGGTTGCGGGTTGGGAGCTCAGTCAATCTTTAGAAATACCGGAGGTCGTTAAGGCAATTGGCATTGCGCTGTTATTTCTTTCCCGGTTCCTGTTTTTTCTGTCCTTGTTCAGGGCGCTTTGTGTGGAAGGTGGGTTGGCGGAAGCCCATTTTAAATGGCCCGTCTCTGCTACACGTGCGCTGCGATCTCAGCTCGGTAGATTATCTTTCAGTTTCTTGGTGCCAGCTTTTGTAGTAGTTACCGCGATCGAAATTAGTCCGCTTAATTTCGGTGGAGAATTGTCACGATTGCTGTTTGTGGTTGCCACCGTGGGATTATTGGTATTTCTGGTCCGGGTGCTGCGGCCGAACACTGGTATTCTCGATGCCGTCCTGCGTAGCCAAGGCCATGCGGAGAGTCTTTCCTGGGTGTGGTTAGTGCTCGGCGTGATGATTCCGGTGGCTTATGTGGTGCAAGCGCTTGCCGGTTATCTGTATTCTGCCCTTACGTTGATGTCCTTTCTCATCAATACACTCTGGTTGCTGTTCTTCCTGATCATTGCACACCAGTTGGCTGCTCGCTGGCTGCTGGTGGTCAGCCGTCGGCTGCAGCTGAAGATTGCCGTGGAACGTCGCGCAGCAGCGCGCGCCAAGCAAATAGAGGCTTCTGCCGGTGGTGAAAATGTGCCAGCAGCGCCTGCGGATGACGAGATCGATGTGGCCAGCATCGATGCCGATACGCGCAAGTTGATGCGCCTTGTTTTTGTGGTGGTCGCATTTGTCGGCATGGGTGCTATCTGGTCCAGAGTCTTGCCGGCATTGACGTTGTTGCGCGATTACACGTTGTGGGAGTACCTGGATGGCCCCGTCGGGCAGCAACAGCTTATGCCGGTTACGCTGGCGGATATATTGCTGGCACTTGCTTATATATTGGTAGCCTTTGTGGCGACGCGCACAGTACCGTCATTGATCGAGGCGATACTGCGGCAGCGTAACGCCAGTTCAGGCACACGTCTTGCATTTGCGACACTTGCGCGTTACAGCATTGCATTGCTTGGGGTGGCTCTGGTTGCCAGTGCCATAGGCTTCAATTGGGGAAAAATTCAGTGGCTGGTAGCTGCTCTTGGTGTTGGCATCGGTTTTGGTCTGCAGGAAATCATCGCCAACTTTATCAGCGGCATCATTATTCTGACGGAGCGTCCCATCAGGGTCGGCGATCTCGTCACAGTCGGTGACACAAGCGGCACGGTTACCCGTTTGCAGATTCGTGCCACCACGGTGACTAACTTTGACCGACAGGAACTCCTGGTGCCAAACAAGGAATTCATCACCGGCAGGGTGCTGAACTGGTCGCTGTCCGATGAAGTCATTCGGTTGGTTGTCGAGGTCGGTGTGGCCTATGGCACAGACATGGAAAAAGCACTGGCACTGGTGAGAGAGGCGGTTGCAGAGAATCAGTCGGTGCTGAATGAGCCTTCGCCACTGGTAACCTTCGATGCCTTTGGCGACAACTCACTGAATATCATAGCGCGATGCTTTATTGGTTCACTGAGTAGACGGCGAGAAATAATCAGCGATCTTAATCTTGCCGTTAATCAGAAGTTTAATGAGGCGGGTATCGTCATCGCGTTCCCGCAACGGGATGTGCATCTCGATACCAGCGGGCCATTGGATATTCGTATTCAGCCTATGGTGGATCCGGACGCTCCGGCACCGGAAAAACCTGAGCCTTAATTTGACGCTTTAGCACAGACCTTCGTGGTCAGCTTAGCAACCGCTGGAGACACTCTGTATTGATCATGGTGTCGCCAGCTATTGGCAGGAAGGAGCCAGACCTGATGCGTGTCGGGATACCAAAGGAAATAAAGACTCTGGAAAGCCGGGTTGGCCTTAGTCCGGAAAGTGTGCGGTCGCTGTCTGCCTCGGGTCACGAGGTTTTTGTTGAAACCCAAGCGGGTGTCGGCAGCGGCTTTCCAGATGCCGATTACGTTGCCGCAGGTGCGCAGATAGTGCCCGCCGCCGCCGTGTTCACCTGCGCAGAACTCATCGTCAAGGTAAAGGAGCCACAACTGCATGAGTGTAAGTTGCTTGGCCCGCAACACGTCCTGTTTACCTACCTGCACCTGGCGGCTGTGCCGGATATCGCCCGGGCGCTGTGTCATTCAGGTTGCACGGCGATTGCTTATGAAACCGTAACCGCGCCGGAGGGCGGTTTACCTTTGCTGCGGCCGATGAGTGCCGTGGCTGGTCGGCTGGCCGTTCAGGCCGGCGCGACGGCGTTGCAGAAGAGCCAGGGTGGCAGCGGTATCCTGATAAGCGGTGCAGCGGGGATGGCGCCGGCCAGGGTGCTGATCCTTGGTGCCGGTGTGGCAGGTAGTAATGCAGCGACCGTTGCGCTGGGCCTGCAGGCTGATGTGACGGTTGTGGATCGCACGCAGAAAAATCGCGAGCGGGTGGCGGCAGAACTCGGCGCAGACTTGAAAACGGCCGCGCCTGAACAAATACCGGAACTCGTCATTGATGCCGATCTGATTGTAGGTGCGGCCTTAGTAGCAGGTGGGACCGCGCCAAAACTGGTCGCCCGCGACATGCTCCAACACATGCGCCCCGGCTCGGTGCTGGTCGATATTTCGATTGATCAGGGTGGCTGCTTCGAGACCAGCCGACCGACGACGCTGGCAGAACCAACCTTTGTCATTGATGGCATCGTCCATTATTGCGTAACCAACATGCCCGGCGATGTCCCACGGACTTCTACCTATGCACTCAATCACGCGACGTTACCGTTCGTGCAGGCACTGGCCAATGACGGTTGGGAGCAGGCTTGCCAGGATGACCCGCATCTCGCCAATGGGCTGAATGTTAGGGGCGGCGAGATTTGTCACCCGGCTGTCGTCGAGGCGCTGCAGTCTGGCGGGGGTTAGACTCCGCTGACCGGTCCAATGAGTTTTGAGTTCTCGGCGGCAGCAATGCCCAGTCAAGTGACAGTTATATCAGCGAGGTATGTGCGGTTCGCGCTGCTGGCGTTGTTGAGCCTGTTTCTTTCAGCCTGCGCTGGACGTTCCGCCGTTACCGCGCCTGATCCCTATGCAGAAGTTCCCGCTAATGCTGAATCGGCAGGGCCGCCCGAGCCCACGCGCAAGGAGCGCAAAGCCGCGTTAAAGAATTGGCAGGCGAAGCAGTCGAATAATGCAGGAGAGGGTGAGGACGGGTCGGTTGAGGAGGATTCGGCGATAGTCGCGCCTCCTAATGAGTTGCTGTCTGCAACAGATACCGGCCCTCCTGCTGAACTGCGCTTGCCAGATGATCCCTGTCGGCAGATGGATGCTCAGTATGAGTCCTGGATTGATCAAAACCAGGTGCGTGTGTATCGCACAGTCTGTGGAACTGCCGCCTGGTTTGACGGGTTCTTCGGTAATCGCCGCTTCGATGCCGCGACAGGCGAAACATATGGCCGGATAGGGGTTGGTGCATATTGGGACGAGCGTAACGGTTGGGATACCAAGTTTCGGTTCCGCGGACGCTATGCCATGCCCTCTCTACGGAACCTTGGTTCGTTCTTTATTGGTCGAGGTGACGAGCAGGAATTCATTGAGGGACGCGATGGCGTTGCATCAGCGCCGGTTCCAGGTACGCAGAATAGCCAGGAGGACTCAACATTCATTGGCTTTGGCTTCGAAAAATTCAACAGTTTCACCCGTGGTTTGAAGTTAAGTGTCGGCGCCAAACTAAGGGTGCCACCGGAGCCGTTCGTCAAGCTCAAATATCGGCGCACCTGGGAACTTACAGAGCGCGATCTGATTCGT
>Ga0316187_10002032_pt1 | contig 17681 bp, 12 predicted proteins | sample CroRivburrow1_MG_FD_204927 | JGI IMG/M metagenome (GOLD analysis project Ga0316187, IMG submission 204927) | Coastal sediment microbial communities from Maine, United States - Cross River worm burrow 1 | ecosystem: Environmental > Aquatic > Marine > Coastal > Sediment | place: USA: Maine...
GGGCTAGAGGGTCAGACACTAATTTACTCATATGGGTTGAATCTTCTGCCCGCGGCGGAAAATTAGGGTCTGACCCTCTAGCCCCTCTACCCCCATACCTTGAACTCGCTCCTTGCGGCCCCCTCACCGGTCTGAAAAAATCAGTCTATACCGGCCCAAAGCTTGCCCATCATGAAATCCGATTCACTCAACGCCTCTATTCACCGTCTGTTGATCATCCGACTGGGCGTGGCAACGACTATTTTGAGCCTGTTATTTGCGGCCATCGCCTATTTCAATAATCAGTCACGCCTCGAAAATGCAGTGGTAGAGCTGACCCGCCTGCGCACGAATCAGTTCAATCTGTACATACGTGATTTACTTGATTCACCCGAACCTCTGGCAGCTGAGGTTCTGGAACGGAGGCTACAACGCTTCATCGCCGAGTCCGGCAAAGCCATTGTTAGTGACGGCCAATTCGTGCTGGTGCGTATCTACGATGAAAATGACACCCTGCTGCTCGAATCCAGTGAGGAAAAATTTGCCGCTATCGGTGCGGTTCGTCAGGCAGTCGATGAAACACCCTTGATTCCCCTGGGGCCTGATGAGGTTCAGGTGGTTACCGCCAGCCTCAAAGGTCAGCCCTTTGTAGGTGTCGACCTGCCCATGAAGAATTCGGCCAATAAAATGAGGGCGCGAATATTGGGCGTGTTCGCGGTTTCACCGGAAGCGCTCACGGCCATGCGCGGCAATATCCTGCAAACCATGCTCTATGTCGTGGGCCTGGTAGTCGCAACGGCCCTGGTCATCTACCCCATCATCACGCGCCTGCTTGGCAGACTTTCCCGCACCACTGTGAAACTGCTGGATTCCAACCTGGAAATTCTGCAGGTACTGGGTGGCGCCATTGCCAAGCGTGACAGCGACACCGATGCACACAATTACCGTGTATCGGTCTATTCGGTTTGCCTGGCCGAGGCGATCGATCTGCCAAGGAAGCAGATACGCAGCCTGATCAAGGGTTCGCTATTGCATGATGTGGGCAAACTCGGTATCCGTGACAACATTCTTCTCAAGCCCGGCAAACTTGATGCGGAAGAATTCGCGGTGATGAAAACCCATGTAGAACATGGACTGGAAATCACAGCACGGGCCAGCTGGCTGCAAGATGCCCAGCCTGTCGTCGGCGGGCATCATGAAAAATTCGACGGTGCTGGCTATCCTGAAGGTTTGCGCGGCGAGGACATCCCGCTGGCTGCACGCATATTTGCGATCACCGACGTATTCGACGCGCTGACGTCGCGACGCCCTTACAAGGACCCAATGTCATTTACCGAGTCCATGCAGATTCTCGAGAGCGGCCGCGGCAGCCACTTTGACCCTACCCTGATTGATGCTTTCCGTGTAATAGCACGAGGCTTGTACGACACCTACAGCGGCAAAGACGACAGCCTGCCCAAACGTCGCCTGGAAGTGATGACGGAAGAATACTTTAAAGGCCAGGTTACCGACTTGCTAGCCTGATACCTCGGACCGAAGAAATTAGTGCCTGATGGCGCTAACGCCCCTGCTATATTGCCGCAGTGAGTGAAACTGCAAACAACTTTGACGTTATCGTTCTGGGCGGCGGCGCGGCCGGACTGATGTGTGCCGCGACAGCGGGCGCGCGTGGCCGCCGCGTTTTGGTGCTTGAAGGCTCGAACAAAGTTGGTAAAAAAATACTCATGTCGGGTGGCGGGCGATGCAACTTCACGAACCTGCACTGCGCACCAGAGCATTTTATTTCAAGCAACGCCAATTTCTGTATCTCCGCGCTCAGTCGCTATACACAATGGGATTTCATTGCTTTGGTCGAACAGCATGGCATTGCCTATCATGAGAAAACGCTCGGTCAATTATTTTGTGACCACTCTTCAAAAGACATACTGGCGATGCTGGAATCTGAATGCCATGAAGCCGGAGTGGAAATTGTGACTGACTGCAAAATCACCTCGGTCACAAGGGAAGAATCATTTCTGGTCAATGGCAGTGGCAACCACTACTCGGCCGAATCGCTCGTAATCGCTACAGGCGGGCTGTCCATCCCGAAAATGGGTGCATCGGACCTGGGTTACCAGTTGGCACGACAATTCGGGTTGCAGGTACTCAGCACCAGAGCAGGCCTCGTGCCATTTACCTTCTCCGGCGCACAACACGACCTGACCGCTCGCCTGTCGGGCCTCAGCCTGCATGCTGAACTCAGCACCGACGATGGCCGGGGCTTTGTTGAAGATATTTTGTTTACGCACCGGGGGCTAAGCGGACCCGCAGCCCTGCAGCTATCCAGTTACTGGAGCCCGGGTGATGATCTTCATCTGAACCTGTTACCGGAGCAAAATGCCGAAGACCTGCTGCTCAAAGCGAAAGCCAATCAACCGAAGGTGCTATTACGCACATTGCTGTCCGAAGTCCTGCCCAGAGCACTGGTTCTGGAACTGCAACAACTATGGTGGCCCGAACATAGCGAAACCCGACTGACTGAAATGCCGGATGATGTTTTACGTGCTATCGCCCTGCAGTTGCATGACTGGACTCTGAAGCCTGCAGCTACCGAAGGCTACCGCACAGCGGAAGTCACGCTGGGCGGCATCGATACTCACGAATTGTCATCAAAAACGATGGAATGCAAACGCCAGCCAGGACTGTATTGCATCGGCGAGGTAGTCGATGTAACCGGCCATCTGGGTGGATTCAATTTTCAGTGGGCCTGGTCATCGGGTCAGGCAGCGGGACAGGCTGTGTAGCTACTGCCCCTGATATAAATCGATTTTCTCTACCCGGTACTGATTTTCACCACGGTTAGCCAGGGCATTAAAGAGTATGTTGCCATCCGCATCCACCTCGATCACGCGCGGATTGTCGGTGTAAGGCCCTCTGCCCACAAAACCCAGCAGATAATTGCCGTTCGCAAGATAATCGATATCACCTGTGATCTGGTTGTATACCCGCTGATCCCAATCGAATTGCCAGACGATCTCCACTGTCATGTTGTTTACATCAACCTGGTATTCGACTCCGCGACTAAAATCCTGATCGTCGACCGCGCCCGTAGGCATACGATCACCGTATATTCCGCGCTCTAACCCATTGTCGAATACCGCTACAACGCCGGGCCGCCCCGGAAACACCAGCGCGGCATGCGGGCCGTACGGCCAGAAATAGTTGGCATTGACGTCGACATCGTTGCCGAGCGCATCCACGGGTCGAAGCAGCTTGTCCTGAAATTCAGGCGCCCAGCCCACCGGTGAAGCGATAACCCAGATCAGCGCCGCCGTCTCGTAATCGATTTTCGCAACCAGGCTCTGCCGCTGCGCCGTAATGACAATGCTGTCATCCGAAGCGTCGTAGACGGCTGAATTCAGATGCAGCCAGTCCTCCAGATTGTCATTGGTCGCATCAATCGGCATCCGGGCGGGGTCGAGAATGGTATTAAAGTCCCATGTCTTTACGACCAGTCCGGTAACGGCAGAGATTTCCACTACCGTGTCCTCCTGCGTCACGCCATCCGGCGCGATGGCGATCAGCCCGATATTGCTTCCAACCAGGTAATTGCCGCCCTTGCTGAGGGGCAATTTCTGTATCTCGTGATGGCCATAAAACGGCAGGGTGTACTCGTAATCGTCTACCTGTTGCCCCAGCATGGTGAACTCTGCGAAGCCCCGAAAGTGGTAGCTGATTTGGTCCTGATTAACGCTAGCCAGCCAGTTTCCGTCAGCCAGGTGCTCGTAGAACTGCCCGGCCAGACCACCCCCACCGTAATACAACCAGCGCACTTCGCCACACTGATCGAAGGCCGCCTTCTGGCTGGAAAACATGTACACGCCCGCATCGTCAGCAGGCAGATCATTGCTTTCAATTTCTATTTCCAGCGGGAATTTCGGCGGGCCTGCATTAATGGGCAGCGGCGCCGTCATGATCATTAGTTCATCCCGCGCAGTCGCCCCGCTGTCGGCTATGAACTCCACGACCACGGTGTTGTTGTGGTTGGGATAGAGACCAAGTACCGGCAGATCGAATTCGCTCGCCGATTCGCTGAATTGATGAGATATGGCAATGCCATCCGGATTGGCAGCACTGCACATATCGTCGTTCAGGTTACCGTCTGTAATATCCGGGGCCTTTCCCAAAACGGTAAGCGTCACCGTGCCCGGTTCGGGCGTGCAAAACTGCAGACGAGCACTCAGAGGAGTCGTGCCATTTGGATTCAGCCATATATTTGCGTTATTTGTCAGGCCCAGGGTGATACCAAGTTCAGCAGGGTCCATCACCCGTGCACAAGCAAAATCCGGTTGCTCCGCCGCGCCATCGCCGCCGCTGCCGCCACCACAGGCAGTCAACACGAAAATAGCTGGCAACAGCAATGCTTGTATTCCCTTCAAAACCCAGGTCCCTCTGAAACCTTAACGTCCATATTATTATTGCTAAAGCATGCCTCAAATAGCTGAATATTGATAGGGCACTATGTTAAGAAAGCACTATAAGTTACTATGTTAAAAGAAGATTTTTCTCTATAGCAACGAACCTGCCGGCCGCTGTCATCAAGGCATCGGCGGTCAGCCTGGGTACGCCATAAACCTCGGATTTGGTATTAAAACGCTCCCTGATCCGCTCCAGCAATATCGCGAAATCGCCATCACCCGAGGCCAGAACCACGGTATCGCAATGCGCTGCCGCCTCATAGACGTCTAGGGCTATGCCAACATCCCAGTCGGCTTTGGTCGTGCCATCCTTACGCTGCAGCATGGGCTTGAGTAGCACGGTAAAACCGATCGCCCGCAGAATATTCTGGAACTGCTGCTGCTTTTCGTCACCACGGTCCGTTGCATAAGCGAAGGCGCTTACAACCACCCGCCCCCGCGTCACGTTCGCCCAGAACTTGTTGTAATCAAAATTGCTTTGATAAGCCTGGCGGCAGGTGTAATAGATATTCTGCACATCAACGAAGATGCTGATTTTTTCTAATTCGATTTCGACTACCTCAATTAATTGGCTTTTGGCCAGCTCACAAGCCTAACGTAGAAAATGAACGTTAAACGATAAAGGCGCCCCGCAGGCGCCTTTATCAATATCAATTACGTGAGTTCGGCTACCTGTCATGCAACTCGCGAGGCTGCATTAAAAGCCTGTGAGCGAAGATATTCTTCATAGGTGCCGGAATAATCAACAATGCCATCAGGCGTCATCTCTATAACCCGTGTTGCTAATGATGAAACAAACTCGCGGTCATGACTGATAAATATCAGCGTGCCAGGGTAGTTTTCCAGTGCCAGGTTCAGCGCCTCAATCGACTCCATATCAAGGTGATTGGTCGGTTCATCCATGACCATTACATTGGGCTGCTGCAGGACCAGCTTGCCAAACAGCAAGCGCCCTTCTTCACCACCAGACACTACCTTCACCGACTTTTCGCTGTCATCCCTGGAGAACAGCATGCGCCCGAGCGTGCCCCGCAGGAGTTGCTCATCCGAACCCGCTGGTTGCCACTGCGTAATCCAGTCGAACAGACTCATATCTTCCGCAAACGCATCTGCATGGTCCTGAGCGAAGTAACCCGTCTTGGCATTCTCAGCCCACTTGACCGCGCCTTTGTCGACGTCGATTTCCTGCAACAGGCAACGCGCCAGTGTAGTTTTGCCAATGCCACTGGGGCCGATAATGGCTACCCGCGACCCGGCTTCGATAATCAGGTCCAGGTTGTCGAACAGAGGACCTTCATCGAAGCCTTTACTAATGCCACTGGCTTCCACTGCGATACGACGCAGCGGCTTTTCCTGCTCGAAACGAATAAAAGGACTGACACGGCTGGATGGCTTGATGTCATCCATCACTATTTTCTCGAGTTGTTTTGCTCGTGACGTAGCCTGGCGTGCCTTGGATGCATTAGCGGAAAAGCGGCTAACGAAGGCCTGCAGCTCGGCCTTCTTGGCTTTCTTCTTGGCATTGTCCGCCTGCCTGCGCTCCAGTACCTGCTGGGCAGCGATCATGTATTCATCATAATTGCCGGGGAATAACTGAATCCGTCCGTAGTCCAGATCCGCCATGTGAGTGCACACGCTGTTCAGGAAGTGACGATCATGCGAAATGATAACCATGGTCGATTTACTTTGGATCAGAAACCCTTCGAGCCAGCGAATCGTATTGATATCGAGGTTGTTGGTCGGCTCATCGAGCAATAGAACATCGGGATTGGAAAACAGCGCCTGCGCAAGCAGAACCCGAAGCTTCCAGCCTGGTGCGATGTTACTCATCGGGCCTTCATGCTGATCAACGGGAATGCCAATATTTTCCAGCAACTCACCGGCACTTGATTCCGCGGAGTAGCCATCCATCTCCGCGAATTCAACTTCCAGATCAGCGACGCGCATACCCTCCTCGTCACTCATCTCCGGCAGCGAATACAAGCGGTCACGCTCCTGCGAGACTTCCCACAACCGTTCATGCCCCATCATGACGACGTCAAGCACGCGAAACGCTTCGTAGGCAAACTGATCCTGTCGTAGCTGCCCGACCCGTGCGTTGGGATCCGTCGAAACGTTGCCGGCCGTGGGAGCCAGTTCGCCCGCCATGATTTTCATGAAGGTGGACTTACCAGAACCATTCGCACCGATCAGGCCGTAACGATTGCCATTACCAAAAGTAACGGAAACGTTTTCGAATAAGGGCTTTGCGCCGAACTGAATCGACAGATTTGCAGTTGAGATCACGAGTTTGTACCAGGTTGAGGGATCGAAAAGCGCCGCGCAAACACCGAAGCTAAGACTCCCCGGGAATACCAAGGGTCTGATTTGAAAAGGGAATTCGGAGAATATCCGCCCTTCCCGGGCTTGTGCGCGGCCGTGATCATAGCAGAAATGGCGGTGCGGGCAGCAAACTTTTGCATGCGCCCCTAACCGGGGCTACTACCGGGCAACCGCATTGATATCAGACTGACTATGAAAAATCAGCGTACGTTGAGGCGCTTGAACTCACCCAGGCTCTCGGGGTTCGCCAGCGACTCGCTATTATCGACCGGCTCACCGTGGATGGCTTTGCGTACGGCGACCTCCGCTATTTTGCCGCTACGCGTCCGCGGTATATCGGACACCTGAAAAATTCGGGCCGGCACGTGTCGCGACGTCGTGCTGGTGCGTATCGTTGCCCTGATATCTGCTTCAAGAGGGCCTGTCAGCGTGACTCCTTCCAGCAAACGCACAAACAGAATAACCCGGCAATCATCACCGAACGTCTGCCCCACTACGACCGAATCAAGCACTTCCGGCACCTTCTCGACCTGCCTGTAGATCTCAGCCGAACCAATACGAATACCTCCCGGATTGAGCAACGCATCGGAGCGCCCGTGGATGACTAAGCCCGCATGCGCTGTAATCTCGGCGTAATCGCCGTGCGTCCAGATCTTATCGAAGCGCGCGAAATAGGCCGCGTGGAACCTGCTGCCATCCGGGTCATCCCAAAAACCGATCGGTACCGACGGGAATGGACGCCGACACACCAACTCACCCTTCTGCTCACGTAGTGACCGGCCGCGATCATCAACCACATCTACATCCATGCCCAAGGCCTTGCACTGTAATTCGCCAGCGTAGACAGGCAAACCGGGGTGGCCGGCTGCGAACAAGCCCAGGATATCGGTACCGCCGGCGATCGATGCCAGCAACACATCCTGTTTGATGCAGCGATAGACATAGTGAAAACTTTCGGCCGACAAGGGCGAGCCGGTCGAAAGGACTGTTTTGAGGCTGCCAAAATCATAGTGTGCGGCCGGTCGGGCAGCATTCTTTTCCAGCGTACTGATGTATTTGGCGCTGGTCCCGAATACCGTAATCTGCTCTCCTTCGATCAACTTCATCAGGCTGTCTGTTTGCGGGTAACCAGGCGCACCGTCATACAACACCACTGTCGAGCCGCTGGCTAATCCACTGATCAGCCAGTTCCACATCATCCAGCCGCAGGTCGTGTAATAGAAAAAAACATCATCGGGACCCAGATCAGTGTGCAGCAGATGCTCTTTCTGATGTTGTAATAATGTGCCGCCCGCAGAGTGCACGATGCACTTGGGCTTACCGGTCGTGCCGGATGAGTAAAGAATGAATAACGGGTGGTCGAAAGGCAGAGGTTTAAACTGACATCGCACTGCGTCGGTGTTGACGTAATCCGCCAGCATTGTGGCATTAGCAATTGACGGCCGTACCTCAGACACACTGACAACGGGAACCACAATGACGCGCCGAACCGAAGGTAGCTCGGGCAGCGCAGCCGCCACCTTCGCCAGTGAATCATGCACCTTGCCGCCGTAGTAATAGCCGTCAGCCGTGAACAGCACCTTGGGCGTAATCTGACTAAAGCGGTCAAGCAATCCAGCCGTGCCGAAATCAGGTGAACAGGAACTCCACACCGCGCCTATACTGCTGGTCGCAAGCATGGCAACGACCGCATCGATGATATTCGGCAGGTATCCGGCAACCCGATCGCCCGGGCCAACACCATCATTCAACAATGCCGCCGCCAGACCAGCGACACGTCGGTACAGTTGGCTAAAACTGAGCGTGCTGCGCTCACCATTCTCGAGCAACCCCACCAACGCAATGCCATCATCACGTCGGCGCAGCAGGTTCTCGGCATAATTCAGTCGCGCGTCTGGAAACCAGCGCGCCCCCGGCAGTCGCTCACCATTTAACAGGTAGGGCGCTTGCGCTTTGTCGCCGACGATGCCCGCGTAGTCCCACAACGCCGACCAGAATTCCTCGGGGTTCTCCACGCTCCAGCGGTGCAGGGATTCGTAATCTGCGTCACACAATCCAGGTTTTATTTGCCGGGTAAAACGAGTGATGCTGGCCGCGGCGATCCGCTCTGCGGAAGGCGTCCACAAAGGCTGGTCAGCTGCCACCACTCAGCCTCCGGTACTAAGTCGCACCAGGACCTCACCCGCTGCGGCAACACGATCAGCTTTCTCGCCGATCATCAATTCATCGGCGGCGGAACCGTAAGTTTCAAGCCAGCTTGCTTTCAATTGTTAACCCTGCTGAATGGTTAATGAACGACTAATGAATAAACGGGTGCGACTATAACCCTGCTCTTCTAATAAACACGACCGTTGAATCTGTCATTAAAAAACGCCTCAAGACTAGCACTGTCCGCTGACAGCGCGAACCACGCTCATGCGCGCCCGCGGCAGCTAGCGCTCCAGTAAATAAATCAGATCCAAGGACTGCTGCGACCCGCTGCCGGTACTGGCCTCCAGGCTAAAGCCCTTGCCCAGCCGGTAGCGAATTCTGAATGCCCCGGGTTCGCCCGCCGAGCCAAATACATAGCGCACATAAACATTGTCATTGATGCGCTTGCCGGCCACCATCGCAGCCTGATTGGCATCGTTCGTTTCGAAACTGACTTCATCCAGACCGAGCATGCCGCCATCACCCGGCATAAGCTGACCCAGCCCCATCGCCACCGCCGCGCCACTGGCAGCGCCGCCCGAACCGGCTGGCTGGTCTATCAACAAAAAGGCCAATACATCGTTATCGCTCATCGCGGGTCTTGAGAACGGTTCGGTTCTTACATTTTGCGCGGTACCGGAAAGACGCAGGCCCACGGTGTACTGCCTTCCTTCATAAACGGATTCGCGGCTTACCTGTATATTGATCACCGGATCATCCAGCGGGCCGGTAAAAGTCAAATCGCCGCGATCGACTCTTAGCTCCTTGCCGTAGCCGGTGAGAAACCCATCGCGCACCCGCACCGTACCCGCACTGCGGAGGAAACCACCGCGTTTCTGCTTCAGCTTAAGCGAGCCTTCCAGACGGCTGTCCAGACCAAAACCTTTGAACCGGACATCATTACCGAGCAACACTGTGATATCGCCGGTGATGATAGTTCCGCTATCCGCTTCAACATCCTGTTCCGGCACATGCACGATAACGTCCTTGGATCGGGCAACAGCATTCTCAGGTAACTCGCGAATCTGCGCACGCGCACGCGGAATAACGATAGTCCCGGTCACATCAAAAATGCCGTCGCCCGCATGCAGCATGAGATCTGGCGAGGTCTCGACCGTCAGATCACTACTTCGCACTATTTCGAGATTTTCGCCCTTGATGCCGATGTCTGCAATTAACCTGGGGTTACCTTGGGAATTGAGCTCACTGTGGATATCGCCGTATATCTCAGCACGGCCTTCACCGGAACGCATTTGCCCCGTCACCAGCAGCTTGTCAGATACCTTGCTCTCGGCAGCGATGTTGATGTCCCTCAAAGTGACGCCCGCATCTGCCAGCCCTAATACGCCATCGGACAAATAGGCACCACCCGTGAAGACAGGGTCACCCAATGTCCCTGCCACATCCAGATCGATGTTCAGCCTGCCCTGCAGTTCACCGGGGTGAACAATCCGTTGCACCAGAGGCCGCAACAAGCCGATGCTGGGCATCATGCCACGGGCTGCAGCCACTAAGGGACTGCTCTCGGCCAGAGGCCCAATGACTTCAGCGGTAGCGACCAGGCTCAAACCTTCGGCACCCGAAATGCTGGCGGAAAAATTACTTTGCTCGTCCGTCGATGTGAGATCAATCTGAACCTGATCAAATTCGGTACTGAACTCATCGATCTCGTCAGCGTATCCCAGCACCGTACGTGACTGTCGCCAGTGCAGCTCACCACGCAGGCCCGCGCTGTCACGCTGCACTTTCAGATTGGCATTAATCGAGCCATCGATGCTGTAGCCCTCGGCCAGCAGCGGTTTGAGTGTGGCAAGCGCAAAATCATCGACGCTAACCGCGCCGTGCAGGTTGTCTTCTGCCCATGTACTTGCCTCCACACAGATACCGGCTGCTGCTTGTTTCCAGCAGTGAGCTGCCACTTGCCCGCCACTTGCGGATACTAGTAATTCAGGCGCTTGATCCAGTTCCCAGCTGTCGAAGCCTGCGGGCTGAACCCGGCCATAACTAAAACGCTGGCTTAGTTGCTCACCATCCCAACGACCCTCTGAACGAAGTTCCACGTCTGCAATATCGCCAGCCAGTTTCAACCGTGTCTGAAATTCGTCGAGCGAACCACGCAACGATAGCTTGAGGTCTCCCAGCTTTTGCTCCCCGGCGCTCAAACCCGCAGCAACTAGCGTCCCATTCAATTTGCTATTGGCCCCCAGTTCACCTGAAACACGGAGGGTCTCGAGCGATTGTGTTCCGTAGCTCAGTGAGGCGGCTTCGCCAGTCAACTGAAACTGCGGCATTTCAAGACTGCCGCCGAACGTAATAGCGACTTCCAGACTCCCCTTAAGGCCTGGCCAGAGCTGTGCAAGATCGGGCAGGTTTGCGTTAGCTGCACCCGCCAGTTGCGATCCCAGTTGCACGTCGACTGTTGCCTGGTTGGTACCTGCCATCACAGCTGCATCGATGCCCGACAACTTCCCGGCACGCCATTGCACACTGCCTTGCCCGGTAAACTCGTTATCAAGTAACAGCCCGCTCGCACCTGCAACGTCAATCGAAAAATTTTCGGTGGACACAATCCGCAGGTTTGAATCGAAATCCAATCGCCCCGGAACTTTATCGTTAACAAGGCGGGTATCAATTTCTGAACCGTTAACCTGCAGCTGGCCACTCAAACCATTGCGATAGTTGATTTGTCCAGACCCGCTGAGCTGCCCGCCTAATGCGTCCAGAATATATTCATTGATACTGATTCCCTGCAGGTCGGCGACAGCATCGAGCTGCAGCGGTGCTTGCGGCCAGCCTTCGAGCAACACTGTGCCGGTGCCTTGCAAACGGGCCGTACGAAAATCACTGCTGACCGCGACCTTCCCACCAGTGCTGCTGATAACAGTCGCAACAGGCAAGCGGATAGCCTGCCATTCCAGCCCACCTTTGAGAAGGGGCTTGCTAAACAGGTCATAAATGCTGCCGCTAAAATTAACCTCATCCGGCATGCGCAATACATGCGTCACTGCAAGCTCTTCGATATCGCCGCTGAAACGACCTTCACCACTCAGCCCGGCGGCAGGCAGGTCCCACGAACCGGAGGCTTGCAGCTGCCCCGGAGCAGGCCCGGTCAGTTCACCTTTGATATTCAGGTTCGCGCCCGCTATCTGACCCGCCAGCGATTCGACATCCAGACGCCCGTGGCCAATGCCCCCGGTGAGGCGCAGACTCTCAAATTCAGCCTCTTCGATTCGCAGCCTGTCGAGCTGGCCGGATTCAATATAAATGAGTAAGGGGATATTCAGCCAGAACAACCGGTCATCCGGCGACTCTTTATTGTCATCACCCTGCACCAAATCAATACTCAGTTCAGCGATGCTGGCGCTGTCTATCCTGAGCACGCCCGCCAGCAATGCCACCGGACTCCAGCTAACCACAATTTCTTGGGCATGCAGATTAGCCACCGGCATTTGAATTTTAAGCTGCTCGACCGCAAGCCCATCCGCGAGGTTACCCCTAACACCATTTACTTCTATTGCTACGGGCGACAGCGCCAGGCCTTTTTCAAGCAGCCAGCGGCTGCCTCCCTCCGAGCGCACCAGCCCTGCAAGCAGGATGACCAACGTCACCGTCACCAGCAACGTTGCAAGCAGGGCGATCTTCAGCGCCCGCATCACAAGTCAGGCCCCAGCGTAATGTGCAGACGATATTCGTCCGGGGCATCCTTTTGCAGCGGCACCGCCACATCGATCCGGATGGGCCCGAGCGGCGAAAACCAGCGCACACCGGCACCCACGCCCGTGGCCGCGTCAAAATCTTTAATTTCATCGTAGGCATTACCGCTGTCAATAAAAGCGGCTATAGACCAGTTGGCGGCAACCTGCTGATCAATCTCAATGCTCCCTACCAACAGGTTGCTACCACCGATAACTGCGCCCAATGGGTCGGTCGGACCGAGCGAGTTGTAATCATAGCCACGCACACTAACGTCGCCACCCGCGTAGAAGCGCACCGATGCGGGCAGATCACGAAATTGATCGATAGCAGTAAAGCCAGCCTCGGCTCGCGTTAACAACCGAGCACCCTGCCACAATGCGAACACCCATTTGGTGTTGCCGTACAGTTGCAAAAAACTGGTATCGGACACGAAGCCATCAACCGCACCACGTAAACTGACATTAGTGCGATGTCCGGACAACGGCCGCGGTGGGTAATCTTCATAAACGAACGCGTAGCCGATACCAGGTGTGAGCAATTTCGAATAGTCATCCTGTATCGTGCCCGCCTCGTAATCCTCAAGCCGCAACTCAAGGAATAACGTCCGTATCCAATCGTTAGCGCGTCGCTGAATACGCTGCGCACCGCCGGTAAACAGTTTGCTTTTGAAACTGTCATTGTCCTCCAGCTTATAACGGGTATCAAAGGTCAGCCAGTCACGCGGCTTATTGAGGGGCATACGATAAGTCGCCCCAATATCCGAAATAACCCGCGACAAATTAGCTTCGATTTCACCCTGATGACCAGCCGCATTGATCCTGCGATTCAAAATGCCACCACGTAGTTTGGGGCCGACGTCGGTAGCGAACCCGACACCAGCACTGTACTGATACTTCTTGCCCGGAGTCAGCTCAACTCTGATCGGCACATCAAAATGGGGCGCTCCCCGCGGCTCACGCGCGAACACCACCTGATCGAAATAGCTGCTGCTAATAAAATCACGCTGCAGCCGCCGCACCCGCTCTGCGTCATAAGGCTCACCCGGGACAAGCGTTATAAACCGCTGGACCAGATCGGGATCGAGCACCGCCTGATCGAAACTGATCTCGCCGAATACGTAACGCGGGCCAGTCAATAAATGCAACGAAATATCGGCAGCATACTCATCCGGATATACATCAACTCGTCGCGCTACATACTCCTTGGAAAAATAGCCCCTGCTTTCGGCTACCCGAGTAATCCGGCGCCGGCACGCATCGTATTTACCATGCTGAAAAATATCCCCGGGCTGCAACGCGCATTTTCGGACAATCTTCTGGAGTTCATCGTCCTGCACCGCACCCGTATCAATCTCGATAGATACGTTGCGTAATAGCACCGGCCGGCCTGGGCTAACGCTAAAGCTTGCCTGCCAGCAATCCTCCTGTTGCAACAACTCTTTAACAATCTCGGCATTGTAGTAACCTGCGACTTCAAGTGCCTCACGGATCTCGTCATCCGCGTCGGCGAACAGACGCCGGACCCGCCATTCCGGCGCTTCGCAGATCTCATCATCCAGCTGCATATAAGCAAGCAGATTGTCACGGAGCTTGGAATCAACTCCATCGATTGAAACTCCGGCCTGCGCACCCTGCACAACCGCGAGCCACACCACAGCCGCCAACGAAAGCCGGTATAGCGCAGACACGGTTGAATTAAGGGTGTCGGAGACCATGGAGGAATTATGCGTTAACAAGCAGAGTCAGAACCATTTTTTAGATAACGGCCTGTCTGAAGCGCATATGGACTCACGGCAACTCAGTATTGGCTCCCTGCTTTTCTGAGCCCAGGTTCGCCCAACTAGAATCTGGTCAGTTAACTAAGGCAATGCCGGAAAAACCCCACTGATATGCTTTCTGGCCATGTCACGCTTTTTGATCGCGTTTTTACCCGTTTCTTCATCGACGGAGCGATATACACGATAGTCGCCATCATTCAGAAATTCGACATAAGCGATAGAACCAACTTCGACATTCAGTTTCTCGGATTTTATATTCGCAGCACCCTTGATCGTAATAACGTGCCGACCTGGCTTGACATCGATCCGAAGATATTCATATTCGCTGATGTGCCCGACCAACTGACCATCGAGCGTAACCGGCAACAAATACTTACGATCCGTAAATTGCTTCTTACGAAATACGTAGATAGCGCCAAGCCCTCGGCGTGGCTCAAACTGTTTCGCCAGAGCATCATCTTCTTTAGGTGCCAGCGGTGCGTGGGGAGCGCACCCTGCAAGGGCTACGGTAAGCGCACAGACCGCTATTAATAGTGTTTTTTTCATAATTCCCCGGCACCGCCTATAGCGTTTATCAGCCTAAACTTAAATTAGCATTGCATAATTCAACCACAATTATCACCGCTTCCCTAACCTGAGATCAGGGTTCGTTTCACAGAATCAACCCGCAAACAGCCCAAATCATCCAGATTTCAGAGCAATTCGACCCGCCATCAGGATGACTCGCCTCGTCGCACCAGAGCCACAGCAGGAAACAAAGGACTGTCTGAGTATTCAAAGTACTCATCAATCATCCTGATCAACGCATCAACATTTGCTGTTGCTTCACCGGCGGAAACCCCGTCACCTGCTCCCGCGATCGCTCGCTGGCGCACACCATCACAAACAGTCAACATATGCTTACGAACCGTGGCGTGCGCATCGACATCATCATGCAACGCTTCGACAGTCTTTAGCGTTGAGCTAAGCATCAGCTTTATGAATCTGCTTTCAATCTCGTCCGTCATACCGCCCACCTCCTGCACTCTATCACTGGATGATTATTGCCTTGCAACCCGGACACGTTGTGCGCATTCAACTATTGGATGGCATACAGGCACCCGGCCTACGCAGGCCAATCAAAAAAATTCCTTTTTCAGCCTGTGATAATGGCGCTAAACAAAAAACCTCGCAAATACAGCGGGCAAAAGTCAGTAAATAGCCCTCCAACGCCCCTTTTCTGACTCGGGAAACGAATGTCTAGTCAGGATTGCGGATACCAATAACCGCATCACGACGACAAGTGTGATTCTGGTGAGCACCCATGCAGAGGCCGGTCTGCCCGAATAAAAATATGGCGCCCGAACAGGTGCCTATGACCTTCAACCGAAGCCCACCAGGTATATCGTTAGAATAGCGAAAGATTTGGAATCAATCCCGTGCTGCCGGGGCAGCCCAAAAAAGGTTGCAAGCATTTGCTAATGAACAGTCTGCGAACAGGGCACATTCGCGAGCAACTCGGTTAAGAGCTGCTCGGCCGTCGCGCTCACTAGCCACTCCTGCATTTCCGGCTCGCCCGATTTCTGGTTAATGGCAACTAACTGCCGGTATGCATGCATAGCTGCTGCGGTTAAATAGGCTTCCATATCCACTCTCCTAAGAAATACCTTTTTGCGGGTCTCTGTCAGGACCACAGGCAATCGTTCACCACTTGAAATGGAGACTTCAGCTATTTTTTCAAGGGCACAACATCATTCGTCGGCTTAGGCTCGATAACTTACAGCATCTATTTCCGGTAGCTATAAAGAAATTTTCCAGCTTAAACAGACCCACCGGAGATACAGCGACCCTCTCAAACACACGATTTCAGGAAGCAAATGTGACGGGGCTCAAATATTGGTGGCTGGATATATCCCAAATGCTATTGGAGGTTCGGAAGCAGTTCGCGAGTTTGCAGTTCATCCACCAGAAAATCTGCAATCAATCGGTGGCCCGCGGCGTTCGGGTGCCTGTCATAACTGCTAATCTGAAACTGCCGACGCTTCTCGGGCGATTCAGGAAATAAGTCACTCCCAAAAATGGCCGTCATGCCAAGTCGTTCTGCTTCATCCCTAAGTGACTGCTCAATGGAATCCGCGAGCGGCACATATCCAAGGAACATGATCACCACGGGCGCACTAGTTGCCTCACGCAATTCGCTCATGGCCCGATACAATTGAGCAATTCGCAATTCGGCATTGTCAGGGTCAATGCGAGTCCGGTCGTCAGCAGAACCGCGGATTCGCCAGGAAAATCTATTACTGAGCGCACGAATCGAGTAAGACTGGAAGACCGGGTAAGCTCTGTCCGGCAAGGCCTGCGATTCAGTTGCATCTTCCCAGAGAATACTACTCGTAAAGATTGTCACTGCAACGACGATGAGATCGGGATCCCAGATCATTGCTTTATGCCGCACGGTACCTACCAGTTCGCGCAAACCATAAAACTCAACACCAAAATTTATGAACTCAACCTGCTTTCCGGTTTCCGACGCCAGTTCCCGCTCTGCCACCGCGTGCCAGGCCTCATCCTGCGCAACGCCTGACGGCATAGTCCATGAACTCCCGACTGCAGCTATCCTGAACACCCCGTCGGGCTTTGCGCGAGAATATTCCTTGTCGGCCAGGCCGGCGGAGTTAGTAGAAAGCCAAACCCCCTTAAACCAGCCCTCCACATCCTCTTTCAGCTCAAAATACACGTCCGGGTACTCCGACAAACGCACATATTCCGAGCGCATCAGCGTATTCAGACTGTTTGCACGCCATGGATTGAGCGCGATGGGGCCGACAACATAGAACCGGTAGCTGATTTCTATAACAATAAAAATGGCAACAAGGAATAGTGCTATCGGGCTGACTTTACGGAAGAACGACAATGACTGTACCTGGTAATTGACCAAAAACCTGCTGCGAGCTATTGCGGGAATTGCTGTGCAGCCCGACCTGAAAAGCTAAATCTATCTCTCGCTGCAGCAATTGCAGCCACCACACCGCAAAACAACCCTTGCCTCAACGAGCGCATGAGCATACTAAATCACCCCAGACCGCACTACTATAGAACTGTATACATCTGTTGCTAACAGTCAGCAGGCTACAATCAGCCTTTCTGGTGTAGCAGATGCCCTGCCTCTAATGAAATATATCTATGAAATTATTTGACTTTAAACGCGCTCCCAACCCACGACGTGCACGCATAATCATCGCCGAAAAGGGCATGGTTATTCCGTCTATTCCCGTTAACTT
>Ga0316187_10002033_pt1 | contig 17678 bp, 17 predicted proteins | sample CroRivburrow1_MG_FD_204927 | JGI IMG/M metagenome (GOLD analysis project Ga0316187, IMG submission 204927) | Coastal sediment microbial communities from Maine, United States - Cross River worm burrow 1 | ecosystem: Environmental > Aquatic > Marine > Coastal > Sediment | place: USA: Maine...
ACATTTCGAAGCAGTGCTTAACATCGGCACCGGCGTCAGCTTTCTACCCCTTGTTTCTGCCCGCTTGAATATGGTGATCGTTACGAATACCCCGGCGATGATTAGCATGTGGCTTAACCAGACATAGCTGAAGTAGTAGATTGACAGGAACGAAAGCGAGAAAATCATACTCCACATCCATGCGAGCACCTGCATTACGTAGTGACGCGAGGCAAGATCCATGTATTTCAGCGGATTATATCGATAATCCATTACCGCGTTCCACGTCATCTCAATTTGCTGTTTCATAGTAATTTCCCTCATAGTCGGAGTCGTGTATACAATTCTTTGCCTGGTTTTTATCGACTTGCAGGTAGCCTGGATAAAGACAATCTTCGGTTATTCCCATGGGCAGCTGCTCGCCGTGGCTCAACGTCTGATCAGAGCCGTCGAAGCAAAACGTCTTCCACCGGTATCACGGTACACAGCCCATTGAGACCGGACTGATCGGAGCGGGAAGCGGCTACCGGCGGAGACGAATCGGTTATCGACCGAGGCGACTGGCCAGCAATCGCTCGGTCGCGTAATTACTTTGCGACCTGATTGGTGCCCTGGCCGGCTTGCGGTTTAACACTCGATACACCAGGTAGCCAACTGCTATCAAAATGCCGATCCGGGCAAGCACGTATCCGGTGGCTATAAAAACGATGTCGTTTCCCATTTTATTCACCTCCACGGTTTCGGGTCAGTGTTGCTGTCGGTTGTTCTGGCCCGGTCCTATCCGGCCCGTTTCACCCAGGCGCTGCACCAGCCTGCCCCGGCGACCTGCCTGCCCGGGAAAATTGCACAGGGTCCCCAGTCGGCTGTACCGCTGTAGAGCTGGCAGTTGGCACAGTTGCTATCGGCCTTTGCCGACTGGTGCGTGTAGGCAAGCGCCTTGGCCTGAGGGTCGCCAGGATCGACCCTGGGGGCGTCGCTGGCGAGAGCGAACCTGCTGGTCAGCGCGAGCGTCGGCGCCGCGACCAAAGCCACGGCTGACAGGCCAAGTAAATCCCTGCGAGTTAACTTATTCATCTGTCTCTCCTGTTGAATGGATGCACAATTTGTCTGATGAATACGCAATATGTCGAATAAAAGTTCAATTAATTAATTATTTTTTATTTCCTTTGTTATATTTTTCTATTTTTTGTCTATTTATATTATCTACAAATTGCACTTGAATTCCTTATCACCCTTCATTCGAAAAACCGCGGATGACAACACTTTTACCGCGGCGCTGCTCGGCTAAATTTCCATCGCTATTACGCATGAAGGCACCAGCGCCTTACGTCGGGCGTGATCTCATTGGGAATCAAAAGAGCGCCCAATCCAGTCGGTGGGCACCTGGTCAGATCAGGAGTCCGGCAGTGGCGAGAGGTTTTCCAGCTCGACCACGCGAGCCAGGGCACGTTCCATCATGTGCCGTGCACGCGAGGCCGTATTGTGCAGGTAGCCATGCAGCGCCGCATCCTCGTTGTTACGACTCTCGCATTCTGCACTGTACATTTCGAAGCGGACCAGACCGGTAATCAACTGCGCCAGGTGCATCGGGCATTCGCAGGCAATGGCCGGGCTCTGGGTCGCCAGGTAGGCGAGCTGACGATCGCTAAATTCGCGCGCGGGTACTACACCGCCGATGTTTAAAGGTAGCTCTTCATCGGATGGAACAAAGCCGAATCGCCAGGCAACTACCGCCTCGAGTGCGGCGATGTCGAGCGGAGCGCGTAACGCCGTGATGCGATCGCTTTGCAGACGTTGCAGCGCGGCGCGCGGCGCGAAGTCATAAACCAGGATCAGGTGCCTTGCGTTGAGACGGTTGGCCAGCCGGGTTGCCTCGATCACCGAATCCGGATGCAGGCTCGGCCACTCGATTACCGCCACGTCCGGGCGTGCCGATGGTTTTTTAGCGTTGAAGTCCGAAGTTGCGTCGAAATGTCCGCTGAGGGTGAATATTTCGCTCGCACCACAGGCCTTCCCGTGCGCTGCGAATGACTCACCGAAAAGTGCCAGGCTCGGTTTCACCCTGTTCCCGGGCGCTAGCGGCGTGGCCCCCGACTGCTGCAACCGGGACTGCAGTTCTGCAGTATCGAGATCGGCAATCGAGCCTATGGCCTGGCCACGATCGACCAACGATTTCAACAGCGTTAACCGATTAATATCGCTTTCCCGGTAAAGGCGGCGCTGGCTCTCACTGCGTGCGGGCGTAACGACCTGGTAACGCTTTTCCCAGACCCGCAGCACGTGCTGTGACAGGCCGGTAAGGCGACAAACGGCTCCGATCCGGTATTTTGCTTCTTCTTTCGAGGAATTTCGTGGATCAGTCATATTGGGAAGAATCTCCGTAGAAAGCGATCTGTCTGTTATTTTTTAACCGCCGAGGCATTTCGACTAGATTTTGTCTAGAAAATTCTAACCGAAGTAATGTGCGCCTACAATGACGCCGGAGACAGCCGCTGCTGCCCAGGTCGCAGCCGGGCCCGAATGACCACGCGCGGGGCGACCTCACAAATGCTTCAGGAACCGATGTAGATCGTCGTGGGTATGATCTTCGCCGTGCAGCTTTTCTCCAGGCCGCGGGATTCGAACAATCGAAGTGCCTCGGGCCTCGCCTTCGCCAGCAGAGCGCTGGCATCTTCTGAGAGGGCAGCAGCTTTGACTCTTTCCAGCAGCCGGCTGGCAGAGCCCGCACAGTGCTGACCAGGCAAAATGTATAGTCCATAGGGTAACCATGCAGAAGCGTGCTACCTGATCCCGAATACCTGGCAGAAATCCCTGGCCGGAACTCGAGGATTTGATTTAACCTGAGCTGGCTGCCCGAAAAAATATTAACTGAATCGTGAATCCTCGTTAAAATCGCCGCGTCGAGATTTGTGAGAAACTGACGAAACGACCGCTGACGAGTTGATTTTGCGTCACTTTCGATAACCTGAATGGACAGCGACCGAGAAATCGGCATATTTCTAATCCAAATGGTCAGTGCCAGCGTAGACTAGTGACTAGACCTCATTTAACGCAATGGAGAAATCATGATCAAGCACCAACTCCCCGCCTTACCCTATGCAGCTGATGCCCTGGAACCCCATATCAGCGCGGAAACCCTCGAGTTCCACTATGGGAAGCATCATGCAACCTACGTCGACAAACTCAACGGCATGATACCGGGCAGCGGGTTCGAAGCAGCGACGCTCGAGGAAATCATCCGCGGCGCATCCGGCGGCCTCTTCAACAATGCCGCACAGGTATGGAACCATACCTTTTACTGGAACTGCCTGAGTCCGAACGGTGGTGGCGTGCCCGGGCTTAAGCTTGGCGAGGCTATAGATCGGGATTTTGGCAGCTTTGAAGCATTCAAGGATCAATTTACCGCCGCAGCTGTCGGCAACTTCGGTTCGGGCTGGACATGGTTGGTCAAAAATAAGGCTGACGGTCTCGAGATCGTCAACACCGATGATGCCGATAACCCGATGACGCAGGAATACCTGCCATTGCTGACCTGCGATGTGTGGGAACACGCCTACTATATCGACTATCGGAACAAGCGGCCTGACTACATCGCAGCATTCTGGAAGTTGCTCAACTGGGAGTTCGTTGCCAGAAACTACGCTACTTGAGCGCCTGCGGATTAACCTGGATCAACCTTGGCGGAGGAACGAATTGATGGCTGCTGGCGTACATCGACACCCTCACGAGCCTGTCGCCACGCACCAGGGTTAACAGCGCAGCGCTCCTGCAAACGTCTACCCCGACTCCAGCTGGTTTCCCATTGAAAACAGCCCGTCCTCGATCACCGATCACACTAGACTGCGCATTCGGCGCGCGGCATCCACCCCGCTCTGGAATGCCGATTCGACCCGCCCACGAATACACCAGTCACCAATGGCGGCCAGTCGCTGCCGGCTATCGATGAGTGAGCGCGCTCCCCGGCGCTGACCGGGATTGGCATAACGCCATCGATGCAGAGCGATGTGTTCAGCCCGGCTGAAATCCTGGCCAGTCACCCGACTGGTTTCCACCATCAGCTGCGAGACGACGTATCGATCTGTACGATTCATGTTAGCTTCGGCCCATTGGTTACTGGACTGGACCAACAGGCTCGTGCCATCGACGCGTCCCGGTTTGCTGTTGTCGACGCTGATCCAGCTGATCGCCCCATTCCTGACGAGCGCTGCGTCCCACTCGAGCGACAGCGGTTCTGAAAAACCCAACATCAGGGCATAACAACCTGGCATGCTGCAACCCTCGACGGCACCGAGATGGCTGAACTCCACTGGCATCAACGCCGCCACCTGCCCCGCCGGAACACTGGTCACGACCCAGTCGAAACGGCCGAGATCGCGCCCCTCCAAATCGTGCAGTCGCCAGTCACCGGCCTCCCCGCAAATCTTGTCGACAGGGGTGTCCAGCACAATATCCAGCTTTTCACCGAGCGCCCGGCCCAACGCGTTCATACCGGGCACGCCGACGTAATGTGGATGTTCGCCATTCCAGATACGACGACCACTTATCCCGTCACTGTCAATCTCGACGAAACGCGCGTCCCAGCGCGTGACGACGCCCGCTTCAAGACAGGGCTCGAGAAACGACTGAAAGGATTTTGACCTCGCGGTAAAAAATTGCGCACCATGGTCGAACTGGAAGCCTTCGTGCCGCCGGGTCGCCATCCGACCTCCATAACCACGCGACTTTTCAAACAACCTGATCTGCGCCGCATCGCCGAGCGTGTTTGCGAACACCAACCCGGACAGCCCTGCGCCGATAACCGCGATGCGGGTCATAGCATCCCCTCGAAGGAAGGATCTTTCGTCACGACTCTGCGTGCCGCCAGCGACCCGCTCGCATGACTGGTTTGCACGCTATTCTCCAGTACATGGGCATGATACGAGTCGCAAATTCGCGAGTCCACTCAATCATCCTGCACCATCTCGCTGCGCCGCATCGGCATGGAATCGATTAGCGCGAACAACTCATTGCCGGTAACGGCGCTATCGCGGTCGAGTTTTACAGTACCGTCCTTGCCGACCAGGATCACCCTGAAATCGTTGCCATCGACTGCGAAACGTCGGTAAAAGCTTGCGGCCGAAAGCCCGCGGCTTTGTCCGTCGATAAAAACACGGTTATCCGCAAAAGCACGGATCACGATCATATCGCGCTCAATCAGACCGCCGCCAATCAACTCTAAAATAGCTTCCTGACGCTGAAAACCGATACCCCGCTCATTCGCCGCGAAAACCAGCAGAACCCTTTTTTCCCAGGTCAGTTCGGGCATCAACTGCGCCGCGTCAAGGGCGTAGCCGCTACTCGCTGTCAACATCAATAACACCGGTAACACTCTTATTCTTATTCCCACTTTTTTCTTATTCCCACTTTTGCAATCTCCACAAAGCCACCAGCGCACCTGCAATATACGCTGCATCTATACCCGGCGGTTCAATCGAAAATGGGCGAACGTCGAAGAAAGACCGAGACAACCGAGAAGAATATGGGTTAGAGGGCATTTTCACCTGATATTAAGAAACAATTGTTCTTTGACCCATATTTTCCAGCAACAGGCGGTTCCTGCTCGAACTCCAGATGATTAAATCCTGTCCTGCGACCAGTCCTGTTGCGTCGCTGGCGAGTCTCAGACCCTGAATATTTTCGGCCTCTGGAAGGCAGCTACCAAAGTGTTAACCTCCGGAATTTGCCAGATCCATACCCCGTACACAAGGCCAACACGAGCAGATTTATAGCGGTTTGCCAGTAATCATGAAACGCAGTCTCAAGTGCAATAACCTCGATCAAATTTATCCCTGTGATCCACCACAGGGATTGTTCCGTAGAGATAGAGGCAAACATTAAACCAGGACTTTGGAGGTCTAAAACATGAATGCACTAAAACGTTTCACGATTACTATCGTCGCTATGCTTCCGCTGACATTTTTCGGTGCGAACGCGATGCAGAAGGACATCGTCGATACCGCGGTAACCGCCGGCAAGTTCGAGACACTGGTTACAGCCGTCCAGGCCGCCGGTCTGGTCGATACCCTCAAGGGCAACGGTCCCTTCACAGTATTCGCGCCGACTGATGAAGCTTTCGCGGCTCTGCCCGCAGGAACTATTGAAAACCTGCTTAAGCCCGAGAACAAACAGCAGTTGATCGCGGTGCTCACTTACCACGTGATCCCGGGGAAAGTAATGTCAGGTGATATTGCCGGCAAGGCTATGGACGTCAAGACCGTACAAGGCAGCAATGTAGGCATCGATGCCACTAACGGCGTAAAGGTAGACGGTGCTACCGTTCTGACGGCCGACATCGAGGCCAGCAATGGTGTCATCCATGTCATCGACCGGGTGATTTTGCCCAACTAATTTCTACACCCCTCTGCTCTACAACTTAAGGCTGGCTTGCGCCAGCCTTTTTTTGGATCTTTCAGCTACAGGGATTATGCCGATAGTGATGTTGACAGGCGGAACCCAGGTATCGCCACGCGCTAGTCACGGGGCTTGCTCTTCGAAACTGGCTGTAACCATGGCTACTCCGAGCCAGACATAGCGTTTACACTTCCCGCCCACCGCGCGCTCCGGGTTGATGGCATTCCCAGGGCCACCATGGAACAACGCCAGCAGCCGCATATTAGTCGGATTCCTGTAATCTTTTCGCCGGTAGCTCACGTATTCATAATATGGATAAGGACACACTTTATTACGATGGCGCCTGCCCCCTGTGCCGGGCGGAAGTCGGCAAGCTATCAAAATTTACCGGTGATGCACTGGTCGTCAAGAACATACATGATCTTGACAAAGCCGAAGCCGCACCGAGCAAGGCGCTGCTGCTGTCAAGGCTGCACCTGAAGACCGCCGATGGAGAATGGATAACCGGGTTGCGCGCCAATATCAGGGCCTGGCATCACACACCGTTTCGCTATCTCTGGCGCATGCTCGACTGGCCGCTGATTAGTCCGGTCAGTCACTGGTTTTACGAACTCTGGTTGCGCCAACGCAAAAGCTCCGGGTGAGAGCCGGGGATCGGCTTCGCCCTTTACCTGTCCGTCGAAATGATTATTTCTGCGCTTTGCGCAGCCAGACTTCAGTCGAGCTCGGATTTGATCGCCTGGGGGCCTTTGTCTTTCCTGAACCAGCTCATCCAGATGCCGCTGAGCAGCCAGCTGTAGGCCCAGGTGCCGAAAAAAATCAGCACGAAGGTAATCGCGATATCGGTGGCGGTACCATCCAGCGAAAACCCCGGAACATAGCCAAACAGGAACGGCGCCAGGTACAGGAACTTGGCCATCTTGAAAGCGACCCAGGAAGTCGCCCACATGTTGGCCTTGGCGATGGTCGCGCCGGCAAACGCCGCGATACAGACCGGCGGCGTGATATTGGAATCCTGTGATAGCCAGTAAACAATCATGTGGGCCGCGAGCTCGTTGACGCCCAGGTGCGTCAATGCCGGTACCGCGACCACCGCCGTGATCAGGTAGGCAGCGGTGACGGGGACACCCATACCCAGGATCAACGAGGCCAGCGCAATCAGAATAATGGTGAGGTAAAGCCGACCGTCGGCAAGTTCGATCACGATATCGGCAAACGTCAGGATCAGCCCGCTGTAGGTCAGCACGCCGATAATGATGCCGATGACGCCGACCGTGGCGCCGATCTTGAGACTGGACTCGGCGCCTGCGCGCGAGGCGCTGACAAAGCCCCTGAGATCGATACGCGTGTCTTTGCGCACCCAGCTAACAGCAATACAGGTCCCCATGCCGATGATTGCGGAAAATCCAGGCGAATAACCCATCAGCATCAGTATCGTGATGGCGACAAGCGGCAGGATGTAAAACCATTCGCTTTTCAGGATATCCATGGCCCTCAGTTCGCTTTTCTCGCCGACGATATTGTGTTTCTTGGCGTAGTAATGAACCATCATGAATACACTGAAGAAGTACATCAGCGCCGGAAAAATCGCCACCAGCATGATCTGCGAATAAGGCAGGCCGGTCATTTCAGCCATGATGAAACCGCCCGCGCCCATGATCGGTGGCATAAACATGCCACCGATAGAAGCGGCCGGTTCGATGCCGCCGGCCACGTGTGGCTGGAACCCCGCCTTTTTCATCATCGGAATAGTGAACGCGCCGGTGGATACCGTGTTGGCTATGGCACTACCTGAAATGGAACCGAAAAGCCCACTGGCGATGACCGATACCTTGCCCGGACCACCGATCTTGTGGCCAACCGCGGCCAGCGGAAAATCGATGAAAAAACGCTGCGCCCCACATTTTTCGAGGAACGCCCCAAAAAACACGAACAGGATGATATAGGTGGCGAGCACGTTGGCCATGATGCCGAAAACGCCGTCGCTCTTATAAAAGATACTGGTGCACAAATCGGGAAAGGTGTCCCCTGCATGCGCGATCAGTTCGGGCGCGTATTCCCCGTAAACACCGTAGATCAGCATGATCGTGCCGATAATGACGAAGGCGCTTCCGACTACCCGGCGCGCTACCTCGATACCGATTAGCACGCCAACCACGGCGATCCACTTGTCGAGATCGGTCTCGGCCCCGGCCCGGTAATTGATGACTTCGAAATTCAGAACCCAATAGCCCAGGGCCCCGACGGAGACGATTATCAGCACATAGTCGATGACTCGCCCGACCGGCCCTTTCAGGCGGTAGACCAGGAACACCAGCATATAGGTTACGACGACGTAAATTCCGCGATGGTACTGGGTGGCGGCCGGGGCGATGACCGCCGAGTAAGAGTAAAACAGCACCAAACCCAGGGCCATAACGTCGAACATTATCTGTTCGAACTTGTTCATTTCTTCTACCCGCACGACTACCCCTCCAGGTTAATTGTTATAGTCGATGTCGCGCTCAGGCGATATCGGGATCGAGCGATTCGACGCGCAAGGGCAGCAGCACACTGCCCTCGTCTTTTCGAATTACATCATGCCCTTTTCTTTCCAGAATTTGACCGCGCCCGGATGCCAGGGGGTAACCACACCCTGCGCGCCGGTCTCCAGGCTCATATTCTTGAAAGTTTTCTTCTGCTCTTTCATGTGCGCCAGGCCTTCGTCGGTGTAAATCATCGACAGCATCTGGTAAACGGTGTTATCGGTAACCTTCGAGTTGGCGACCCACAGCGCGGAATCCTGGAACGACGGGCTTTCGTAATCGACACCGCGATAGGTGCCGGCCGGCACCTTGATCCTGGAAAAATAGGGGTACTGGTCAAAGAAACCGCTGCTTTCGGCATCCTGCCCCAGGTTTACCATCTCGATGTCGTTGGTCTGCGCCGCCATGATGACCGCGCCACTCGGGAAGGCGGTAAACAGCCAGAAAGCGTCGAGCTGATTGTTGCCGAAGGCCTGTGCCGCATCGTTATAGCCCATCGCGTTGCGTTCGATCTTGTCCCAGATACCCATATGGGTAAAAAACAGTTCACAGTTGGCAAACGCACCGGAGCCGGCGTTGCCGACGCCGACTTTCTTGCCGACCAGATCCTTCGTGCTTTTGATACCCGAACCCTGGCGGACGATCAGCTGCGCGGGGGCGCCGTAAAGCCAGGCCACCGCCATGACGTCCTCGTACTTGTTGGGATCATTCTTCATCTTGCCGTTTCGACCAAGATAAACGTGGCCTGAATAAACGACACCCATCTGCGCCTTGCCCGAGTTCACTTTGCGCAGGTTTTCGACCGATCCGGCCGACGACTGGGCGCGGACTCTGAAATCCTTGGACGCTTTCATCGGCTTGAATACCTGCATCGCGTTGGCGACCACCTGAAAGGTTCCGCCAGCGGGGCCACCGCTGAACACCACGCGTTCTTTCGCCCCGGAAACCACCGGAAACGCAATCGTCGATGCGAGCAAGATCAGCACGCTAGAAATAATTGATAGCTTTTTCATTTTTACCTGCCCCTGATTGTTATGATTTAGGGCAGTTTAGGGCGTATCAAATCGCCGTTCTTGATCTGGATCAAGATTTAGTTGCCGTCGAATCGACGGGGTTTACGCTTTTCCCGCAGGCTTTGAGGTCTCGAAGACGAGTACCAGATCCCGGTGTTATCGATAACCGGGACATTGTATGGATGATCGCGAGCCATGTTAATAAAGGGTTTACTGACCGGTATCGCCTCCACCAGCTTCACGATCCGATCTCTCGGCATCGGCGTGACAGGATACCCCGCGACTTGAGCAATCAGCGCCAACAGGCATCAAGCACCAGAAAGGAATATACGGTGGAATATACGGGACACACTCTCGTCACTGGTTTTACATGCAAACGTTCTCGAACGGGTATTTCCAAAGGTAGTCTTTCAAATTCCAGGTAGCGTGGAGAAAAACAGCTGGCAAAGAGAAAGCCCCTGTTGAAGGGGCTTTTGAACTGTTGCCAGCACCATGAATTGTAAACTCCCATGATTTGCTACACGTATAATTAGATACTCCAGACCATTTGAGGGCCTTCTTCGTTGTATTCTCGGGCCCAGTTTTTGGTTATCTGTCCTACTTCAGCTGGTGTTTTAGAGACGCACCTGCTTAGTATTTCGTCGCGATAAGTGCGACTACATCGCTCGACATACGAGTTTTGAGTCCGATTAGCACCGAATGGCATCCTTTTTGGTCGTCTCGCGCCAGCAGGACGGCCGCAGTAAGCCGTCAATTGTCCAAATTTCGCGAATTACTTCGATATATCGTGAACTGGCGCAAGGAAATGCAGTTCTATCTGCGTGACATTAGGCCCATGCTGATATCACCTCGACAAATTAACCTTAACAAAATTGTCATCCTTAACCCCAAAGGAGGCTCCGGCAAGTCAACGCTCGCAACCAATCTGGCGGCTTGCTACGCACAGCAGGGAAGGACGCCCGCTATCATGGACTTCGATCCCCAGGGCTCTTCGACAACCTGGCTCAAGCGCCGCTCGGAAGCTTTGCCCGCGATCCATGGCATCACGGCCTATAAAAAATCCGTGCAGACTACCCGCAGTTGGCAGCTGCGCGTACCCGACAACATAGTCAACGTGATCGTGGATTCGCCGGCCGGCATCTGCCATGACGAGTTGCGCGAGATTACGCGGGACTCGACGAGGATACTGGTACCTGTCCTGCCGTCATCCATGGACATTGACGCGGCCTCGCGTTGCATCGCTGACCTGCTGTTGGTTGCAAAAATCAATCGCAATGAACACAAGCTGGCGGTCATCGCGAATCGCACGCGCAAACATACCAAAAGTTTCGCGAGACTCATGCGTTTTCTCGACTCACTCGGCATTCCCGTCATAGCGGTACTTCGAGACAGTCAGAATTTTGTGCATTCGGCCGAGAATGGAATCGGCTTACATGAGATGCAACCATCACGGGTACTCGCCGACCTCGAGCAGCTTGAAAGAATCGTGCGCTGGCTTGATGGATGGTCCGAGCGACGTAAAGCAACTACGGATTTCGCAGGCATCCAGCGCCGATCGTTCTCGCGGTATCGTCCGGGTGCAGGCGTCGGGCCGAGTCGGCCTGAATACCTGCAGGGGCCAACTGTCTCAAACTGACTACTTGCAAACGAGGAGGCGTCCACTCATGGACGCTCAATCGCACGGGGGAATTCCGGGGTCCGGGGTTAACCAAGTTTTGCAGCGGCAGATGGAGCAAGTCATAAATCGTCGTCGAACCAATGCTGGCTATTAAACTCGACATCGATCAGGTGCGATAGAAAAACGTGGTCTGTCCCCTGCACCCTTTAGCGCACCTCGAAGATTGAAATGCATCAACTAGTTAGTAGCAAAAACTGCAGGCTTACGAACAATGGCTTTTTGTAGTCAGGGGGCGGTTTACAACCCATTTGAGACTCTGATGCTACCCGGTTAGTGCGTCATTCCGCGTCAGCGGGAATCTTGCAACACGCTATTAGGAGATCCCCGCTTTCGCGGGGATGACTGCTAGTGAACGTCTCGAGAACCCACCAGGCTTATCTGAGGGAGTATTCGGAGAGTATTCGGGGACAGACCACAATTAGGGCATTCGAAGGGGTATCCGGGGACAGGCCATATTTTATAGATTGAGAATGAATTGCGTTACATGAACTGATAACTACGGTTGATCGTTCCTGGCCGAAGATTGCCACCGGTAAGCAATTTGCCAGTGTCTGTTTTTGCGTATGGGAAGGTTCGTGCGAAAGCCCACGCCAGGACGACAAATCAATAACTTACGGGGTTTTTTCATATAATTTGCATAATTCCCTGCGGTGAAGAATTATGGGTTATTTTATAACCTGATGATTTGGAATGAAAAAGTCGCTGGGCATGGGCATCTCGAAGGCCCGATCACCTGTTTACACGTCAGATGCGTCAACTGAGCGACTGCAGGTCGTTTTGCAGGGATTGCTGTGTGTCCTCGTGAGGTGCCGACCTAACCGCGCATTTTATCGCCACGCTTGCTCTTATTCCACTGCGGAGCTTCGAGGCGGGTGGTATGATCGTCGGCCTCAACAAAGTCACTGGCGAAGGCGAGCAAATCCTTGATGACATAGGTTCGCTTGCCAATCACCATGGCCTGATCCAATTCGACAAAGCCGGAATCGAATTTAACCAGTTTCCCGTTGTTCATCACGAAGGTTCCATTTCTCGAATTCAGGTCACGCAGAAATACCTTTCCGTCCCGAATGCTTATCTCGGCATGTTGTTTACTGGCGATCGGTGAATCCACGTAGATATGACCTTGTCGCCCCAGTATGTACTTCCGACCTTCCAGGAGCTCAAGCTTCAAGCCAGGGTTTGTCTTCATCTATTCGTTCTCATTCCATCGATCTAGCATCGCAAGGGTCCGGCATACATATGCTTGCAGTTCCCGATAGCATAAGCTGCCCCTGCCGAGTAGATGTAAAGATTAGTTCAAGCTGGCGGATTTTCAATCCAAACTCGGTGAAATCATCGGGTTGACCATCCGGAAACCAATCCTGCTCCTCTTTGCCCGATGTATTGATGTCAGCAGTTCAGGTGGGCCCACATCCAGTACTGAACACCAAATTGCTGCGGCTGGCTGTGATTGGAGGTTTAACTTCACAAGTATCGCGTTGTCATTGTTACCGTCGTCGATCCATGCCCTCCCTCCGATCAGGCAGAAATGTAGCATCTCGGATACGGGCACGGCGTACGCTATTAGTGCGCCGACTGGCTCGGCGTCGAGACTTAATATCTTCGTCTGCCGCAGTATCATTAGCTGTTACCAGCTGCGTTGCCACGCCAGCAGCAGCAAGTGCCTGTTTGAATGAATTGGCCGTCGTGGCGTTCATGTTCTCGCTCAGAATTACAGGTTGCCCACTGAAAAAATCGGTCTGGTTTTCGTCGTCAAATTTGAACAGGCTCTCGAGAGTAAGGCGGACCTCATCCTTATTGTGGCCCGCTTCTAGCTTGCCATTGAAGATCAAATTGAAATGTGGCTCAGTCATGGGATTGCTACACTCGCATTATTCAAACACCATCACTTTGGCATAACAGGTGGTGCATTTCTGAGAGGCAGGTATCAGTCTCAAGGCTACAGCGCCCCCAGTGTTTCACCCGAGTATTTAAGGTGAAGTATAGACCTGATCTAAAATATTTTGTGATCGTCACGATTGGGCAAAAACCTGAAAGCGAAAACCAACAAGATAGAAATAGAAATTCACAGACATCCGCTGGGCGCCGAAATCAGTCCCTAATGCGTAATTCCTGAGCTTTGGCTCCTTTGATCGGAGAATAGGCGAATAGGCAGGACACACACTCGACACTGCACTCATTTGCATGCGTTCTGGAAATAGTATTACCAACGGAATCTTTGAGATTGCAGGCATTCTCGAGAAAAAACAGCTGGCAAAGAAAATGCCCCTGTTGAGGTCGCTTTTGAACTGGTGCCGGCACCGTGGATCGAACGTGGGATCTGTTGATTACAGGAAAAATTTATTTTATTTAAAAATCAATAATTTAAATCGCTCATTTTCATAAAACACCCATGCTTTATCAGCGATTTGGAGCGTCTTATTGATAAACGCTATAACCGACGTTGATCAAGAAATTGAAGCACAGCGAGAGCTTGTGGGTTATCGGCGGACAGCAAAAATGACCCACAACGGCCCCCGGCCTCGAATATCAGTCGCGGCTTCCGGCACATAACCGACCTATACACTCGTCCTATGATTAGCTCCCTTTTTCTACCCGGTGGAAACTATTTGGCAAGGCCAAAGCGTATTTTCTTAGCCGAGATAGAAATAAAGACCGGCACCCAGCCAGGAAAGTGCTAGCAGGAACCAGGGCAGCCAATGTTGCCGATAGACAGTCTGCTTCTGGACTTCGGTCTCATTCGCCGAGCTCGATTTCAGCTGGGTCGTCTTGAGTCGCTTGTCCATTTCGCGCAATTTCGCCTTGTGTTGCTTTTTGTACTGATCTATCCCCTTCTGGATGCCCTGGGCAATAAGCCGTGTTTGCTCCTTGGTCTGGCCGGGCCGTTGGTTGCCCCTGGCGGTCTTCATCGCGTCACTGCGGGTCTCAGGTGATGCGTTCTGCTTCTTCGAGTATCGGCTCATGTGTTCCTTGATTAATATTTGCTCTGCTAGTGTGCGCTGCTCATTATACTGAATTCAAGCTTTAGACTTAACGGCTGTAGGCAAATTGACACTTCCAGATACCTGCCATCTATCGTTGAACAGGTAACCAGCGCTTACGGCACAAAGCAGGCGCCCAGGTAGCTGCGACGGGCTTCGCGAACTGGACTTACCCCACTCCGGTGGACAAATGGTGCCGGCGACAGTTGATATTGAATGTGACCTTAATAGATCAGGAGGGATCCTGCTCCGGCAGAAACCCGCCCGCCTGCATGTTCCACAGATGAGCATAATGACCGTTTCTGAGCAAAAGTTGCTGGTGACTGCCGTCTTCAATAATCTGCCCCTGATCAAATACCAGGATGCGATCCATATGCGAAATCGTCGACAAACGATGCGCGACCACGACCACGGTTCGACCCTTCATCAGGTTATCCAGACCCAGCTGGATCTTCTTTTCAGTTACCGAGTCGAGCGCAGAAGTCGCCTCATCCAGTATTAAAATGGGTGCGTCCTTGAGGATAGCGCGCGCAATCGCGATACGCTGCCGCTGCCCGCCGGAAAGCTTCACCCCGCGCTCCCCTACCAGCGAGTCGTACTGCTTTTCCGTCTGTAGAATAAATTCGTGAGCGTGTGCTTTTTTCGCCGCCTCGACGACCTCGTCATCGCTGGCATCCAGACGCCCATAGCGAATATTCTCCATCAGTGAGCGGTGAAACAACATCGGGTCCTGCGGAATCATCGAGACATTCTCGCGCAGGCTATCCTGGGTCACGCCGAGGATATTCTGTCCATCGATCTCGATAGCACCGCTCACAGGTTCGAACAGGCGCAGGATCAGGTTCACAAAGGTGGATTTACCGGAACCCGAAAACCCGACCAGACCCACCTGCTGTTTCGGCTCGATAGTGACATCAAGGTGTTCGAAAACCTGCAATCCTTCCTTGTAGATAAAGGTAACATCGTTAAATGCGATTTCACCCCGGTCTACTGTCAATACGCTCGCAGCGGGGTTATCCACGATTTCATGCGGCTGCACAAAAACTGCAACGCCATCTTCGATGTTACCGAGGTATTCAAAAAACTCGAGAAAGCTGCGACTCAAACCTCGCGCAGCTTCGATCAGCATGATCGCCAGGCCCGCGACCATGGAGAATTCGCCCACGGTCATGTTTCCCTCAGACCATATCTTCAGGGCATAACCCACCATTGCGACCATCAGCACCATCGCCGCCGAGAACTGGAACCAGCGCAATTTTTCCATGTACCAGTAAGTCCGTAACGCGTGGTTAACTTCATGGTTGAGGTAATCCGTCAGGTAGTCTTCTTCATACTGGCGACGGGCAAACATCTTGGCATTCATCACGTTAGTGACCGAATCGACCACCTTGCCGGTCACCAGTGACCGTGCTGCAGCAAAGTCCTGGGCATACACACGACAGCGTTTTGCCAACAAATAAGACACATAGACATAAATCCCCAACCAGAGGCTCAGCACCAAAGCCAGGTCCCCGCTGGCACCGAAGAGCACGACCAATGCCACCAGAGATTTGATGATCAGCGGATAAAAATCGAAGGTCACCGTCCACAGTGCGTGCATGCAGCTGGTCGAGACTTCTGCGATGCGGTTCGCCAGCGATCCGGCAAAATGCGAAATAAAATAGCGATGTGAATGATGCTGCAAGTAGCTGAATAGCGATTTACGGATCTCGGCACGCAAATAGGGGCCGGTCATAACCAGCGCCGCTCCGCTTGCGCGACTGAATAACACAATCCCAAGGTTTAGCGCCGCAAAAAGTATCAGCGCGTCCTGACCGGCGACAAATATGTCGACGCCCGTTTCATTGGCCAGCGTCACCGCATCGATAATCTCCTTGACCGCATATGGCAACAGGATGGTACAAGCCGCCTGCAGTGCTTCGAAGAAAAAGATCGCCAGCAAAGTCTTGCGCGACTTGAGATAAAAATACAAGGCAAAACGCAAGGGTGAGCGCGATAGCTTTGGTGCGTCTGTTGCCGTTACAAATGTCGAATCCATTCGACTAGTGTAACGAGATCAGTGATTTCAGGTAACTCTAAATCAGGAGGGGTAATCGAATTATTGTGGAGAGAAACAGCAGGCTCAAAATCCAACCAGAATAGCGGTGACCGGCATTGCGGCGAGCAACGGCGAGCGAGCAAGGGGACACACAGTTTCCGCGCCAAAAGTAGAGCGCCTGCCCAATTGCATTTTCTATCTCAATTCGAAAGCGTGTGTCCCCTTGCAGCCCCTTGTAGCCCATTCAAAAGCGTGTGTCCCCGTGCAACCACTCCTGCCCGAAGATTGCCTCCCAGCCCGGTTTATTCAAGGTCTTCTCGGAAGATAAAAGGCCCCAGAAATTAATTTTTGATAGGCGAAAAAACGCCCCATAAAGGTTACTCAGGTAAGCCAGCTTTACGAAGTCCTTCTTCCATACGGGCTAAAATCTCCGGATCGCTAAACGAAAGACCCTTCATGTATGCCTTGATCGAAAAATCCGGCGCCAATCTTAAAATTTCGCGAACCGGTTCTTTTGCTTCTTCGAGCTTCCCAAGCTCGCCAAAAATAGAGGCGAGATTTGTGTGCGCGGAGAGGTACTCCGATTCCCGCGCAATAGATTTTTTAAAAGCGCTAATAGCTGAATCAAGCTGACCCAGCAGGTAATACGAAAGACCCAGGCCTCGAAGAAATCCGGGGCGATACATCGGACATGCCCGCATCGCCCGTTTTTGAAGCTCCAGCGCCCGTTGTGGGTTTCCGGTCTTGTTCAAAACCATGCTCACTTCACCAAGATTATGTGCATTATTTGGCGCCAGCGAGATTGCTTTCTCAGCCATATCTTTGGCTTGATCAAATGCTTTTATTTCCAGATGATACATCGCCAACAAGCCATAGGCGTCAGCACAGGATGGGTCTGCGGCAAGCGCCTTGTGTGCACAATCGAGCATCGATGCGAGCGCGGTTTCAGGGCTATTGCAATCCCTGGCGAGGGATGCGACATCCACATATTGTTGATAAATCCAACCGAGCATCACCCAGGCAATCGCATAGGAAGGATCTAACTCAAGCGCTTTTTCCAACAGTGCTTTTGCC
>Ga0316187_10002035_pt1 | contig 17671 bp, 16 predicted proteins | sample CroRivburrow1_MG_FD_204927 | JGI IMG/M metagenome (GOLD analysis project Ga0316187, IMG submission 204927) | Coastal sediment microbial communities from Maine, United States - Cross River worm burrow 1 | ecosystem: Environmental > Aquatic > Marine > Coastal > Sediment | place: USA: Maine...
GATCTGCCCGTGTTGATGGACAAACTGACTGAAGGTATTAGCGCCTTGTGGGCGCCCCCCCAACAGCGCGGCATGATTACCGCCGCATCCGACCGGTTCGAGTTTTAGCAACGGCATCCTTGGCGTTATTTTTGATTTTCATCCAAATCGAAAAAATGCTGCCGTAAATGTCGCACTGCAGAAAAAATCGATACCGATCGATTTTTTTGAATAGGCGGATTGCCTTAGAAGGGTCAATGTATACCTGAAAATGAGGCGGGGGACAGTATGAAACCGTCCCCCGTTAAATGGATTGTTATTGTACCGCGGCAAATCCGAGATCAAAGGCCTTTAGATTCGACTCCAGGAAGGCCTTTTTGGTTGAAGTCGAAATAGTCTCTTTCATATCTGCTGCGCTGATGGGAATCGTTTCTGAGCCGATAAGCGCTCCCAGCATGACCATGTTCAAGGACAACGGATTACCGGCTTTTTCAGCAAGGGCGGATCCGTCAAAAGCGATGACCTTATCGATTTTGGATTTGATCAATGACATAATTTCTTCCAAAGGTGGATAAACACCCTGTCCCAGAGCCGCGGTGAACGGTTGCATTGATCTTGTGTTGGTGATCACAACGGTTTTGCGGTTGCATTTACTCAGACCCCGCAGGGTTTCAAGGGGTTCGAAACTCAGGAATACATCGCTTTCGCCGGGAGAAATTATGGGGCTGCTGATGTCGCCCAATAAAACAGCTGATTCCACAATTCCTCCGCGTTGTGCCATGCCGTGTATCTCACTGGCAACCACGGGCATGCCCAGCGTAAGGGCTGCCTCGCCCAGAAGATTTGTGGCCAAAAGATTTCCCTGGCCGCCGACACCGATAACGACTATTTTTTTAGGTTCCATAAAAGCCTCCCGGTATTATTCTTTTATTGGCAAAATTGCATTTTCAGGACAGATTTGCGCGCATACCGTGCACCCGGTGCAAAGATGTTTATGGATTCCCACTTTTTCATCTTCCATATACATGGCCGGGCAGGCCAGTTTGTTCAAACAAATCTTGTGGTTTTGGCATTTCTCCTGATTGATATAAAAGGGCTTGGAGCGTTTCAGCTGGCTGGTGGCTCTGGCAAACAGGGGACACATCTCCTCAGAAATAATGACCGATATGCCGTCATATTCAGCCGACGCTTTAATTTTTTCTATGGCACTTTTAACCCTGAAAGGCCTGATCAGATGCACATCTTCAACACCACACCCTCTGACGATCTGCTCGATGGAAACGCGTGTGCGCGGGACGCCCAGGCCCAGCGGCTCGGTGTCCACCCCGGGGTGGATCTGGTATCCGGTCATCGCCGTCGTACCGTTGTCCAGGATGACCAGCGTGAATTTGTGATTGTTGTGGACGCCATTGATCAGGCCGGTGATGCCGGAATGGAAAAAAGTGGAATCGCCGATGAAACCGACCACCTTATGATCGGTGGCCTGGGAAAAGCCGCAGGAAGAAGTCGCTGAAGACCCCATGCAGATAATGAAATCGGCCATGTTAAAAGGCGGCATAATCCCCAGGGTGTAACATCCAATATCGGTGGGGTAGAGCGTATCCGATCCATAGACCTCTTTGACCGCATAATAAGTGGCCCGGTGGGGGCAGCCCGCACACAGATTGGGAGGGCGTCCGGGCAGAGACGGCACATCAGAGAGTTCCGGAATTTCAGGCAGGCTGCAATCCACACCGAAATATTCGGCAATGGCCTGTCGAACCATCCCTGGATTATATTCCAGAAGGCGCGATAAAGAACCCACTCCTTTGCCGTTTATTTCAATGGTCAGATCGTTTCGGTGCGCCAATGCCTGCAGTTCCTTTTCGTTCAGGGGCTCAAGCTCTTCGACGACGAGCACTTTTTCTACCTGACCCATAAACTCCAGGCACAGCTTCTCGGGCAACGGCCAGGAGAATCCCAGTTTTAAAATACTCACCTGATCGGAAATGCCCAGATCCGATACGGCATCCATCACGTAATTAAAGCTCACACCGTTGGCGACGATTCCCCATTCCCCCTTGCCGATGATTTCGTTGTACGCCCAGGATTCCGCGATTTCCTGTGCCTTTTGATATTTTTGCAAAAGGTGCTTATGAAGCACCCGGGAGTGGGCCGGCATGGTGACCCACTGGGCGGGATTCTTTACAAATCGGCCCTTTGTTTTGAACGGCTTTAATTCACCCAGCTCGACTTTGCCCCGAATGTGGTTCAAGCGTGTGGTGGTTCGTAAAAGGACCGGTAGCTTGAGCGTTTCGGATAGGTCGAAGGCCAGGACAGCGACATCTTTCATTTCTTGCGCATTGGTGGGTTCCAGTAAAGGAATACCGGCGAGACGGGCATACTGCCGGTTGTCCTGTTCAGTTTGACTCGAGAAAAGATAAGGATCGTCAGCGTTAACGATGACCATGCCCCCCTCTACGCCGACATATGCCAGGGACATCAAGGGGTCGGCGGCCACATTGAGCCCGACCTGTTTCATGGTGACCATCGTTCTGAGACCACTGGCAGCCGCAGCTGAACCCACTTCCATCGCGACTTTCTCATTGGTTGAGTACTCGAAGTAAAGGTCCGTCTCCTGACTGATGTCAAAAAATTGGGCGGGGATTTCAGACGAGGGGGTTCCCGGGTAGCAGGTGGCAAACGACATTCCGGCCTCAAGGGCCCCCCGGGCAATGGCTTCATTGCCCAGAAGGAACATGGCTTTACCCGGCGAATCGGTTAATAGCTTGTGCATGATTACCTCCAATGGTTCAAATTCAGAATTTATTTATTCGGCAGATAGGGGTCTTGATTTTGCATAAAATCTTTGTAAATTTTATAATGTTCCGTTTCTTCGTAAGTCACCCGTTTAACGGGCATTTGGTCAAAACTATAGATATCCGCACCCGGACACGCCAATAAAATCGGAGAATGGGTCGCAATAATAAATTGGGCATGACCGGCTATGCTCATATCATTTAATATGGTCAACAACTCCAGCTGACTTTTGGGGGACAGCGCTGTTTCGGGTTCATCTAAAAAATAGAGGCCTTTGATTTTATAGCGACCCCTGAAAAGCGACATCAGCGATTGACCGTGGGACTGGGTGATTAAAGATTCTCCGCCAAAATATTTAAATATTTCCGGATTTACGGTGGCGCCTTCATCCAGGTATTTGGCAAAATCCTTGAACGTCGCAGAGGAGAAAAATGATCCCGGCACACTCCCATTCGTCCACTTTACAGCCATAAAGAGGTATAGTACTTTTTCATAGGGATTGGGCTTATAACGGGTGCCGCCAAGACCTTGCCAAATCGGGATGTTGCACTTTTTACATATGGCGGTGAGCAACGTAGATTTCCCTGTTCCATTTTCACCTACGAAAAAAGTTACCGGTGTACGAAACGCGATGCTGGCAGTTTTTTGGAAAATAGCCTGATTGAACGGGTAGTGGTCTTTGGTGGGATATTTTTCAGGAAAAAGCGTTATACTCTCGAGATGCATTTAGTCGTCTCCCAAATCGGGCACTGAATTAATTAATTTTTGAATTACTTTTTATGGGTTATATGGATAAGATGGCTTCAGGTCAAGGAAAAAATTAATCTGGCTTGAAAATTATCACGCTAGTTTATTAAAAAACTATATTATTATCAAATATTTGAAATTATTGTGGTAAATTCGATTTACGGTTTCCTGATTTTTTTTAACTTTACCTCAGTTGAATCCATGATATTATCTTGACTCTTTTATCAAATTAAATTAAATAAAAAATTAAATTGAATAGAATCAGATTCGCTTAGTAGACAGAATCTGCCGTCTTGAATTCAAATGGCGTCTTCGTTTAAATTAGGAAGGCATTCATCTACCAGAAAAATAACCCAAAAACGATTGCTGATATTAAGGGGGGAATAGACAATGGCAAACAGAATATTCAATTTTTCAGCCGGGCCCTGCACGTTGCCGCTACCCGCACTCGAAAAAGCGCAGACCGAGTTCGTTGATTACCAGGGTGCTGGAATGTCCCTGACCGAAATGAGTCACCGGGGCAAACATTACGATGATGTGCACTATGCCGCCATCGCCAATATCCGTGAAGTGTTAAACGTACCGGAAAGCCACGATGTTCTGTTTATCCAGGGCGGGGCCACGTTGCAGTTTGCAATGGTCCCTTTGAACCTCACGATCGATGGCAAAAGTGCGGAATTTCTCAATACGGGAACCTGGGTCAAAAAAGCGATTGCCGATGCCGAAAAGATAGGACCGACCCGTATGATCTGGACCGGAGAGCCGGAAAATTTTACGCGAATCCCCGGCAATGATGAGTATAAAGTAGGAGAAGATGCCGCTTATCTCCACATTTGCGGCAACGAGACCATCGGCGGAATCGAATACCATGCGTATCCGGATACGTCAGCGGTGCCGCTGGTTGCGGATATGTCCTCACATATTATGTCACGACCGATCGACTGGAACAAACTCGACCTGGCTTTTGCCGGTGCCCAGAAGAATCTGGGTCCTGCCGGCCTGGCGCTGGTTATCATCAATAAAGCCCTTTTAGAGAAATGTAAAGACGGCCTGCCGGCCTATCTGTCTTATAAAACGCATGCCGCGAAAGACTCGCTGTATAACACACCTCCGGTGTTTGCCATTTATATGATGAAGCTCACCATTGACTGGGTAAAATCCGAGGGCGGCCTGGCCGAAATGGAAAAAAGGGCGCTGGCACGCTCCGGCGCGCTTTACGACACCATCGACAGCTCGGATGGCTGGTACCGCTGCCCGGTGGACAAAGCCTCTCGCTCCCGCATGAATGTTTGTTTCCGCCTGCCCACAGAAGAGCTGGAGACAACGTTTATTGCCGAAGCGCTAGAAGCCAGTTTTTCCGGCCTGAAGGGCCATCGTTCAGTTGGCGGTTGCCGGGCATCCATGTACAATGCCATGCCGCTGGAAGGTGCCGAAAAACTGGCGGATTTTATGGCGGAATTCAAAAAGAAAAACGCTTAATCGGAGATCCTCAGATCCTTTGCAAAAACCCATCCGGCAAGACCACATAACCCGCCACCGATTCCGATCAGCAAAAATAGGGTAGGGGCATTTATCAATTCCAGGATTAAACCCGACAGTCCCGCAGATATTGCCGACATCCCCACCACCGAAAGATGCATCAAGGCAAAAATTCTGCCCGTCATATTGGCCGGCACGATATCCTGAATCAGCGATGTTCGGGGTACGACCAGCAGCGGGATCGCAACACCGTGAATTGTCGCGAGAATAGCCGCGGCGCTCAATGATTGAATAAAATAAAGCGGGATAAAGGTAATACCGTCCCAGACTATCCCGCTGAGCAGAAGATGGCCTTTTTTGAAACGGCCCCCGAAAAGAAAAAGGCCGCCGCTGCCGATAAGGGTTCCAACTGCAAAACAAGACATGATTATCGCGTAGCCTGCTGCGTCCAATCCGAGGGTTTCTCTGGCGAATACGGGTGTGCCGACAATTGCCGGTCCCATGAGCAAAAGATTGTCGGCAATGGTGATCAACAACAGTGGAAAGATCACCGGGTGTCTTAAAGCGAAAAACAGCCCATCCTTGACTTCCTTCAAACCGGTGGCGTCTTTGGTGCTTCTCGAGAATTTCCGGGCCGGCCGAATAAAAAATACGAGGGCAAACGAAAACAAATAGGCCGACGAGCAGGCGGTAAACAGATGAACGTTTCCGAAATAATGCAGCAAGACACCCGCAATCGCGGGACCGAGCAGCAGCGAAATTTGCCAGGATGTCTGTATGAGCGAGTTCGCTTTCAATAGGCCTTCTTTGGCGACGATCTGCGGTACAAAGGCGTCTTTGGCGGGGTTGAAAAAGGTCGCTGCTATCGCAATGGCAAAGGCATTGATTCCCAGGAATTGAGGATTTAAAAAATCGCCAAAAAAAGCGATCGGGATCAAAAAGACCAGAATAAAGCGAAACGCATCAGATACCAGCATTATTTTTCTTCGATCGTTATGATCAGCACTAACGCCGGCAACCATTGAAAGCAGTACGGCAGGCAAATACGAGGCCATGGCAACCATGCCGGTGACTGAGGTGGATCCGGAAAGCTCAAGGACCATCCACAGCAACCCGATTTGATAGATGGAATCACCGCTCTGAGAGGCCATCTGCCCCAGCCAGAGCAAGGCCAGATTACGATTTTGAAATATTTTTTGGAAATACGTCATAATGGATAATGAATAATGAATGATCTGGCAGGGGTGATTTGATTTACACAGAGAAAATGAATCAATTCGCCATAAATTTAATTAAATATTGAATTCTTTTTACGATGATCATTGAATTGAAACTTTGCTAAATAATGATTCACCACTAATCAAAAATTCGCAAAATCCATTGAATTATATAGTAATATCTATTTGAAACGATGTGGTTTATGCACTTCGGATCCTGCATTGAATAAGGACTTTTCTCTTGACAGAGATTAATTATTGAATTAAAAGTGAAATTAAATTTAACCGTTTAAGAAAGAAAATGACGATGAAAAATGGCAAAGAGAACAAGACTCTTATAGAGGACGCATACCGTAAAATCAAGCAGATGATCTTTCAGCAAAAGGTCATCCCCGGACAACGACTGGTTTACAGCGATTTGTGCAAGCTTTTTAACATGTCCAGAACCCCGATTATTAATGCCCTGACGCGACTCGAACAGGAGGGATTTCTTGTTTCCGAGGCCTTCCGCGGTTTCCAGGTAAAACCCATCGATCTTCAGGAGCTCTGGGACCTTTTTGGGGTGAGGGAAGCACTTGAATCCTATGCCGCTGAAAAAGCCATCGAAAGGGCCGAGCCTTTAGATTTTGAAACACTGGAGGAAAAACTTCAGAATCATCAGCACTACATGCCGGACAGCTACACTCCCAAAAAATTCATGGTGGATGCTGAATTTCATGTTCAGATCGCGGCGATGACCAAGAATAAAGTTTTGCAGAAAATGCTGAAGACAAATTTGGAGCACGTCAATCTTCGCTTCCGTTTGGACAATTGCGATTCTTCAAGAATGCCGCTGGCAGTTGAGGAGCATCATGAGCTGGTTGCAAGGATGAAGAAGAAGGATGTGTTAAAGAGCGTTGAAATTATCCGATTGCATGTGCGCAGTGCGCGGGAAACGTGCCTAAATTGTCTGTCCATGGAAGAGGAGACAATCGGTCTTTAATTTTGCATGAAAATAGATGAGAATTCTTATATTCCTTAAGTGCCTTGCCTATGGAAGCCTCCGACTCGTGCAAAATTTAAGGAGTACGCGGGAAAAAGACGATGGATCGAGGACAGATAAAAAAGGAAATGATGGCGTGGGAACAAACCGCGCTTAAACGTGTATTGGACAAAACTGCTGAACGTGAGGCCGTCTTTACCACCGAAAGCGGAATTCCGGTAAAGCGCCTTTACACACCTTTGGATTTGCCGGATGCGGACTATAATGGCGATCTGGGTTACCCCGGAGAATATCCCTATACCCGCGGGGTTTATCCCACGATGTATCGCGGACGGCTCTGGACCATGCGAAACTATGCCGGATTTGGCACGGCGGAAGATACCAATAAACGCTTTCGCTATCTTCTGGAACAGGGGATGCTGGGATTGTCCGTTGCTTTCGATCTGCCCACCCAGGTTGGATATGATTCCGATCACCCTATGTCAGAAGGCGCAGTGGGTCGCGTTGGCGTGGCAGTTGACACTCTGGCGGATATGGAGATCATTTTCAATGATATCCCGTTAGACCGGGTTTCAACCTCCATGACCATCAATTCGCCGGCCACCGTTTTGTTGGCCATGTACATCGCCGTCGGGGAGAAGCAGGGTGTCTCCAAAGAAAAGTTGATGGGCACCACCCAGAACGATATTTTAAAAGAATTTATTGCCAGAGGAACCTATATCTTCCCGCCGGAGCCGAGCCTGAAGCTGACCATGGATGTTATTGAGTATTGTTACAAACATGTTCCCAAGTGGAACACCCTCAGTATCACCGGATATCATTTCAGAGAAGCCGGTGCAAATGCCATCCAGGAACTGGCTTTTACCCTGGCAGATGCGATCCTCTATATCGAGAATGCGCTGGAACGCGGTCTGGATGTGGATGATTTTGCGCCTCGATTGTCTTACAGCCTGTCATGCCACCGGGATTTATTCGAGGAAGTGGCCAAATACAGGGCTGCCAGACGTATGTTCGCAAAAATTGTCAAAGAACGTTTTAATGCTCAAAATCCCAAGAGCTGCCTGTTCAGGACATACAGCGGGTCGTGCGGATCAACTTTGACGCCCCAGCAACCGCAGAATAATATAGTTCGTATCGCCATGCATGCCCTGATGGGAGTTTTGGGTGGCCATCAAGCGATCCATACGGCCTGCTGGGATGAGGGTTATGCCATACCGACCGAAGACTCCGCTCGGATGGCATTAAGGACCCAACAGATCCTGGCCCACGAGAGCGGTCTTTGTAACACCATTGATCCCCTGGCCGGTTCCTATTACGTCGAAGCCTTAACCGATGAAATCGAAAAACGGACCTCGGAATATTTAAACAAAATCGATGAGATGGGAGGGATGCTTAAAGCCATTGAAAATGGTTTTGTTTTCAGAGAGATTCAGGAATCCAGTGTTGAATTTCAGCGCAAGGTGGACAGCGGAGAGAAGGTCATCGTGGGACTGAACAAGTTCGTCATGCCGGAAGAAGAAGAGGTTGAGCAGCAGGATATATTTGAATACGATCAACGGATTGAGAAAATTCAGCAGGAAAAACTGGCACAGGTAAAAGCCAAAAGGGATGCGAAACAGGTGGCTCAGGCTTTGCAGGAGTTAGATCGCGCCATCGATCAAAAAGTAAATCTGATGCCGTATATCATCGATGCTGTCCAATGCTACGCCAGCCTTGGCGAAATATGCGGCGTCATGCGGCAGAAATGGGGGGAGTACAGCCCGCCCGTTTATATATAGAACCCATCTCAAAATCGGAAAAGCGGGAAACATGTTATGCAAAAAAATAAGACGCGTGTTCTGATTGCGAAAGTTGGGCTCGACAGTCATGACCGCGGCGCTAAAATAGTTGCCCGGACCTTGCGGGATGCAGGCTTGGAGGTGATCTACACCGGAATCCGCCAAAGCGTGGACCGGGTTATTTACGCTGCCGTACAGGAAGACGTGGATTTACTGGGTCTCAGCTTTTTAGCCGGTGATCATCTGGTCCTGGCTCCAAAGATAATCCAGGGGCTGAGAGAAAAAGGCCGGGCGGATATCCCGATACTGGTGGGCGGCATTATCTTGAAGCGTCACGTTCAAGAACTGATTGAGATGGGTGTAAAAAAAGTATTTTTACCCGGAACCCCATTAAAGGAAATCGTCAACTATATTCAGGAAAATGTGTCCCCGCCTTCCTGAACGAATCATGAATACATCGGCATACAAGTTTTTTCTGAACTTTAAATATGAAAGATAAAGGCAAGCGTGCGGAAAGGGAACGGGTTAGATGACATCATTGAATTCTATTGGGAAAAGACTGCGTAAAAAAGACGGCCGTGAAAAGGTTACCGGACGTGCCATTTACGGACAGGACCTTGTTCTGCCCAGAATGCTCTATGGAAAGATTCTGTACAGTCCGTACCCCCATGCAAAAATCCGCTCAATTGATACCAGCAAGGCCAAGCGGGTCCCCGGTGTCAGAGTCATCCTGACCGGAGACGACATCCCCGATATTCGAATCGGGTTTATCAAGGATAATAGGCCCATAAATAAAGGGATCGTGCGCTGGGCCGGTGACGAGATAGCGGCAGTGGCCGCAGAATCTGAAGAAGCCGCCGAGGAAGCCTTAGGGTTAATTGAAGTCGACTATGAAGAGCTTCCCGCTGTTTTTACGCCCGAAGAGGCGCTGGCCGAAGGGGCCCCGATTCTCCACGAAGGGCGTAAATCCAACCGCATTGATGAAATTTGCCGCACTTACCGCAAAGGGGACATTGAAGAAGGCTTTGCCAAATCCGATATCGTGCTGGAGGAAACCTATCATCTTCAGCATATGCAGCATTGCACCATGGGTACGTATTTTTGTGCGGCGTCTTTTAATGCCTCCGGCAGACTTACCGTCTGGTCGCCAACTCAGGTACCGTTCATTCTACAGCGAGATATTGCTGATGCCATGGGCATCAACGGTCGCGATATTCGTATTCTGCAGCCGACCATCGGGGGCGCTTTTGGTAAAGCACTCGACATGTACGCTTTTGAGGTCATTACGGTGCTACTGGCTCAAAAAGCAGCTAGACCTGTTAAAATCGTATTTACGCGGGAAGAGGAATTTAGCATTGCCTGCAAAAGACAGGCGGCTCAGATTACACTGAAGCACGGCGTTAACAAAGACGGTAAACTGATGGCCCGCAAAGTCGATATTTTAATGAACGCCGGCGCTTATGTTTCCTGGGGGCCGCTTTCCTCCTGGACAATGGTTCAAACGTTTGGTTCATTTTATGAAGTGCCGCATATCGACTTCCTCTGCACACCCGTTTATACCAATATGCCGATCTGCGGATCGATGCGCGGGTACGGTAATCCCCAGGCTCACTTTGCGCTTGAGTCCCAAATGGACATGCTGGCCGAAGAATTGGGGATGGATGCCGTGGAATTTCGCAAAATCAATGCCAATGAGCCTTACAAAACCACCGAGCAGGGAATCGGGATTACCAGTTGCGGATACATTGAATGTTTGGATGCGGCTTCAGAAGGAATCGGATGGAAGGAAAAACGGGGAAAGCAAACATCACCGGCGCCCAATAAAGTGCGGGGCATTGGTCTGGCCGGGATGTGGCATGTCGGCGGCGGATCTCGCATCTATCGATCCGATGGCTGCGGGGCCATTGTTAAAATTGATGATTTCGGCAATGTCTTTCTCTTAACAGGAGCTTCCGAGATCGGGCAGGGCTCTGATACCTCTCTTTGCCAAATCGTGGCGGATGTCCTGGGCGTACCCTATGACTGCATATCCCTTGTAAATAACGATACCGATGTTACGCCCTGGGATGTTGGCTGTCACGCCAGCCGCACGACCTTTATCGGGGGTAATGCTGCGTTATTTGCCGCCCGTGATGCCCGCAATCAGCTGCTGGAGGCCGCCGGTGAAGTTTTCGAGATATCCCCCGAGGATCTTGATATTTATGACGGCGTCGTTTTCCCAAAGGATGCACCGAGCAAGGGCATGCCTTTTGAAAAGGTGGTTCGGCGAAAACACTTCCAAAGCGGCGGTGATCTCATTGTTGGGAAAGGATTTTATGACCCGCCGACAACCCTGTTGAGTCCCAAGGACTCGCACGGAAATGTATCGGCGGCGTATACGTTTGCCGGTCAGGCGGTGGAAGTTGAAGTGGATACCGAAACCGGACAGGTCGCGGTCATCAATGCCTCGGTGGCCCACGATATCGGCAAGACCATTAATCCCGTCGGACTCGAAGGGCAGATTGAAGGAGGCGTTGTTATGGGATTAGGTTACGCCCTGTTTGAAGAGAGCGAGATAGAGGAGGGCCGCGTAATCAATCCGACGTTTGCCGATTACCATCTGCCGACAAGCCTTGACGCACCGCCGCTTCAGATTAAGATGGTGGAAACCAATGATCCGGAAGGACCTTTTGGTGCCAAAGGAATTGGTGAATGTGCTTCCATCGCACTTGCGCCCGCTATCGCCAATGCCATTTATGATGCGGTGGGTGTGCGCCTCTATTCTTTGCCCATGACGCCGGAGAAGGTTTATCAAGCGATCATTAAAAGGAAAAAAACCTGATAGGATCGTGTGGATTCGAGCGGTCCGACAGTTTGACCGGTTGATATAATGCCATTTGAACGCAAAGAGGATTATCTAAATGATTTTTGAGGACCATTTTTTAATCGAAGCCTCGCGGCCCGCCGTATGGGCATATATATGGGACCCGGAGAAGATGAGCCGGTGCGTTCCCGGGGTGGAACAGGTTGTTGCTGAATCCGATGATACCTATTCGGTGCGGGTTAAAACCCGGGTGGGATTCCTGTCGGCCACTTTTAATCTGGGCGTCAAGATTATGGAAGCTGAGGAGCCGGTTCGTCTGATGTCTGTTTTTGAAGGCAAAGACAGCAAGATTGCCAGCCGGCTAAAGCAAGTTAATACGATGGAGTTGGTTGACGTATCCGCAACCCGGACAGAGATACGCTATAAGAGTGAAGTGACGTTGATGGGCAAATTGGCAACCCTGGGCCGCAGTGTGATCAAGGGCAAAGCCAAACAGATGATGAAAGAGTTCAGTCAGAAACTTAAGATGGAAATCGAGAAAACCGAAGCGGACATGGCAGCGGCCAAGGAGGTATAAATGCAGTCCTTTGAATATTTGGAGGCCAAAAGCCTTGAAGAAGTGGTTCAGACATTGGCATCCGGTGAAGAGGTTCGTGTGCTGGCGGGAGGGTGCGGCATTTTGCTTTTGATGAAACAGAACCTCTATTTTCCCCAGGCACTGGTCAACATAAAGAAAATTCCGGGGCTAAAATATATTGAGCAAGACAACGGGGTGGTGCGCATCGGCACCCTGGCCACCCATAATGAGGTTAAGGGCACGCTCCTTGTGGAGGAAAAGCTGCCGCTGCTTTCAGAAGCCCTGAGCTATGTGGCCACAAATCGCATTCGCAATATGGCCACTATCGGCGGTACCCTGGCACATGCGGACCCAACTTCCGATGCGGCGCCGGCCTTGCTGGCCCTCGAGGCGCGGGTGGTGGTGATGGGCAGCCAGGGTGAGCGGGAAATTGAACTGGCCGCCTTCTTTAAAGATTATTTTGAAACCGTACTGGAGCCCAGCGAGGTTCTTAAGGAAATCATTGTGCCGCTTCCGCCTGAGACAGCCAAAGGTTTTTATACCCGCTTTGAGGTTCGCAAAGCCATGGACAAAGCCATGCCGGGAGTGGCGGTTCTGATTGATTTAGCAGAAGACAAAAAGACGATTCGCACAGCCCGGATTGGTCTAAGTGGCGTGGGTAACTGCTGTTTGCGACTTGAAGAGGCTGAACAATTCTTAGCGGGTAAGGAAGATCATCCGGATATTCGTCAAAAGATCGGCGACATCATCAAGGCAACAATTGATCCGGTTGAAGAGTATCATTTTACGGTGGATTACAAAAAGCAGATAGCAGCCGTGTTTTTGCAGCGGGTGTTTGCGGAAGCCTATTCAAGGGCTTCAAGTTCAAGCTAGTATCATGTCCCGTAAAAATGTTACAAAAGTCGAAATGATTATGGTTTCAGTGTTCAGGTGTCAGGTGTCAGCAAACAGCTGACGGATGACGGAAAGCAGTCTGCCAATTGTCTTCGACTCGGCTGAGCTCGTCGCAGGCTGTCATCTTTTTTCGGTGCTGTGTCCTCTGTATCTTCCTGACACCCGACACCTGAAACCTACTTATTCCCGACACCTAAAATAAACCCGTGTTATTTAAATTGCTTGCGGATGGCGATACTATAAAAGGGGAGCAGATATGGATCAGCGATATGTGGAGTTATCTATCAATGGTGACAAATACCGGATAGCGGTACGGCCCAATGAATTTTTAGCCGATGTATTGCGCAGCAAACTGGAGTTAACCGGAACAAAAACGGCTTGCGATATGGGTGTGTGTGGTTCCTGCACGGTGTTGTTGGACGGGTTGCCGGTCAGTTCGTGTTTGACGCTGGCGGTGGATGCTGCAGGAAAGGAAATTACGACAATAGAGGGACTGGAAAGCGCCGACGGTGAACTGCATCCCGTCCAGGAGTCATTTTTGGACAAAGGGGCGGTGCAGTGTGGATTTTGCACTGCCGGCATGGTGATGACCACCAAAGGATTTTTAGATAAAAATCCCAATCCCACAGAAAAAGAGATCCGCCAGGCGCTATCCGGTAATATCTGCCGCTGCACCGGTTATGCCAAAATTGTTGAGGCGGTTGAGGATGCCGCCAAAAAAATGCAGCCCTGATGAAAAGGTAAGGAGCGCTTTCCCGTGCTAAATGATTTTGCGCTCCTTAAACTGCTCCAATTCGTCATCCGAATATCCCAGAATCCCACCAAGGATATCTTTGTTGTGCTCACCGAATCGTGGCGGAAATGAAAGCTGGCGGTTCAATCCCTCAAGGTAAGGTGTCAGATTGGGGGCCGGGGGCATCGTGATTTTTGTACCGGTTACCGGGTCTTCAGCAGATAAAAGGCGTTGCTGCACCAGCGGATCTGCCAACACCTCAGGGATTGAATTTATTTTGCTTACCGGGACCGTGATGGCATTAAACATCTCGATCAGCTCCGCTGATGAATGATTTTTTGTAATCTCATTAATGGCGCTGTTCATCTTTGGGACGTTTTCGATTCGCCCCGCGTTGGTCTCATATTCGGGTTTATCGAGTGACTGAAAGATCTCCTGGGACACCATTGCTTTCCATTGGCGGTCATTGCCCACTGCCAGGTAGATATACCCATCGTTTGTTTTATAAACGGATAGGGGGGCGAAAAATTCATGCGTATTGCCCCGGCGGGTGATCGTACGCCCCAAACGGGTAAAGGTAATGGGAATGGTAATCCAGGACAGGGAAGATTCATACATGGACATATTCATGCAGGAGCCCTCTCCGGTAACCTCGCGCTTGTAAAGCGCTTTCATTACCAGCCCGTAACAATGTTCACTGGTGCCCATGTCGGGAAGCGGGATGCCGGTTACATAGGGTTTACCTTCCTTTTCACCGGTCAGATCCATCAGGCCCGATCTGGCCTGCAAGATTGGATCATAGGCCGGCTCATTGCTCTGCGGTCCGAAACCCGTGATGCCCAGCCAGATGATGTCCGGCTTGATCGCTTTTATTGTCTCATAATCGATCCCCAGTTTTTCATAGTTGCGCGGAAGCTGGTTGGTAGCAAAAATGTCGACCTTTAATTCCTGGATTAAGTCCCGGAATATTTTTTGGCCTGCGGGATCCGCCAGATTGAGCGTCATGGCCTTTTTGCCGGAGTTGATACAGAGGTAATAGGTGTTCATGCGCTCTTCATTTAGCAGATTCCAGCCAACCAGTCTGTTCGGGTCTCCATATACGGGGTGTTCCAGCCGAATCACGTTAATCCCGTCATGGGCCAATCGATATGTTAAATAGGGCAGGACCGTTGCCTGTTCCAGGGACAGAACTGTAAGGTTTTTAAAAAATTCCATTACTCACCTCCGAGTTTGTCTTGACATCTTTAAGGGATATATATAATTCAGTACTTTATTTTTAACGAGATGGCATCAATCCTTCTGAGATCCAGCCATTGGTGCGGCCCCTGCCCGTATCCGTGAAGAAGGATCTTTTAAAAGCCCACATACGCGAAACACGAGGAGTTCGGTAATGATTAAGAAAATAAGTCACATTGGTCTGGCCGTTGACAATCTAACGGAAGCCAGGGCCTTTTTCGATGAAACATTCGATTTTTCCGTATCCGCTCAAGAGCAATTCGGAGAGCTGCTATTTTCTTTTATTTCTCTTGGCGAAACTGATTTGGAACTCCTCCAGTCCACCACCCCTGAAGGGCAGATAGCCAAATTTATCAACAAAAGAGGGCAGGGTATCCATCATATCTCATTGGAAGTCGATGATATCCAAGCCGAATTGGACCGTCTCAAAACCAAAGGACTGCAACTTATTAATGAGAAACCTTACCGCAACGCCCATCAGGAGTTGGTCGCCTTTATTCACCCTAAGAGCACTTATGGGGTTTTATTCGAGCTCATCCAGTCTGAATAAAAATAGGCCCACTTAAATCACAGTTTGCATCAATCTCCGGTAAGCTCGCCATATCCCAGGGGAGTCAATATTTTTGATTCCTCGGGTCCGGTGATATCCCAAATAATCGGTGTCCATTTTTGGATTTCGGGATCGTTAAACAGCTTTTCCCGTATTTGTTGAAACTCGGTAAAATCTTTAAACGCATAAAGATCCGTTACTTCATCATAGGCGCCGACACTTGTTTTCCAGGCCCCCACCAGTCGCTGACCGTGTTTTTTCATTGCCGGAAGCAGATGCTCTTCAAAAATTTTGCACCACTCCTGCATCTTGCCGCGTTGCACTTTCACAGTTACGTGCAAAAATATCATCGTTTTCCTCCTTTAACTTCAATCCTATGGTTTCGAATGAATACCGAGATCGGCTATCCAGAAAATCGAATTATATAATTCAGGTGTTGGTTATTGAAGATACCGTTGCAAATGTTTTGCAGATCAAATTTTTTTACAGTTTTTCCTGCAAAGTTGATATCAACTCATCCGTATCCAGCACTTTGCCGAAGAAAGCAGCCCAGTTTCTCATGGTGTAGATCTGATCTTCTTCAGTAAATGTGGCGCTGGCATCATCGACCATGATGACTTTATACCCCAGATCCCAGGCGCTGCGGGCGGTGCTTCCCACGCAGACATCGGTAGCCGTTCCGACGACCACCACCGTGTCGATGCCGGCCATTCGCATACGGTGATTGAGGGAGGTACCCATAAATGCACTGCGGGTTGCTTTGGGTATGACCAGTTCGCCCCGCTGAGGCTCGAGTTCTTCAAGGACCTTGAACTCAAAGTCCTCGGTGGTAAAAGCCGGGACTTCTTTGAGGCGTGCCTGTCTGAGAGGATGCAGGTCGCTTCCATCGAGCAGAGATGCGCCAAAGCAGCCATAAAAGACCCGTATCTTGTTTTTCCTGAAAAAATCTAACAGCTTGGCGCAGTTGGGAATAACAATTTTCAATCGATCCGAATAATATTGAGCGGCTTCCGGATCAGAGTCGATATAATTTTTTAGTACGCCGTAATCCGGGTGGGCCACATAATATTGCATATCAATCACCAACAGGGCCAAGTTTGCGGGTTCCACCGGAAATTCGCCCACCGCCTGAGGGATTCTGTCAAGTCCCTTTTGCCAAGCTTTATTACCACTTGTTGCCATATTTTGTCCTCCTTTGATAAGATGGTTGTCTGCGTTCGAGTTTATCGTTTAGGGGATACACCGCATCTCGAGATAGGGCGGCGTCAGTTCTTCACATCCGGTATCGGTTACCAATAATGTGCTGCAGCAGGTAACCAGTGCCGGTTCGACTTCGACAATTTGCAGGATAAAAGGAGTCCAGGGCTCGATGACGTGCTGACCGGTCATGCCCATATCCACCGGACCGAAAGAAAGGCCCAGGTTGGCTCCGACTCTGCGCCAGTAATCCTGCCCCTTTACAGCGCGGTAAACGCTGCTGGCCGCTCTATATGTGTCTCCTGAAATCGCACCCGGTTTGAGCGCCTCCTTGGCGGCCAGGTACATATCACGCACCAGTTTATGTGCATCGGTGACTTCAGGATTTGGTTTTTCACCCAGAAAAACGGTTGCCTGTGCGCCGGCCAGATATTGACATTCGGTGCCCCACACTTCGACAGTGGCGATATCGTTTGCATTTAATCGGCGATTGACGGCAGTATCGTGCATGTAGCCCCCTTTTGGGCCAGACCATATCCACATTTTGGGCACTTCAACATCGGACTGGCCCGCCTGATACATGGCATGTTGAATCTCTGCGATGATTTCGTAGGGATAAAGACCGGCCCGGATCAATTCCAGGCCTTTTTGAAATCCGATATTGGTCATCTCAGCCGCCTTGCGATAGTAGGCGACTTCC
>Ga0316187_10002038_pt1 | contig 17659 bp, 16 predicted proteins | sample CroRivburrow1_MG_FD_204927 | JGI IMG/M metagenome (GOLD analysis project Ga0316187, IMG submission 204927) | Coastal sediment microbial communities from Maine, United States - Cross River worm burrow 1 | ecosystem: Environmental > Aquatic > Marine > Coastal > Sediment | place: USA: Maine...
TCATATTAACGAACGGTAATACTGCGATCGATGGGCCGTCGGCGCCGGCATTCAGATTGATGGTGGCATCCGGAGCCTCATCCGCTTCCGCGTGTTCGGTTCGCTTGATTCCATCCGGTGTGGATTCAAACGCCCACGCAAGGATCAGCGCGATCGGAAAACCAATCATTGCAAGTGCGACGACCAGTGTCTTGCTCCACTCGGGCAGTTGCAGCGGGTCAAATGTCGTATCGGCAACCTGAATGAGAAGCCATGCAACAATCAAATAGGCGACAGCAACTCGAAAGACCTTTCGTCGGCGAAGTTCCTGAAACAAATTTGTCGGATTGTTGCTTTTATCCTTAGTCATTGTTTCAAAAGGCACCAGAGATTGGAGTTATGCATTGACCGGACGTGGTCGGGATTGTAGCGTATCGCGGGAGAATTGCTAAGTTAGCCACACCATGTCCACGCATACACAGGGGGCCGATGACATAATCCGTTTGATCGGCCATGAGATTTCGCTGTACTCGGGAAAGGCTCGTGCGTATCTGCGGCACAAACAAATTCCGTTCGTAGAAAGCAGCACACCGGAAGACCGTGCACTGATAAACGAGCGTATTGGACGGCGTGTGATACCGGTTGTTGTAACACCCGATGGCGATTGCGTGCAGGACACCACGTTGATCATCGACTACTTCGAAAGCCGTTACCCCGAGCGCTCGGTTTACCCGGCAGGACCTTGGCAAAGACTTGTTTCCCTGCTACTGGAAGTCTACGGCGACGAATGGCTTATATTGCCTGCGATGCACTATCGCTGGCACTTCAAGCGCAAGAACCTGGCTTATGTTCTGCAGAACTTCGGCAACATCATCAAGCCGAACTGGCCACGCTTGCTTCGGCCGCTGGGCGGACTGCAGGCTGCCATGATGTTCGGAAACCTTTATAAGCCTGTCATGGGATGCAGCCGACGCAATATTGGTGAGATTGAGAAGAGTTACGAGTCGTTTCTTGACGACTTCAACCGGCATCTCGAGGATCACGACTATCTGTTGGGTGGCCGCCCGAGTATCGGCGACTTCGGATTAATCGGACCCCTATATGCTCACCTGTATCGCGACCCGTACCCGGGGGAGTTAATGCGGGCGAGGGCGCCAAATGTCGTAAAATGGGTCGAACGCATGCAAAACCCGACCGATTTCGACGGTGATTTCCTGCCGGATGACCAGGTTCCGGAGACGCTGCACCCGCTCTTGAAGCGAATGTTCGATGAGCAGTTTCCAGTATTGATCGATACTGTGCGGCGCGTGGGACGATGGGCCGAAGAGCACCCGGACGCCAGCGGCATTCCACGATTCATTGGCAAGCATGAATTCAGTCTTGGTAGTATTGCAGCAACACGATATGTCATGCCGTTTGCTCAGTGGATGTTTCAACGACCGTCGGCTTGCTATCATTCACTGTCAGTCGATGAGAAGTCACGAATAGACCCACTACTCGACCAGCTAGGGGGCTTGCGCGGCCTGAATGAACCGATTACTGTGCCGATCAAATTTGAGGACTATCGCCTTCGTCTCCATCGATGACCGGTAGTTTCTGGGGGGAATCATGAAACTAGTAATACGCGTTGCAATAATCTCAGTACTCTTTGGCGTCGCGGGATGTGCGTCTACCAGCACGAGCACGGAGCCAGCGGCCGCGGCCGAAAAGCAATGTTTCAAGATCCGGGATATTCGAAAATGGCGAATAATCGATACCCGGCACCTCTATGTAGAAAGCTACGGTACGAACAAAAAGTTTCTCTATACCATGGGTGCCGTGTGCCCGGGAATTGAAAACACCAAGACTGTCTGGATGTCAGGCTACAGGGACACTATTTGTACGGACAACCTTGGCGATTTGCTCTACAGAGGCTCTGTCATGCACGAATCCTGTCCGGTCGCGCGCATCGAAAAAGTCTCAGGGCAGGATCAGGCAGAGAGTCTGGTCAAGTCGCGCACGTCGGGTGGAAACTGACCTTATTCAGCAGCGAGGATTTTTTGCATGAGCTCCGGGTCGTCAGGGAGCAGTCCTGACGCGGGCAGTCGCTGCACCAGTTCTCGCCATAATGGCCACATCTCGAACGCCTTCGCGAACAGTGGCAGGGATTCATCGACGCGACCATCGGCAGCGAGCGTGGCTGCATGCCAGAAGACCATCTCATGGCTGTCCGGGACCAGGGCCTCGGCGCCGCTGTAGGCCTCTATGGCGTCCGCGACTTCGCCGTTGGTCATATGCTCATCGCCTTTGTTCATCAACTGGTATGCGCGCGCCATGGTCAGTAGTCGACGCATTTCCAGAAGCGGTTCCGCGTGATCTTCGATGCGCAGATCAAAAATTCGCCCGCCCCAGGCTGGTTCGCTGTCATCGCCGCTAACGACGAGCAAAGCGACGGACTGTTTGCCGCGTATGTCGCCACCTTCCGCTTGCGCCGCTTCGAGCGCAGTCATCATTCGTTCGGCAAGGTCACCCTCTGAATTTTCAAATGCGGTCTTCATCGCAGAGCACACTGTCGGTTTCCACATCATGTTGGCTTGTACGGTGAACTCGTCGCCGGCAATGTCGCAGAACTCGGTGATCGCATTTTCGCCGGTGTGATTCGCAACGACACCCTGGCTATCGACCATGCCGATTTGCCTGACGTCCGTGTGTTCATCCAGCATCAGCAAAGCGTTCAGCGCCTGTTCGGCACTTTCGCCAGCGCGCATGCGCTGCAAACCCAGTGGACCGTAGCTAGGTTCGACAAACGATTGCGTCGCGACCGCGCCAATGCCGGGCTCAGCCCAGATTACGATCGAGCCCACCGAAAACCAGTGTGACTGAACGGCCGCACCGATCTGGCCCGTCGCTGCATCGCGAGCCACGATCGAGTAAGTATTTACGGGTCGCAGCGGCTTTTCCCGTTCCTCAGCCTGGCCTGCAGTGGATAGCAGCAATGCAATAGCGATGACAATGAAGCTTGTCTTAATCATGATTCTCCCTCACCAAAAACTTATAACGCGTTCGATAGTCCAGAACGATGCAATCATCCCGATCGCGTAAGCCGTGGCTGTTGGTATCCAGTTGGGTGGTGTCCTCAATAGATACTTGCCAAGTGCGATCGCTATCAGAATCGCACCTACGAATGTGAGCTGGCCCAGTTCGACTCCCACGTTGAAAAACAGTAGCGCGAGAGGCACGGATTGCTCAGGCAGGCCGACCTCGGTTAATGCGCCGGCGAAGCCGAATCCGTGCAGCAAGCCGAATGTAAATGCGATCACCCACGGTCGTCGTTGAGTGAGCCCCGGTCGTCCCTGGCTGGCGTGAATGATCTCGCTTGCAACGAAAACAATCGATAATGCGATAACTGCCTCGACCGGTGCCTGTGGGAACTTTACAAATCCCAGCGTCGCGGCGGCAAGCGTAATACTGTGTGCCACGGTAAACGATGTAATCGTCCAGATCAGAATACGGGTGCTCGTAACGAGAATGAGCAGCGCGAGCACGAACAACAGATGATCATTGCCAGACAGAATGTGGGAAAAACCAAATTTGAGATAAGTGCCAGCGACGGTAAGTTTGCTTGGCGTCGCTGTAACAATGAATGTCGGTGACGATGGTGTCAGGCGTGCGACCTGCGTAGTGCCATCCGGACGTTCGACACGCGCGAGCACATCGGTCATCGTGCTGGACAGTCCGTCGATGCCGACGGTCCGACCGGTCAGTCCACCATCACACTGGAACGAAGCCCTTTCTGTATAGGCATTGTTCTCGATAAACGCGATCGGCGAATCAACGGATACGCAATTATCCGGAAGGGATGGATACACGCCAAAGCGTTTGTTTCCAATAGCCGGGACTTTGAAAACCGTCGTCACCCGGTCTGATTCCTGTACGGTCAGTTGCAGGAAAGCAGGGCGGGACTCATCAGCAAGAACGCTGGTCATAAACCCGCACGTAACTATGAGGAGTGCGGTTGCGCGAAGCAAAATGCTCACTGTGCCGAGTCTTCCGGCATTTCGACTGTGACGGAGTAACTGGCTTTCATCTGCTCAAGAATTTCACTCTGCGCAGTGCTCCGAAAATCGGCCAGCCACTCTCGTTCTACCTCGTTTCGAACTTCTGGCAAGGTGGGTACACGGCCCGCAACAATATTTTCAATTCGAACAAAATGAACGCCAAACGGCGATTCGACCGGCCCGACCCAACGGCCAACATCAAGATCGAACAGCTGGGTTTTAAACGTGTCGCCAAACTGGGCGCGTATGGCGGCCTCCGAGGCGTTGTCCAGACGATACGGAAGCAAGTATGACTCACTCAGATCCTCCGGATTGGCTACGGCGCCACTTTGCAGCGTCGCCAATAGGGTTTCAGCTTTGTCACGCGAGATTTCATTTAAAAACACCTGGTTGAACGAAATCACCGCATCCTCGCGAAAACGACCAGGATTATTGTCGAGGAACAGCTGCAGATCTTCATCCGACGGCTCGACGACGGTGAAATCATCCAGCAGAAACTCCATTTTCTGTCGCAGGCGCCGGCGGACAATCGTATCGTCCTGGTCCAGCCCGATCGCCTTGGCTTCGCGATACAGTATTTCTTCAGTTATGTAGTTATCGATCAGTCCACGCAGCTCTTCGCTGCTCGGTGGTCGTTGTCGCGTTTTCGCGAAAACCGAGACCATGTGCTCAATGTGTCCGGCACTGACCACGATCTCGTCATCAGCTACCCGATTCGAATCGGATACGAGACTGAAAAGCAGGAACAGCCCGAAACCGCCAAGCAGAAAGTGCAGCAAGGGCTCGCGCATCATCGCGCGTGAATCAGTCACGATGACGCGGTCCCTTGGTTATCCGATCCTGGTACTCGAGGTCGCGGATTTATGGGGTATACCAAATGGGTGACGTATAGGCGCGTTCCTGGGTTGATACCGGCGCTCCTTCAGGTATAGGAACTCCAAATCGAAACGCCTCATACGTCGACCAGCGTGGTGTTGGTATTTCGATTACGCGTGCGTAATAAAATGAACGCTGTGCCGGATCAAAGTCAGGGTCTGACCAGACCGTTCCGAGTTCGGCCGCCCCGATCGTATTTGTGAAGGTGGCCTTGCTCGCATCAACCGTGTTGCCCACGGCTGGCACCTTGCCGTCGCCGCCGGCAACGCGATCGCCCGACCAGACTACGTCGTACACTTTCTCCTGGGTATCACCCTTTTTGTCGAGCCACCCCTTGACGATCTGAATTCGATCAAGATTGCCGCCGATCGGGTCGCGCAATGCCAAGACCATGAAGGTCGGTGCTGTCTTATCCGCATTTGCATGCAGATCGCCACCCATCGGGACACCCTTTTGATATCCGGCGAACGCCGGGTTGCGGCTCGATACATCATCAGCGGTATAGTCCCAGCCGCCGAAAAATCGCACCATCATGCGACTGCCTGTAGTCGCGTAGACTTCTTTGCGCGCCATCGCGTCAAAAATCGAAGCGCGGGTATTGTCCTTAGCATAGACAGCAGCGAGACCGGAGGATACCTGGGCCCAGCCCATTATCGTGCCTCGGTCGCTGGCTATGAACTCGTGAAACATTCGCTCCGGGTTTGGTTCGGCACCGGCATGCTTGCCGAAAAAGTTGTCTTCCTGGGCGGTTGAAAGACCGGTATGGCTGTCGGTTGAGCCCACCATGCCGAATTTATAGGGATTGGTTCCCAGGCGTTCTTCTAGCGCCAGGCCCGTTTTCAGCGCCTCACGTGCATATTCTCCTGCCAGCATGTCGTCTGTTTTTGCCGTAGACCGCGGTACATCCAGGTTTCCGATATCCCAGGTTTCGTAGTCCGCGAACTCGTCTTCAGGAGACAGGAACGGGTGCGCCTCGCCGTCTCCCTTTATTTGTGTTACCTCGTACAAGGGCTCCCACTTGGCTCGCTGGGTTACATACTCCTTGTCCAGCTTCTTACCGTCATACTGCGCCCGATCGGGGAACATGATGCCGTTGGCAAGATTGCCGTTATGCGCCAGTGCGAGAACATCACCGCCGGTTTCGCTCTCGTAGGACTCGAGCCACTTCCACAGATCCCGTGGATTCGGGCTGCCATACGGCGGGTACGTTGTGTACGGAACGACTTGCGATGCTTTGTCTGCATTGTCACGAAATACGACAACGCGATGCATGTTGTTACCCGTCACCAGTGAGGTCCATTCATAGCCAATAAAAGCGGTGAATTTTCCGGGGTCGTTGTATTGCTCTGCCGCATCGATAGTTCGTATCCAGGTGTCCTTGTACGGCGCGGTGTCGGGCCAGTACATCAACGAATCAGGAAATTTTCCGTTGGCAAACAGACTGATCATTTCATAGGCAACCTCGCCACCTTTCCCTGCTTTTATCCGGTCATACCAGTCGCGACCCATTGGGTCAGACACGATGTTTGGTTTACCCGCGAAAAGGTCCAGAAAGAACCCCATATTGTCTGAGTGATCGGCGACGACAAGCCAGTCCAGAGGCCTCGACAGCCTCGCCGCAACTCCGCTGGATGATACGATCTCGTCGCCGCGTGCAAACTGGTACGCATCCTCGGGCGACAGCCGGGCACCAAATGCGCCGGCATCGAAAGAGTTCCCGGTGTGCAGGTGGGTGTCGCCCCACAGCGGGAAAGTAGCGAATCCGCGGCCGGCATAGGGCGAGTAGCTCTTACCGGTGTAAGCATCCGAAAGCATTTTTTCTGCGTTCTCAGGAGGAGGAATTTGTGCGTTCGCGACCGATGATATGGAAGCAACCAACAACGCCATTAAGGGAATGAGTATCAATCTGCAAATACGTTTCATTAGTTTTTCCTCTTTAAGATTTTTCCGCAGGGCAGCCCACAATATTAGCAGAGATTCGGTTGTTAGAACGAGCTCTAGAAGTATATGGCTAGCTGAGCAAACAGGCTGGCGCTGACGGATAAGTACTGATCGACTGTGCCGGACGGAATGCCGCCGTATTCACTTCCGTCCGGCCCAAGTGGAAAATTTAGCGCTCCGAGGAACTCCATGTTTTCACTCAGGTTGTTGCGGGTAAGAACTTGTAACAGCGCGCTGCCGTCCTCAACATTCGCGAAAATATTGGGTGTCAGCATCCACAGCGGCGTCAGTTCGATGGTCACTCCACCTGCGACATAGTGACGGCCCAGTGAGAAGGTCTGCCCTCGAGCAAGCCGTTGCAGCAGCTCCGGGTTCTGGGCAAGATCGGCCGGACTGTAGTTCCCGTTCGCCTGCCCAAAACCGTTGTAGTAATACTCAATAGCACCGCTGACGTTCTTGCTGCCCCACATCCAGGAATAGCTGAAGTTGGTTACAAGCTCTGTGACGGTATCCGTATCGGTGTCCGTGACAACGAGGTCGCCGCGCCAGACAGCGCCACCAATGCTTCGATTGCCACCGATGCCGAGGGTTGTGTTGTCGTAGCTTTCAGCTACCAGCAGGTCGTACTCGGCTTCGCCGGCAATGCCGTGGTACTTGATCGCCGACGTGTATTGATCGGACTCGACGTCGCCGGTCAGGATGTTGCGGCGGAACACGACCGCGGCCTGGATGTCATCGCCGCTGTTTCTCAAATACTGCCCGTACAGCATGTCGTCGCCGCTTTTGTATTCGGTATCGATGGCGGCCGGGTCGAATGGGTTGACGATATCCATGGGCGAGAAAAACAGGCCATTGCCCCAGGTGATCGCCTGCCTGCCCGCGCGTATCACTGCTTTTTCACTCGTGTACGAAATCGCCAGTCGATCCAGCCTGTGCAGCGCGGCGAATTTACCTTCATCCCGGAGTACGTCAGTCAGGTTCCAGAGGCGATGATTATCGTTCGGCAAGCGATTGAACAGCTCCTGTGCCGCATCGGGCAATTGCCGGGTGTACTCGATCCGGTCGCCGTAGCCGGCAAAAAATTGGTATGCAATGTCGAACGACCACGGACCCCTGTCTACTTCGAAATTCAATCGAACATCGGTTTCGAGGTCCAACGCAGACGAGCCGGTCAATGACTGGAACAGGCTGTTGTCAGGAAAACTCTGGCCCAGCAGTCGGGTTTTGGAGTGACCGCCGAACTCGTAGTCTGTTTCGCCCGCGAACGCGCATTGCGTCTGGGCGCAGGTGATTGCTGTTACTACTACAAGCGCATTACGCAGCATTTTGTTGAATGTCGTCCACGATCCGGCCATCGAGCATCCTGACAAGACGCTTCGCATAGCCCATGACACGCTGGTCGTGTGTTGCGATAACGAATGTGGTGTTGTGATGCTTGTTGAGTTCAACGAACAATCCCATCAATCCGTCAGACGTTTTCGAATCGAGGTTAGCCGTAGGTTCATCAGCAAGAACCAGCGCGGGACGCGAGACGATAGCTCTTGCAACCGCAACTCGTTGTTGCTGCCCACCGGACATTTCTGCCGGGCGCTGGTCCTCGAGACCACTCAGTCCGACCTCTGCCAGTATGGCCAGCGATTGTTCGCGCCTTGTGTCGGCGGACACTCCTTGTACCTGCATAACGAACTCAACGTTCTCTCGAGCAGAAAGAACAGGAATCAGGTTATAGGCCTGAAAGACGAATCCGATCTGCTTCAAACGCAGTTGTGCCAGGTCGCCTTTGCTCAATGTATCGATCCGCTGCCCGGCTACCCACACTTCGCCGCTGTCTGGCTTATCGAGACCGCCAATGGCATTCAGGAGGGTGGTCTTGCCACCCCCTGACGGCGCGGAGAGGCATACGAAATCACCCGTATCGATTTCAATATCGACGTGATCGAGGGCCTTTATTTCCTGATTCCCCTGCAGGTAGGTCTTACACAGATCAACACAGCGAACAGCAGTCATAGTCAAACCTTTGTAATTGCTTCAATCGGGTCATAACGGGATGCGCGCCAGGCGGGCGACAAGCTGGCGAGAAATCCGAGGGTAAGAACGACCACATTGGCCATAAGAACGTCGCGCCACTCCATCTCGGGATAAAGCATGCTGGAGGCTCCGAACATTTCCATGCCCTCGGCGACAGCGGATATGTCGATGCCGTCTCTGAGCGGTACGACCGACGCCAACGCCAGCACATTGCCGATCAGCAAGCCGATCGCCAATAGTAAAATCGACTCGACGATAATCTGGCCCAGGATGCTCGACGGGCGCATGCCGAGTGCGAGCATCAGGCCGATCTCACGGACGCGCTCAAACACCGCCATAACCAGCGTGTTAACGAGGCCGAATGACAGGGCCAGGAAAATGACGATCATCCAGACCAGCACGAAGCCGTCCATCACCTTGAGCATGCTGCCAAGGTATGAATCGAGTTCCTGCCACGGCAACACTTCGGCCTGGTCACCGAACATCGAATCAACCTTCTTATATATGTCGTCGACACTTCGGTAGTCTTCGCCCATAACGGCCACTTCGCTGACCTGGTCATCAATACGAAGCATCGCCTGCACAGTGGACTTGCCCGCGAAAACCATCGACTCCTCGTGGGCCGCGAGCTGTGCCTTGAATAGCCCGACAACACGATAGCCGCGATCGGCTATCTCGTTTTCGGGGTCCTGGCTCATCAGGACCACGCGTTTCCCAACCCTCGTTTCAAGTTTCTCGGCCATTTTACGGCCGATCACGACTCCAGGATCATCCGTTCCCTCAAGACCATGCCCCTCAACAATATCGTTGCCAATCGCATTGAGAGATTTTTCCTGCGCCGGGTTAACGCCAAACAGGGTGACGCCTCGTGACTCTCTTTCGCTGGAGATGACGGCAGGAACTTTGACTCGGGAAGCCCAGCTCGTGATCTTGGTCTTCGCAAATGCGCTACTGATTTCGCTGTCATTTAATGCCAGCAGATTATTCACGCTGGGGTCATTGCGAAAGTCCGGATCATGAACCTGTACATGGCCGGGTAACGATCGTATCCCGTCCCTGATCATGTCGTTGACCATGCCACGCATCAGCGCCGTCATGAAAATCATCGCCCAGACGCCGATACTGATGGCGGCAACCATGACGATGGTGCGACGATGATTTCGCCACAGATTGCGATGCGCCAGAATCGTTACGATTTTTATCGAGTTCATCATGCTGCACGCATTGCCTCGACAGGATGCAGCCAGTAAAGACGAAGTGCCGGATACAGCGCTGACAAAACCGAGCCCAGAAATACAACCGCGGGACCGATGGTCAGAGTCAACAAGGTCGCCTGCGGGTAGAATCGATCCGGCAAGTTAAAATTCGCCGCCATTTGGTCCATGCCCGGGTAGCTGAAACCTTGCCAGCCAAACCAGAGCGTGATGAGGCCGCCGAGCAGGGCGCCGAGAACCATTCCGATCGCGCCCATCATCAAGGTTTCGAGGATGACGAGTCGTCCGAGACGGCCGGGCGTCAATCCAAGCGACATCACGATGCCAAACTCGTGCGTTCTTTCCAGCACTGACATTAGCTGCGTATTCAGCACGCTGAATGCGACCAGCACCACAAGCACGCCGTACATGAAGAAAGCGCTGCTGATGTCCGCCTGTATGGCTTGTTTGAGTCCAGGCTGCAACACAACCCAGTCATGCACAACCAGGTCCGAATCCGCAGGCAGAAGATTTTCGGCCTCGAAGAGAATCGGGGCAATACCTGCCAGGTTGGGCGTCGTGATAACGATTTCGTGCCCGGCGCCTTCCATAAAGAAGGTGTCCTGGAAATAGCCCAAAGGCACTTCTGCGATGCTTCGATCCATGTCCGGAACGCCGCTATCGAATATGCCGGTCACGTTGACAACACCGGCAGCGAAAGAACCGTCTCTGCCGCTGCCGAGCAGCGTCAATTCATCTCCGAGCCCGACACGAAGATTCTTGGCGAGTACTTTGCCGATGATAATTTCCGCAGCGTCGTTATCGCGCAGGAAATCGCCCTGGTTCACCAGTCCGGGAATGCTGGACACGAGTTGTTCATGGACCGGGTCGACGCCAAAAATTTGCAGGCCGTAGCTTCTGTCTTCGCTCGACGCGAGTGCGAATGCGGCCCCACGCGCCGAGACGGTCTCGAGTTCGAGTGCCTGCCGGAGGGTGTCGGCAAGTCGCTCGATATCGGGCACGACCTGGCGAATTTTATGATCGTCTTTATAACCGGGCGCCTGTACCTGCATGTGTCCGGTAAATGCCTTCAGGGTATTGTCGATCATCAGGTCGTACATGCCGAATTGTATGGAGATCATGAAGACCAGGAGCGCGTTTGAGAAAACCATAGCGCCGATGGTGAGCCAGGTGCGGCGCGACTGTCGCCAAAGGTTTCGCCAGGCAAGGCGTAGCACGATGTTCATGTTACTGAGCTATTCGCTCATGAGATGAGCTCCTACAGCTTGCTAATGAACATTGCAGCAGCCTGTAGGAGCTCATCTCATGAGCGAATTCCAATACGCCGCGAATTTTATTCACGCGGGTTACGCAGGTTGGAAAGTGTAAATACGCTGTCATTGATATCAACATCGAATTCAACCGAGTCGACAATGATCTCCGTCCACTCGTTTGCATTTTCGGTTTTGGTCATGCGTTGACGGGCCGCCACAGTTCTGCCGCCCATCTCCGCGAACTCCAGCGTCGTCAATGTCTTCAGTAACTGCATGTCCTGATCAAAGAATCGCTGTTCAACCATGACGTTGTCTTCGCGAATGGATAACACCTCTTTCCCCCAGACGACGGCCGCGTCTTCGTGCGGCACCGATTCGATTTCATAAACGACATGACCGTCGAGTTCGCTTTCCCTGACCAGGGTGTGGTCATACTGTTCGACAATATCGTCGGTTCGGGAAATATCTTTGTTCGAGAAATCCGAGCCCATCCAGCTCTGGTTCATCATCGAAGAGGGCACTTTGATGACGCGATTTACCTTGGGCGAAAAACTCCACATCTTGTTGTCGTCCATCAGGGTGCCGTTGCCCCGATCCTTGCGTGGTGCAGTCACCCTGACCAGCGATCGTTTTTCCCCCTGGGTCCACGATTCCATCGACATGCTGCGCTCCCAGTCCGGGCGATGAATGACCATGGTCATTTCGCCCTGGGAGGTAACGCCCCGCCAGTGGTTGAGTGCGTCACGCACAATATCTTTCGCTGATCGGTCGTCGCTTGCCGTATCGCCAAAGGCCGCGCCGCTCAGAATGAGTGCCAGTAATAACAGTCGGTGCAGTCGCATGTGCTTATCAATGCTGCCAGTTGAGAGGGCAGTATTTCATAGCGCCTGCCTGCTATGCTATAGACGTAAACCGAAGTCCGGAAAATCGGGGTCAGACTTCAATTTTTCCTTCATTGATACGGAAAATCGGGGTCAGACTTCAATTTTTCCTTCATTGATGCGGTCTTGATATGCTACGGAATGAAAATTGAAGTCTGACCCCGATTTTCCTGACCCCGATTTTCCGGAGGTTGCCAGGCAATGACCGAAGACGAGAACCAAACGATGGACCGCGAGACGATGCCGTTTGTCGCGCCATGCCGGATCATTTCGCCGCTTGCCCCGTTCAAGTGGCTTCGACTGGGTGTCGGGGACCTGAAGCGGGCGCCCAGGGAAAGCCTGATGTACGGCCTGATCATGGCGGCCATTATCGCCGCGGTGGCGGTGGGAGCGTGGACCTATGGCACTCACTGGCTGATGATCGCAATGCTTTGCGGCTTTGTTTTCCTGGCGCCACTGACGTGCATTGGCCTGTACGCAATCAGCGCACAGCTGGAACGCGGCCAACCTGTTTCTCTTGCAAGAAGTCTTCGCGCCGCTTTCAATCGGCATCTCGGCAACGAAATGGTCTTCGCATTGGCTCTGCTGGTCATTTTCCTGGTCTGGGCGCGGGCGGGTGCTGTTATGAGCGTATTCCTGCCGAGCGAAGCGAATCCTGACCTGGACGAACTGTACGCGTACCTTTCGATTGGCAGCATCGTTGGAGCGATTTTCGCTGCTGTGACGTTCAGTGCCAGCGCATTCTCACTGCCAATGATCATGCACCGGGATGTGGATACGATTACGGCCATTGTTACGTCAGTCAACGCCGTGCTGCGCAACAAGCTGGCCATGATGGTCTGGCTGACCATTATCATGATTGGCTTGTTGGTCGGGTTGTTGACCGGCTTTGTTGGCCTTGTCGTGATCCTGCCGATCATCGGGTTCGGGGCCTGGCACGGGTATCTCGAAACCATCGACGCCGACGAGTTCCCGAGGCACTCGGTCGGTATTACGTCGATTCCGCGGGAATCACCGCCGCTAAGGTAGAATCGAATATCGTCGGCCCAGCCGGCACGAATAACACAAAAAAGAGTAGTAACATTAGAAAAAACTAATATAAGGATTTACCCTTATATCCGCCGCAACCGCGATCTGGAATGCTATCCGGCGGAAAAATCTGAGCTTGCACCATCTTTCACGGGACCTAAAAAATGCAGACGGAGTCGAGTTACAACGACAAGGTTGTTCGCCAGTTCATTATGATGACCATTGCCTGGGGCGTAGTTGGCATGCTGGTCGGGATTTTCATCGCGGCGGAACTGATCTGGCCAGGACTGAGTTTTGACCAGCCCTGGCTGACTTACAGCCGGCTGAGGCCACTACATACCAATGCGGTCATTTTTGCCTTCGGCGGTTCTGCCCTGATCGGGATGTCGTATTACGTCGTACAGAGAACCTGTCACGTCCGCCTCGCGTTCGACAAGCTGGCGGCGTTCACGTTTTGGGGCTGGCAGTTGGTCATCGTGCTTGCAGCCGTTACGCTGCCGCTCGGTATTACTCAAAGCAAGGAGTATGCGGAGCTGGAGTGGCCAATCGATCTGTTGATCGCCGTTGTCTGGGTGGCCTATGCCATCGTATTCCTCACTACGGTTGGCAGACGTCGCGTCAAGCACATCTATGTGGCGAACTGGTTTTTTGCTGCGTTCATCATCACGATTGCCGTGCTGCACATATTCAATAACCTGGCAATTCCGGTAACACTAACCAAGTCGTATCCGATCTATTCTGGCGTCGTTGATGCGATGATGCAGTGGTGGTACGGACACAATGCTGTCGGCTTTTTCCTGACCGCCGGCTTTCTTGGCATGATGTATTATTTCGTGCCGAAGCAGGCAGACCGACCGATTTACTCCTACCGATTGTCCGTCGTGCATTTCTGGGCGCTGATCGCCATTTACATGTGGGCCGGCCCGCACCATCTGCATTACACGTCTTTACCTGACTGGGCACAGTCGATTGGCATGGTGTTCTCGTTGATTCTGCTGGCGCCTTCCTGGGGCGGCATGATCAACGGCATTATGACTTTGTCAGGGGCCTGGCATAAGCTGAGAACAGACCCGATTCTGAAATTCATGATCGTTTCACTGTCGTTTTACGGCATGTCCACGTTCGAAGGCCCGATGATGTCGATCAAGACGGTCAATGCGCTTTCGCACTACACGGACTGGACCATTGGTCACGTCCATTCAGGTGCTTTGGGCTGGGTCGCGATGATGACGATCGGCTCGATGTACTGCCTGATACCACGAATCTATGACAAGGAAGGGATGTACTCGACCAAGTTGATCGACGTGCATTTCTGGACATCGACTATCGGCGTTGTTCTCTACGCGGTCTCCATGTGGATATCAGGTGTTACGCAGGGTCTTATGTGGCGCGCCTTCAATGATGATGGAACGCTGACTTATTCCTTTATTGAAACCGTCAAGTTCACCTATCCGTACTACGGCATCCGGCTATTGGGTGGACTTGTTTTCTTCTCGGGCATGCTGGTGATGGTTTATAACGTCTACAAAACAATTGCAGACGTAAGACCAAAACCTGTTCCTGTCATTCAACCGGCGTAATTCAATGGCGATGAAACACGATAATGTTGAGAAAAACATCAATGTGATGGCGATTCTGATCGTCATCGTAATTAGCATTGGTGGACTGGTCGAGATCCTGCCACTGATGGCAAGCTCCGCGGTAAATGATCCTTACGAAGGTATCAAACCCTATCCTGCACTGCGATTGGAAGGGCGTGATATCTACATAAGGGAAGGTTGTTATAACTGCCATTCACAGCAGATTCGACCGTTCCGCAGCGAGACTGAACGCTATGGACCCTACTCTGTCGCAGGCGAGTTTGTTTATGATCGTCCGTTCCAGTTCGGCTCAAAACGCACCGGTCCGGATCTGGCTCGAGTCGGCAAGCGTTACAGCGATGACTGGCACCGCATCCACCTGATGAATCCGCAGGACCTCGTGCCGGAATCAAATATGCCGTCCTATCCCTGGTTGGCTACTGCCATGGTCGATGGCGAATTGACACAAAGAAAAATGCGCGCCTTGCAGATGCTTGGCGATCCGTATACCGACGAGGAAATCGCCGCGGCACCCGAGGCCGTTGCGAACAAAACCGAGCTTGATGCACTGGTTGCATACTTGCAGGACCTTGGAACAGTGCGGTCGGCGCGATAGAGGAATGGTGCGATGGATATAGGACTTGTTCGCGGATTGATAACAGCAACATTGCTGGCCTTGTTTATCGGCTTGTGGATTTATAGCTGGAGCAAGAATCGAAGCAGGGAATACGAAGACGCATCGCAACTTCCATTAGAGGACGATCGTCATCCTCCCACAGATAATTCAGAGATGGAGCAACACTCATGAGCAGCGCGTGGAGCTGGTACATAATCATTGGCACAGTACTGAGCATGCTCGGCTGCTTTTGGCTTATCTTCTGGACCAACAAGCAGCGTGCGTCTGATGAAGAGTTAAAAGAATCGGAAGCGCACGTCTGGGATGAAAATATTCGCGAACTGAATAATCCGTTGCCAATGTGGTGGTTGTGGTTATTCGTCCTGTCTCTGATTTTCAGTGGTATTTACCTGATCGTATATCCGGGGCTTGGCAGCTACGGTGGCACCAGCGGATGGTCGCAGGCAAATCAGTACGACCTGGAAGTTGCCGCAGCCGAAGAGCGCTACGGACCCATTTTTGCTAAATACGGCGCGATGGAAGTCCCGGACCTGGTGAGCGATCCGAAAGCGATGAGCATTGGCGGTAGCCTGTTCGCGAATTACTGCTCGCAGTGTCACGGATCAACCGCCCAGGGTGCTCGCGGCTTTCCAAACCTGACCGATGCTAGCTGGCTATACGGCGGCGAGCCCGAGAAAATCGAATTTGCGATCATGAATGGCCGAAGTGGCGTCATGCCTGCACTGGGTCCGGCACTCGGGGGAGACCTGGATGCCATGATCAGCTATGTGCAGACAATGGCAGACGGGCAGGATACGTCATCCCCGGCACATGCGAAGTTCACAACGTTTTGCAGTGCCTGTCATGGAGCCGATGGTACCGGTAACCAGGCGCTTGGCGCACCTGATCTGACCGATGATGTGTGGCTTTATGGCTACTCCGAAACAGAAATTCGTCGAACCCTGGAAGAGGGCCGTAACGGCGTGATGCCGGCGCATTCGAACCTGATTGGACCGGATCGTGCTCGTATCCTGGCAGCTTACGTATATGGTTTGTCGGGAAGCTCCAGCGAATAAGTAAATGACCAGCGAAGAAAACAGCGAAGTAACAGAGTGGTCGCGCGATACCCAGAAACTCGCCGTCCTCACATGGATATCGTTCCTGTTCGCATCTGCGTTTACGATGTTGTTCTTTGCGTTCGTCGACCCGCTTGTCATCGTTGATTCGATTAATGTGTCATTCATAGAAAGCCGCAACGCGGGCTACGCCGTCGGGTTCCTGTTCCTGTGGGCGCATGGCTGGATTGGTGGGTGGTATATCGTTCGTTTGTGTCGTCGGAAACGAAGCAAACCGCACCCCATTCGGTCCTGAGCCGGTCCCGAGAATCCCAATGAGCAAGAAACCCGCCGACTATGAGTACGGCCAGCTGTACCGCAGCGAGGATAAGATCTATCCGCGCGAAGTCAAAGGACGTTTTGCGACCTTGCGCAAGCTGTCGATGGTCATTCTGCTCGGCATGTTCTACGGCGGCCCGTGGTTGGTCTGGGGCGGCCGGCAGGCCGTTCTGTTCGATCTTCCTGCACGCAAGTTTTATGTCTTTGGCCTGACCATGTGGCCGCAGGATTTTATCTATCTTGCGTTACTCCTGATTATTCTCGCGGTAAGCCTGTTTTTCTTCACCGCGGTTGCTGGACGTCTATGGTGCGGATTTGCCTGTCCTCAAACAGTATGGACTGAGGCCTTCGTCTGGATTGAACAGGCATTGGAAGGCGACCGCAGCAAGCGGATGAAACTCGACAAGGCGCCGTGGACATTCAACAAGATCTGGCGAAAGACGACCAAGCAGTTCTTGTGGCTTACCTTGTCAATTTATACAGGCTATACGTTCGTCGGCTACTTTGTGGACATCCGGACACTGTCCGTTAACCTGCTAACACTGACGGCCGGACCCTGGGAATGGTTCTGGGTATTGTTTTATGGTTTCGCAACCTACGGCAATGCCGGCTTCATGCGGGAGCAGGTGTGTAAGTACATGTGTCCGTATGCCCGCTTCCAGAGCGCGATGTTCGACAGGGACACCCTGGTCATCGCATACGATGAGGAGCGTGGCGAGCCACGCGGTGCACGCAGGCGTGGGTCCGATCCCAACGAAAAAGGTCTGGGTGACTGCATCGACTGCACTATGTGCGTGCAGGTTTGCCCAACGGGCATCGACATACGCAAAG
>Ga0316187_10002039_pt1 | contig 17651 bp, 17 predicted proteins | sample CroRivburrow1_MG_FD_204927 | JGI IMG/M metagenome (GOLD analysis project Ga0316187, IMG submission 204927) | Coastal sediment microbial communities from Maine, United States - Cross River worm burrow 1 | ecosystem: Environmental > Aquatic > Marine > Coastal > Sediment | place: USA: Maine...
CATTCTCACTGCCGTTTACATTGACGGCGCCGTCCACCCGGAACACTAGGAGAAACCGCATGCTCAGCGTGCTTGCACAGATAGCAATTTTGGCCCAAACGGTCGGTGACGTAGAGAAGGGTCTCAGTGCCATCGGCGCCGGTCTCGGCTACGGATTGGCTGCAATTGGCCCCGGTATCGGTATCGGTATCGTCGTTGGTAACGCCATCACCGCCATGGCCCGTCAGCCCGAAGCAGCCGGAGTGGCCCGAACCACCATGTTCCTGGGTATCGCCTTCACCGAGGCGCTGGCCCTGATCGGGTTCGTCGTCTTCATCCTTCTGCTGCCCTGATCAGGAGGTCTCAGTGAAACGAACACGACTTATAGCAGCACCACTGGGGGCTGCGGCGGTGCTTCTTCTGCTGGCCAATCCGGCCAGCGCTTCGGAAGAGACCGTCGGCTCCTGCTTGGTGGAGACAATCGAACACGGTGGGATCGAGTCCTTCGAGCACACCGTTGAAGCGGGTCACGCCGAAGGCGCTGACGAGGAGGCCGAAGCGGCCCTCGCCGAGCTTGAGGAAGATCTTGAGGGCTGCCTTGAGGCGCCGAGCCCGATCATCCCCGAACTCAATGAGATCATCTGGGGCGGCCTGGCCTTCCTGGTTCTGCTCGTCGCCATGGTCCGTTGGGGATTCCCCCTCGTCCGCTCAACGATGGAAGCCCGGACCGACAAGATCCGTGGCGACCTCGAAGCGGCCGACACCGAGCGGGCCGAGGCGGCCAAGGTTCGTGAACAACACGAAGCCGAGCTGGCCGCCACCCGGGCCGACGTGAACCGTATTATCGACGAAGCCCGCCAAGAGGCTGCCGGTGTGCGCTCCGACCTCCAGGCCAAGGCTGAGGCCGACATCGTTGAAATGCGTCGTCGGGCCGATGCCGATGTTGCCGCTGCTCGTCAGCGGGCGTTGACCGACCTCCAGGGTGAGGTGAACGAGATTGTTGTTGGCGCCGCCGAGCGAGTGGTCGAACACAATCTCGATCCCGAAACCCAGCGCGAGTTGATCAACAACTACATCACCAGCGTCGGAAGCCGGTAACACCATGGCCGACGACCTCATCACCGGCTACGCCCAGGCCCTCCTGGCGGTAGCCGGAGCCGAAGGAAGCTCGAAGGAGCTGGAAACCGAGTTGTCGCAGGTGGTTCAGGCCATCAGCGGCTCCGAGGAACTCCAAGCTGCTTTGGCCGACGGAACCATCCCTGCTGGCGCTCGTCAGCAGATCGTGGAAGACGTCCTCGGTGGGGCCTCGCGGGTGACAACAGCCATGGTTTCCATGGTTGTTGGTGCAGGTCGAGCTGCCGATTTGAGCGACATCGCCGAACGGGTAACCGAACTCGGGGCCGAAAAGCGCGGCCGGGTTGTGGCCGAGGTTCGCTCGGCCATCCCCCTCGATCAAGACCAGCAGGCCCGCCTCACCGAGGCGCTCCGCAGTTCGACGGGCAAAGAGGTCGAGGTGAAGGTTGTCATCGACCCCTCGGTCATGGGCGGTCTGGTAACCCAGATCGACGATCAGATCATCGATGGAAGCGTACGCAGCCGCCTCGGCCAGCTACGCGAGGCGTTCTAGGAAGAGATACATGGCAGACATTACGATCGACACCGCGCAGATCAGCGCCGCCATTCGACGCAATCTCGACGAGTTTGCGCCGAGCCTCAGCTCATCACAGGTTGGAGTTGTGTCCGAAGTAGGCGACGGCATCGCCCGTGTGACCGGCCTCCCCGGAGCCTCGGTCAACGAGATGCTTCGCTTTGAGGACGGCACCATTGGCTTGGCGCTGAACCTCGACGAGGACACCATCGGCGCCGTCGTGCTCGGCGAGGTCGATGCAATTGAAGAGGGTCAGTCGGTCGAAGCAACCGGCGAACTCCTCTCCGTGCCCGTCGGTGACGGCGTTATCGGGCGGGTGGTTGACACTCTCGGCCAACCCGTTGACGGCAAGGGCCCCCTGGTCGGTGTGCAAACCCGACGCATGGAGGTTCAGGCCCCCGGTATCACCGGACGCCAGCCCGTGCACGAGCCGATGCAGACCGGTATCAAGGCGGTTGACTCGCTCATCCCCATCGGTCGAGGTCAGCGGGAGCTGATCATTGGCGACCGCAAGACCGGCAAGACCACCATCGGCATCGACACCATCCTGGCCCAGAAGGGCCTCGGGGTGAAGTGCATCTACGTGGCGGTGGGTCAGAAGGGCTCAACTGTCGCCCAGACGGTGGCCCTGCTCGAAGAGTTCGGGGCCATGGAATACACCGTGGTGGTTATCGCCCCCGCTTCGAACCCCGCACCGTTCAAGTTCCTTGCCCCCTACGCCGGTTCGGCCATGGGTCAGCACTGGATGGAAAACGGCGAGCACGCCCTGGTCATCTACGACGATCTCTCGAAGCAGGCTGAGGCCTACCGCCAGGTATCGCTTCTGCTACGTCGTCCCCCCGGCCGTGAGGCCTATCCCGGCGACGTCTTCTACCTCCACAGCCGGCTGCTGGAACGCGCCGCCAAGCTGTCCGACGCCAATGGTGCCGGTTCGCTGACCGCTCTGCCGGTCATCGAGACCAAGGCAGGCGACGTTTCGGCGTACATCCCGACCAACGTGATCTCTATCACCGACGGCCAGATCTACCTTCAGGACGATCTGTTCAAGTCCGGTGTGCGGCCCGCGGTTGACGTGGGTATCTCGGTCTCCCGGGTTGGCTCGGCCGCTCAGGTCAAGGCCATGAAGAACGCGGTGGGAACGCTCAAGTCGGATCTTCAGCAGTTCCGTGACCTGGCCGCATTCGCCGCCTTCGGTTCGGATCTCGATGCCGTGTCGCAGGCTCAGCTCGACCGGGGCTATCGCCTCACCGAGCTGCTCAAGCAGGGCATCAACACGCCGGTTCCGGTTGAGGAGCAGGTTGTGGTGCTGTATGCAGGCACCCGTGGTTATCTCGACGGTATTCAGGTCGAAGACGTCGGGCGTTACGAAGACGAGCTTCTGGACTGGTTCCGCACCCGTCGCAGCGACATTCTCGATGCGGTGAAGACAACCGGCCAGGTGCCGGACGAGGAGGCCCTTGAGGCCGCCATCGGCGCCTTCACCGACCAGTTTGTCGGCACTACCCACGGCGACAAGAAGGACCCGGCGGTCGAAGAGCAGGGCGAAGCGTCGACGAGGATGGTCGACGCCTCCAACACCCTGCCCGAAGAAGACGTCACTCGAGCGGAGCACTGATTCCCGATGCCCGGTGGAGCCGAACGCATACTGCGCCGTCGTATTGGCAGCGTGACAAACACCAAGAAGATCACGCGGGCCATGGAGCTCATCGCTGCCACCAGGGTGGCGCGGGCTCAGGAACGGGCCCGAGGGGCCCGGCCCTACAGCGAAATGCTGACGGGCGTGATCGAGAACTTGGCCGCCGGGGGCGCATCGATTGATCACCCTCTGCTTCGCCAGATCGAGAACGTTGAACGGGTTGCCTTTGTGATCTGTGCCGGTGACCGTGGCATGGCCGGGGCTTACAACGCCTCAGTGGTGCGCCAAGCCGAGCGTGAAATCCAGGCCCTGCGGGCCGAAGGTGGCGACTATCGGCTCGTGGCGGTCGGGCGGAAGGTAAATGACTACTTCCGTTTCCGGGGTTACAACATCGACAGCACGTTCAACGGCTTCACCGACAATCCGACCTACGAGGACGCTCGGAATATCGCCCGTCGGGTCCGTGAGCTGTTCGACGGCTCCGAAGTTGACCAGGTCGAGTTGCTCTACACCGAGTTCATCAGCCTGGGCACACAACGCCCGGTCGTCAGGCGCTTCCTGCCGTTGGAGCCAGCCAAGGTCATTGCCGAAGCCGGTGGTGGCGAACGCGGCGCCTTGGCCGGTTTCAGTTTCGAGCCGTCGGCCGAGGGCGTGTTGGAAGATCTCTTGCCCCGCTATGTCGAGGCCCGGCTCTTCACTGCGCTGCTCGATGCTGCGGCGTCCGAGCATGCCAATCGGCAGCGGGCCATGAAGGCGGCGACCGATAACGCGGACGAGCTGATCACCAAGCTGTCCCGGGCCATGAACCGGGCCCGCCAGGAATCGATCACCACCGAAATCATGGAGATCGTCAGCGGCGCCGAGGCGCTTGGTGGCGACAAAGCCGAAATCGATCAACTCGTTGAAATGGCCCTCAACCAGCGGGTGTGAGCCCGTTGACCCCACCCGAATCCGGGAGAACCGGCGCATCCGCCGGTTCCGCAGTTCTCACCCCACAGTTTGCCAGCCAGGAGCACAGCACAAGATGACAGCCACGGAACCCCAACTTAAAGATGGTCGCATCGTCGCCATCGCCGGTCCGGTGGTCGATGCGGAGTTTCCGTCCGGGTCGCTTCCCGAGATCAATCACGCCGTCGAGTTCAACGTGGTCGTCGATGGGGAAACGATTCCCGTCATGGCCGAGGTTGCTCAGCAGCTTGGTAACAACCGAATCCGGGCCGTCGCCCTCAAGCCGACCGATGGTTCGCAGCGGGGCCAGGAAGTTCGCAACCTGGGCCACGGTATTCAGGTACCGGTCGGTGACGTAACCCTGGGCCACATCTGGAACGTGATCGGCGAGCCGCTCGACATCCCGGCCGATGAGCTCGACATCGAAACTCGCTGGGACATCCACCGTCCCGCCCCCGCCTTCGACACCCTGGAACCGACCAAGCAGGTGCTGGAGACCGGCATCAAGGTCATCGACCTGCTCACCCCGTACCTCCAGGGCGGCAAGATCGGCCTCTTCGGTGGTGCCGGTGTTGGTAAGACCGTGCTCATCCAGGAGATGATCACCCGTGTTGCCTCGAACCACGGTGGTGTCTCGGTCTTCGCCGGTGTCGGCGAGCGGACCCGGGAGGGCACCGACCTCTTTATTGAGATGGGCGAGACCATGATGGGCGACGGCGTCACGCCGGTGCTGGCCAAGGCCGCCCTCTGCTTCGGCCAGATGGATGAGCCCCCCGGCGTGCGCCTTCGGGTTGCCCTGTCGGCGCTGACCATGGCGGAGTACTTCCGTGACGTGCAGGGCCAGGACGTGCTGCTGTTCGTCGACAACATCTTCCGCTTCGTGCAGGCCGGGTCCGAGGTATCGACCCTGCTTGGTCGTATGCCATCGGCCGTGGGCTACCAGCCCACCCTGGCCGACGAGATGGGCGAGCTGCAGGAACGCATCACCTCAACCGGTGGTCGATCGATTACCTCGCTGCAGGCCGTGTACGTGCCCGCCGATGACTACACCGACCCGGCGCCGTTCACCACCTTCACCCACCTTGATGCCACCACCGAGCTGAGCCGTGATATCGCGGCTCTTGGTATCTACCCCGCGGTGGACCCGCTGTCGTCGACCTCCAGCATCCTTGCCCCCGAGGTTGTCGGTAGCCGCCACTACAACGTGGCCCGCCAGGTCCAGGAAGTGCTGCAGCGCTTCAAGGAGCTGCAGGACATCATCGCCATCCTCGGCCTCGACGAACTCTCCGAAGAAGACCGGATCACGGTGAACCGGGCCCGTAAGGTGCAGCGCTTCCTGTCGCAGCCCATGTTCGTGGCCCAGGTCTTCACTGGTTTGCCCGGCGTCTTCACCTCGGTCGAAGAAACGATCGACAGCTTCGAGGCTCTCGTCACCGGCGAACTCGATGATCTGCCCGAGCAGGCGTTCCTCAACGTCGGTGGCGCCGATGAGGCCCGGGAGAAGGCCGAGCAGCTGCGTAGCCAGGCCGGTTCCTGATGGCCGACGGAAGCGGCATGCGAGTGGAGTTTGTCTCCCCGGAGGAGATTCTCTACTCCGACGTTGCCGTGCAACTGATCACCCGTACCCGCGGGGGTGGCGAGATCGCCTTCCTGACAGGGCATGAACCGTTTATCGGTAGCCTGCTGACCTGCGAGGTGCGGGTCACCGAGCAGAGCGGTGACGTGAAGAAGTTTGCCGTCCGCGGCGGCTTCGTCTCCGTCACCGGCACGATGTCGGAAACCAAGATTACGGTGCTGAGCGACGCCGCAAGTCGATCCGACCAGATTGACCGGGCGGAGGTCGAGGTCGAGTTGGCAGCGGCCACCGAGGCCTTGGCCGAAAACCCCGATGACCCTTACGCCGCGGCCGACGTGCAGTGGGCTGAGATTCGGCTTTCCGCCGTCAGCGACAACTGAGCGCGACGGGCCGGGCCAAGTCCTGGACCGTCGCCAAACGACACGCCGTATCTCCCGCGAGATGCGGCGTTCGTCGTTTTTGGCCGGGGCCGAACCGGCCCCGCGTTCCGGAGCGGGCGGTTCAGTGGACGAACGGTGCCGTCGGGTGAAACTCCAGGAAGAGGACGGAGCCTGGTGCTGTTGGCTACGGTTGCGTCATGGCATTGGACAAGTACGAACCCGGACGCAATCTGGCCCTCGAATTGGTACGCACAACCGAGGCGGCCGCGGTGGCGGCCGCGGGGTGGATAGGCCGGGGTGACAAGATCGGGGCCGACCAGGCGGCGGTCGATTCCATGCGCGACGTACTGTCTGGCATTGACATGGAAGGTGTGGTCGTCATCGGCGAAGGCGAGAAGGACGAAGCACCGATGCTTTACAACGGGGAGTCGATCGGTAACGGCAACCCACCCCAGACCGACATCGCCGTCGACCCGATCGACGGGACAACGCTGACGGCCCAGGGCCGTGGGGGAGCGATCGCAGTGATCGCCGTCGCCGACCGGGGGGCGATGTTCAACCCCGGTTCAGCCGTCTACATGGAGAAGTTGGCCGTTGGGCCCGAGGGTGCGGGGATCGTCGACATCCGACTGCCCATCGATCGCAACCTGGTGGCGCTGGCCAAGGCCAAGAAGGTGTTGGTCTCGGAGCTGACCGTCATGGTCCTCGACCGGCCCCGCCACGCCGAACTGATCGCTGAGATCCGCAGTTGCGGGGCCCGCATCCGCCTCATCCACGACGGAGACGTTGCCGGCGCCATTGCCACCGCCCGCCCCGAGTCCGGAGTGGACATCCTGTTGGGTATCGGAGGGACGCCGGAAGGGGTGATTACCGCTGCTGCGCTGAAGGCGATGGGGGGCGACCTCCAGGGCCGGTTGTGGCCCCGCACCGAGGAGGAGCGGGCCACTCTCGTTGGCGAGGGCTTCGACCTCGACCGCATCCTCACCCTCGACGACCTGATCGCCGGCGACAATACCTTCTTCGCCGCCACCGGGATCACCACCGGTGACCTGCTGCGGGGGGTTCACGTGCACTCCGGTGGGGTAACCACCCATTCCCTGGTCATGCGGGGCCAAACGGGCACGGTGCGCCAGATCGAAGCGAACCACCGCATGTCCAAAATCGACGCCCTGGTCTGAGAGCCACCGACTTCATCCGTGGTCTGAAGTTGTTGGCCTGAGCCGAGACGGCCTCGGCGTGCCGGGCCAACAACCGTCCGGTTGCACCCAGGGAAGTTGTCCGACCCCGCGGCGAGCGGCCTTTGGCCCAAGGCCACAGCCCAGGTTCGTTGTCACTCGGTTCTTTCAGGCTGTTGTCGCTGGTCTTTTTGCGCTCATCGCCGGTTCGTCGTGTTCGGTAGGTTGGTTTTGGTTTTGGTTTCTGTTTCGGTGGTGTCGTTGGTTGGTTTCGTTGTGAATGATTGCGGTGGTTATCCATGAGAGGTCTTGGAGTCGGCCTCCATTGATGGGTTCGAGCCGATTCCCCTCAGCTGTTGTTCGCTCGTCAGTGGTGTCGTGGTGCTCTCGGGTGTGCCAGTAGAGGGCGTTGACACCCCCGCGGGAGTGTTCGACGCTGGCCAGGTCTCCTTGTGGGGTTCTGAATCTGAACCATCCTCCTGCTTTGGATTCACCGTTCGAGACTGGTTCGACGGTCCAGCAGCCTCGGTGGTCGGCGACGGATTTGGCGTCGTTGGCTGCCTGGCCGTGGAGGAGGTCGTGGTGGAACCAGCAGAGCAGGACGAGGTTGCTGAGTTCGGTTGGTCCTCCGTGTCGCCAATGAACGACGTGGTGGGCTTGGAGGTCGTGGGTGGAGCCGCAGCCAGGGAAGCGGCACATGGCGTGGTCGCGGAAGTCGAGGGCGGTGCGGATTTTGGATGGTATGACTCGGGAGCGGCGTCCGATGGAGAGCGGATCGCCGTTGTCGCCGACCAGGGTCACGTTGATTCGGCAGTCGCAGAGTAGACGGTCGACCATCGACCGCACCCCGGATCGGCCGCGAGTCGACCCATTGGAGCCAGGACCGTGCTGCGCCTCTGATCCGGACCGCGGCGCTGACCCCGGCTCGGTCTGTGGCCCTGATCCCGGCGGTGGCTCGGTTTGTGGTTGATCGGGGTCGGGTGGCTGTTGCGGGTTGTCGTCCTCGCACGGCGTTTCTGGTTGTGGCTGTGACCCTGGTTGTGGTTGTGACCCTGGTTGTGGTTGTGACCCTGGTTGTGGTTGTGACCCTGGTTGTGGCTGTGGCTCCGGCCGTTTGTCGGTGCGGGCGGGGGTTGTTGGTTCGCTGTCAGTGTTGAGAGTGTCAATGGGGATGGTGAGCATGACGGTGGTTTCGGCGCCGCCGTTGGTGATGGCGGTGGCGAGGGCTCTGGCTCGTAGGGCGGGGTAGCCGCCGTGGTGGTCGATGGCTTGGCGGCGGGTGAGTTCTTTGTTTTGTGTCATGTCGGTGATGAGTTCGTTGACTTTGACGTTGATGGTGGCGATGACCATGGTCATGGTGTCATCGTCGAGGCAGACCTTCAGGGTCGAGGTGCCGTCGTTGTTGGATCGGGAGGTGGCGAACTGTTTCGCCAGCAGCAGGGCGTCATCTGCTCGTGGCGGGGCGTCGCCCGAACGGGTGGTGTCGTCACCATCGGTGGGTGGCCGGACGTTGGTGACGCCGTTGCAGATTTGGTCGAGCTGGGAGGCGGTGGAGGAGCGGGCGATGTCGAGGAGGTCGGGCTCGGAGTCGGGGGTGGCGGCTCGGGTGATGGCGCGGACTTTGGAGTAAGAGAGTTCGCCGTTGGTGAACGCGGTTTGGGTGAGGGGTAGGTCGTGCAGGGCGCGGGCTACTCGTACCCGTTCGCGCCCGGCGGTGAGGGACATGCCGCATTTCCAGCTCAGCCAGTGGGCGGCGGATCGACAGCCCCAGGTCTCCCAGCCGGCTCGTCGGTCATAAGCCCCGAGCCAGGTCAGCCATTTGGCTTCGCCCGCGGCCAGATGCCCGGCGAGTGATACCAACTCGTGTTCCAATCGTTCAAGAGCCACGACGTCGAGATCACCAAGACCCCCACCCCCACCACCCACGGTGCCGGACTCCGAATTGACGCTCGGCCCCCTGGAATCACTCGAACGCCCAGATCCACCGAAGCCCCTCTCGGCTGAGGCTCCCGCGGGAGTGTTGTCAAGGCCGATCGGGGTGCTCTGGTGACCGGAGCCTGTCTCGGTTGAGGCTCCCGCGGGAGTGTTGTCAAGGCCGATCGGGGTGCTCTGGTGACCGGAGCCTGTCTCGGCTGAGGCTCCCGCGGGAGTGTTGTCATCCCTGATCGGGGTGCTCTGGTCGGAAACAACAGGGTTGCATTCCACGGTCATCGCCTTGCCGCCTTCCTCGTCGCTGAAGAAGCAAGCATGTCACCCGCCTGTGACAGTGAAGCCCGTCGATGTCAGAAGCGGGTGAGCGGACGTCACGCCGATCTGTGGCCGGATGTGACGGGGGAAGCGGTCCGGGCTGCTTGGGCGAAGGACTCGCGGTACTGGGTCATTCGGGGATGACCATGCCGGTGAGATCGGCGGTGACCTTGGGGTAGGACATGTTGAGACCCTCCAAGGTTTGGATGAGGATCTCGGACACGGCCAGATTGCGGTACCACTTGCGATCGGCCGGTATCACGTACCACGGGGCCGATTTGGTGCTGGTGGCCGAGATGGCATCCTCGAAGGCGGCGGTGTAGTCGCCCCAACGGGAACGAGGTCCGAGATCACCCTCCTCGAACTTCCAGTTCTTGGCCGGGTCGTCGATGCGATCCTGGAGGCGTTCACGCTGCTCGTCCTTGGAGATGTGGAGGAACAGCTTGATGATGGTCGTGCCCTCATCGGCCAGCATCTTCTCGAACTCGACGATGTGGCGATAGCGCTTCGACCAACGCTTCTCGGAAACAAGATCCATCACCCGCACCACCAGCACGTCCTCGTAGTGGCTGCGGTTGAAGATAACCAGCTCGCCGTCGCCGGGAACGGCCTGATGGGCCCGCCAGAGGTAATCGTGGGCCAGTTCCCGGGAACTCGGTCGCTTGAACGACGTCACCCGTACCCCTGAAGGATTGACGCCCTCGAAGACCCGGCGGATCGTGCCGTCCTTGCCGCCGGCGTCCATGGCCTGGAGCACCACGAGCACACGATGCTGGTGCTGCGCCCACAGCAGGCTTTGCAGCGCCTCCAGCCGGCTGTTGAGCTCCAACAGTTTGGCTCGGCCTTCTTCTTTATCCTTCGGGTCCCAGAACGGTGTTGATCTGGTATCGATGTCGGCCAGCGAAAGCTTCGCTTCGGGCCTGACCCGGTAGGTATCGATGTCGAACTCGTGGGTGTTGTCGCTCATAGTGCCAGTCATGTTGACACACCATGGGCGGTCCTCAGGTCCATTGGGCCCTGGGGTATCGTTGGAGTCTGTGATCGTTGCTGAGCTCGAGGTGTTCCACTCCCGGCCAATCGCCCCGACCCGGCGGGTTGCCCTTGGGGTTCGCGACCTGCCGGTCGACCCTGCCCCCGGTACCGGAGGTGTGCTGCTGGCCGGCATCGTGGCCCACAACGCCCCCCTCGTCGAGCCCGAATTGCGCGAGGCGTTGGTCGAGGTGATCGAGACCATTGCCGCCGGGCGACGGGTGGTGCAACCAACGGTTCGCCACCGCTTTCAGAGCGACCGGATCGGTCTGACCCGAAGCCCACAGCGTCTCATGGCCATCAACGGTGTGTTCGAGTTCGACTTTGAGGACAGTCAGGCCCGCCCGGTCCAGATCGCCCTGGGTGCCATCTACGCCACCGCCTCGTTGCCGCTGGAGGCCCGGATGGTCATCCTCGACGCCATACGCTCCTCGCTGGCCTGGGGCCAGCCGGTCGACCGTCACTTCATCTCGTGGGTGATGGGGGGTCGCAAGGTTGGTCTGGCCGACATGGGGGCGTGGAATGATCCGGTGGCATGGGCCATGGAGATCCTCGGCATCGGGGGCGATCCGACCGACGGTGCCCCGAAACGCGTTGTTCAACGCCGTTTCCGGACCCTGTTGCGCGAAGCCCACCCCGATCATGGGGGGCAGAGCAACGACGCCGCCGGTCGGATCGCCGAGCTGAGCGAGGCCCGACGCATCCTGTTGACGCCGTGAGTGCCGCTGGTTTGATCCTGTTCCATGGGGCCGGTGGCGACCGTGACCATGCGACCCTGTTGGCCCTCGACGAATCGCTCGACGTGCCGGTGGCCAGGGTGAACTTCCCGTACCGGGACAAAGGGCCCGGGCGTCGTCCCCCAGATCGTATGCCCCGCTTGATCGAGGCCATCGTCGACGCCGGGCGCCACTGGAGCGCCGAGTGGGGTGTTGATCAGAGGGAGCTGGTGTTCGGCGGGCGATCCATGGGTGGTCGAGCCGCCTCGATGGCCATTGCCGAGGGGCTGCAAGCCAAGGGACTACTGTTGCTCAGCTACCCGCTCCACCCCCAAGGCAAGCCGGACAAGCTCCGGATCGATCATTTTGATCAGGTGCGCTGCCCGACGCTGCTGATCCAGGGCACCCGCGACCCCATGGGGCGGCCCGAGGAGATGGCCCGTCATCTTCCCGCCCTCGGTGGCCCGCTCCAGGAATCGTGGATCGACGCCAACCACGACCCCAAAGGCCACGACGAGCACATCGCAACCACCGTCAACGACTGGTTGGCACAGCTCTGAAGCCGTCGGGATCCGGATCTGGGTCGTCGTTGGGGCCTGGGCGGCCGTTGAGGCCCGCATGGCGACCAGAGTGTGGGTCGGCGTCGTGGCCAGCGCCGTCACCAGAGTTCGCGCTGCCACCCGAATCGGGGTCAGGGTCGTCGGGATTGAAGGTTTCGAGGTCCTTCGACGCCGTCTCCGGGAACCAGATGATGATCATGATCGCCGCCAGCACCGGGGCGAAGACCAAGACCCCGATGGCATCGCCCAGGTTGTCCCAGCGCCGCGAGAGATAGCCGACGAGCACCAGGCCCGCTGCGCTGCCAGCCACCGCCACCCCGTCGATCAGCCCCCCGACCTTGGCCCTGGCCCTGGTTGGGAACAGCTCGATCTGGTAGCCGCGCAGGGCCGGCAGGGCGGCGCCGGAGAGTACGACGCCACCGGAGGCCACCAGCCACAGAGCGGAACCGGTCAGTTGATAGGAGACGGCGCCCATCAAGGCACCCCCGGCCAGGCCGATGGCCCCGATCCAACGTCGACCGACCCGATCGGCGGCGATACCGGCGATGACGATGGCGGTTGCCGCCGGGGCCGAGATCACCAACTGAAACAGGCTGATCGTGGCGGCGGAGTAGCCGAGATCGTCACGTAGGTACTCGTTGCGGAGCTGGGAACTCGGCGACAGGAAGAGGGCAGCGGCGAAGGCAGCGGCGCCGATCAAGGTGAACCGCCGCCAGTTGATCACCGCGGGGGGTTGCTTGGTGGCGGCAACGGTGAAACGCCTGGTCTCGGGCAGGTGGCGAGCGACCCACCAGATGAGGGGGAGGAACAACACCGGCCCGAGGTGGACCAGGCGCCAACCACCGGCGAATACATCGGCCAGGGGTAGGACCCACACCACCATGCCCGCCCCGAGGGCGGCGCTGATGGTGATGAGGCTGATGGTGAAGGCCCGGGCCGACGACGGGACCTCCTCGGTAGCGGCCAGCACGAGCAACGTGATGAGGGCGGTGGTGAGACCCCGGGCCACGGTTTGGGCCGAACCCAGGGCCACCATGTTGGGGGAGAGGGCCCCGGCCATGGTGAACAGGATGGCGGCGGTGGTGAAACCCAACAGCAGCGGTCGGCGACCGATCCGGTCGGCCTGGCGCAGGAAGACCAACGACACCAGAACCCCAATTCGAACCGCGGCCAGGGTATTGGCCTGGGCCGAGTCGCTGGAGCCGAAGTCGCGGGCGGCAAAGGTGATGGTCTGACCGATGACCACCCCGAGATAGCCGGTCATGACGCTGATGAGGCAGATGGCCGACACCATGAGCGAGGTCTGGCGGGGCACGACCTCACGGGGCCACCACCAACGTGATCGCGGCGCCCGGTCGGTCGAACGCAACCCCCGACGCATGAGGGGCAGGATCAGCGGCCACCACACGGAGATGGCCAGGGTGAAATCGATCCGCTCCTCAACTTCGAACCTTTCGGCGTCCGCCTGCCCGTTGGACGGGAGGGGTTTGACGGTGAGGGAACGTTGGTAGTGGTGGAACGGGCCCTCCACCGCCTGCCAGCGGTCATCGCCGATGGACTCCTCAGCCACGAGATCACGGCGCGGCTCTCGCAGGGTTTGCAGTTCGGCCGGGTTGAGGTGGTGTGTGGTTGAGAGGACCGACATCAGTCGTCGGGGTCTGCTGCCGCCGCTGAGGTGCCGCCCTGCTGCTCAAGACGGGCCGTTGCCCGCCGGTTGGCCACGACCAGGGCGACGGCCACCAGCAACAGGGGAAAGCCAACCAGGGCAATCTCGTCCCACCCACCTTGGTGAGCCAACAAAGAGGGGTGTGCCGCTAACGGCGGCCGCGGGAGCATGTCAACCAGGCTAGGTTCACTCCTGGGTGGCGACTCGCGCCGTTGTGGCAAGTTTCCAGTACCGGGTAGGCGATCGCCCCCGTCGCCAGCCCATTCGCCGCTTCGGCACCCGATACTCCAGGGCGGTCTCGCTCCAATCTGGCGTGTGCCCCGCCGAGCCGGACACATCCCTGGGATCAGGCTCAGCCCTTCATGCCGTCACGGATTTCGGTCAGCAGGTCGATCTCGCTGGGGCCGGACTCTTCCTCGTGGGCCTTCATGGCCCGGCTGTACGCCTTGACCAGGAAGAAGATCACGAACCCGATGATCATGAAGGCGATCACCTCGTTGATGAACGCGCCGTAGCGGATCGCTGCTTCCTGCATGACGACGGTGCCGTCGTCGAGGGTTACCTCTTCACTGCCACCGAGTCCGATCTGCAACTGGCTGAAGTCGGGCTGGCTGAAGATCCGGGCCACGACGGGCATGATCATGTCGTCGACCATCGACTGCACAACCGGCACGAAGGCCAGGGCCATGATGAGTCCAACGGCAGCTTCGAAGATGTTGCCCTTGTTGATGAATTCCTTGAATTCCTTGAATTCCTTGAATTCCTTGAGCACGTAGCGCTCCCTTTGTGTTCGACCGTGAAGGTCCTGGTTCCCGCCCCGCCGAGACGATTGTCCTAGGATGTGGGCCGGAACCGGACCTCGGGCAGTAGAGCTGTTCAGACGTGCGGTGCGGCCACGGTAGAGTGGCACCGGTGCTGGACGATGACACGACATGTTCCCGCCATGGCGACCGGGCTGCTGCTGTCTCGTGTCAACGCTGTGAGCGGCCGATCTGTTCGCTGTGCATGAGCCAGGCTTCGGTTGGTTTCCACTGCCCCGAGTGCGTCAAGGCCGGTTCGCAGCAGGTCATTCGGGCCCGCGACCTCAACAGCAATTCCCGTCCACCGGTTACGACGGCCCTCATCGCCTTGAACATCGTCGCCTTCTTCTTCCAGGGCATGATCGTTGGGGATCCGCCAGAGACTCTGCAACGACTCGGCCGGTTGTGGGGTCCGGCGTTTGCCGACGGTGAGTGGTGGCGGATCGTCACCTCGGGCTTCCTCCACGGGGGGCTGCTGCACATTGGGTTCAACATGTACGCCCTGTGGATCTTTGGGCCACTCCTGGAACGAGGCCTCGGTTCGGTGCGCTTCGCTCTTGCCTACACCGCCGGGCTGCTTGGTGGCGGGGCGGCCGTGGTCCTGTTCGACTTCGGCCAGCCAACCCTCGGTGCTTCCGGCGCGGTGCTTGGCCTGGCCGGGGCGTTGGCCGCGGTGTTGTGGTCGAAGGGGGTACCCATCACCCAGACGTCGCTGGGGGGTGTTCTCGTCATGAACCTGGCCCTGCCCCTGCTGGTCCCCCTGATCTCGTTCTGGGGCCACTTCGGGGGTATCGTCGCCGGTTTCGCCGCTGGCTGGCTGCTGTCATGGCTGCCCGATCGCTACGGACAACCGGCCAACGTGGCCATTGGGGCCACCGCCGCGCTGTGCGCCGGGTTGTTTGCCCTCGCCGTGGTCGGTGCCTCGGTCGGCGGCATTTGACCCGTTGCCGCACGAACTGCGGCGGAGCTACCCCTACTGCGATTCCAGCCGTTGGCGGAGGCGTCGTAGGTTGCGGCGCCAGATGGCGGCCAGTAGGGGGTGGGCCACCACGGCGCCGATGCGGCCGCCGAACCACCAGGGAAACGACAGGGTCTCGTCCCACCGGAACTCGGTTCGGTCGGCGTCGACGGGATGCAGGATGAAGGCTCCGACGCCGGTGACCAGACCGATGTGGCGAACGCCGATACGTTCGCCCTCAACCCACTCGGTGACCTCCATCACATCGGTGGTCCGTAACGGACCGACCTTGGTGTCGCATTCGAATCGGGTACCGATGCCGGCGTGGTCGTCGGTGAGGAAGCGAATGGTCTCGGCATCGGCCATCCACTCGACGTGCGAGTCCAGCCTGCGGATATCGTCCCAAACGACCGCTATTGGTCGTTCGATCACGGTGGAGACGACGACGTTGCCCATCGATCCAGTGTAGTCACCGCCACGGCGGGCGACGGTGACCGACGATTCAGGGCTGCACCAGAACGAGGGAGTATCGATGAGACCGATCCAGGCCGTGAGCGCCGAGGGTGAGCGGGCGGTGGCCAAGGCGGCCGAGTTGGCCGCCGGGTACCGTCTCGGTGCCTCTGACCGGGACCGCGCCGGCTACTTCGACCCCCAGCCGATCCAAGCCGCCATCGACTGCGGCCTGGGAGCGGCGACCATCGCCGTTGCCCGGGGCGGGGGTGGAGTGCGGCATCCATCGGACCTGATGGCCGTGGCCGCCACCCTGGCCCGGGGCGACGGTTCGGCCGCCCTGGCCATCAACATGCACCTCGGATCGGTGCGGGGCCTTGGCGCAGTGGAAGGCTCACCGCTCGTCTCGGACTTCTTGGACGGGGTGACGGCGGGGCGCACCTGGTTGAGCGCCGCGGTCTCCGAGGTTGGCACCAACTTCTTCAACCCCCGTTCCACGCTGCGTCGCCGCCCCGGAGGGTGGACGTTGAACGGTGACAAGATCTTCGCCACCGGATCACCGATGGCCACCCATCTCATCACCAACGTGGCCGTGATCGGCGGCGAACACGACGGCCATCTGGCCACTGCCCTGGTCGCCACCGACCAGCCCGGCGTTGAGATCATCGACGACTGGGACGCCATGGGTATGCGGGCTTCGGGCAGCGGACGGGTTCGTTTCGCCGACGTCGACATCGACGCCGGCGACTGTCTCGTGATCCCTGCCGGCCCGGTTGGGGCCTTCTCCGCCGGGGCGTTGGTTGGCCGCTCCATGGGCAACCTGGCCAATCTGGCGGCCATGGTGGGGCTGGCCGAAGAGGCGACCTCGATCGTGGCCCAGCGTCTGGGGTCGGAGTCCCGGGTGGTCGCCAGCCCCCTCGCCAGCCGAGGCACGGTACGCCAGTCGTTCGGCCAGATGCAGGCCGACCTGTATCTGGCCCAGGCCGTGTTGCGTGACCTCGGTCGACGGTGCGACGACGCTTCCAGCCTGGAGCGACCCCTGTCGCTGGTCGAGGCGCATGAGTTGATGGCGGAGTTCCAGGCAGCCAAGGTCGTCACCAACGGGGCCACCATCGATGTGGTCAACCGGGCCATGGAATTGGCTGGCGGGTCGGGCTACCTGGCCGGTCATGCCCTGTCCAGGCTGTACCGCGATGTGCGGGCCGGGCCCTTCATGCAGCCCTTCACCCCCCATGAGTCACTGGGGTACGTCGCCTCCGTCGGGTTGGGCCTCGAACCCGACCCCGAGGCGTGAGCCGCTGGTCGTGACTTCAGCGGCGCCGAATGCCGCTGAAGTCGACCGTCAGCGCGATTCGAGTTCCTCGCTGAAGTTGAGCCACTGCTCCTCGGTCTCGTCCAGCTGACCCTGGGTACCGGAGAGTTCAGCCCCGAGGGCCGTCAACTTCACGTGATCGGTTCCGGCCGCCACCAGCTTCTGATTCAGCTGTTCGACCTGGCGTTGCAGGCGGGTCATGGCCTTCTCCGCCCGACGGAGATCGTGGCGGATGGTACTGACCGAGCGTCCCGAGGTGGCCGGGGTCCGTTGGCGTTTCGACGCGTCTTCGCCCGTACCCGAAGCCGTCGCCGTGGCGGCCTTCGATCCTTGATTGTCGGCCTTGGCCTGCTTGGCCTGCTTGGCCTGGGGTTTGGTCTGGGTGCTGGCCGAGCCGGCGTGTCGTTGGGTGGGTCGCAGCTTGTGCTCGCGTTCCCAGGCGTCATAGCCGCCGGGGAACCGCGCCGCCTGTCCGTGGCCGTCGAGGATCAACACATCGTCGACGGTTCGCTCCAGGAAGGCCCGGTCGTGGCTGACGACCACCATCGCCCCGGGCCAGTCCTCGACAAAA
>Ga0316187_10002040_pt1 | contig 17649 bp, 23 predicted proteins | sample CroRivburrow1_MG_FD_204927 | JGI IMG/M metagenome (GOLD analysis project Ga0316187, IMG submission 204927) | Coastal sediment microbial communities from Maine, United States - Cross River worm burrow 1 | ecosystem: Environmental > Aquatic > Marine > Coastal > Sediment | place: USA: Maine...
CTGGACTCAAGGAACTGACGAAGTATACGGACTCGCAGCGTTCGGTGCCACCTTCGTCGTATTCGGACGAGAACATATCCTCATGTACGTGGACGGCACGGGCTCAGTACTCGGCATTGACCCAGACAATATGTATGTCGTGGACACTATCGAAGGCACCGGAACTGTCTATCGAGATTCCATTATCAACATTGGTGAGGGAGACCTCTGGTTCGTTAGCCCACAAGGAGTCCAAAGCCTTGCACGAGTGGTTCAGGATAAGTCGAACCCTCTGGCAGACATTTCGGCTAACCAGCGGTCCAAAGTACAAGATCTCCTACTCAATCAAGTAGGCGAGACCAACAGCGTTCAGGCTATCTACAGCCCGGAGAATCACTTCGTACTGTTCCTGTTCACCGGCGACAATGAGATCCTGCACTATGACACACAGTACACCCTTGAAGATGGGAATTATCGGGCATCTATATGGACCGGTATTACCGACCGTGAGGCCATTGCCTTGCGGCGGGACGGAACTGTACTGTACGGACTTACCGGAGGCGAGGTCGCCAAGTACAGCAACTACAGGGACGATGCTGGAGGGGCTGACACCATATACGATCTGGTCTATGCTACACCTTGGATAGACGCAGGTCTGCATAACAACCTCAAGATTCTCAAAGGCTTCTACGGCCACTTCTACGGCAGGGAGACACTCACCGCTACCGCACGGTGGGCTGTTGACTTCCGCCCTCTCGAATACTCCGAGACGTTCACCAACGACTACGCGAGCTCGGGAGCAGAGTGGGGATCAGGTGAGTTCGGTAACGATGAGTTCGGTACTGGGTACCGGTTCAGACGACAGTACGTCGGCGGTATGGGGGAAGGTCAGTTCGTTAAACTCTGGATCACAATACAGAGCACGGACACCGATGATTATGTGGCTATCCAAGAGGTAGGCATGTCCTTCAAACCCGGTAGGCAGACCTAATGTCAGATTACACAATCACTAACGATTTCTCCGATAAGGACCTCCTACCGGACAACGATCCAGAGAAGCTGATTCTTGGTGAGGACCTTGACGTAGAGTTCGACGCTATCCAGATAGCGATCGCCTCCAAGTACGACAGCAGCGACATTGCCACGGAAGCGCAGGCGATTGCGGGAGTCTCCAACTCAGTCCTAATCACCCCTCTGCGTATGGCACAGTACGTAGGTGGTGCGGGCGCGGGCGTGGTTGGTGACCTGATTGCCCTTACAGACCCGGGTGCCGACCGTATCCTCTTCTGGGATGATAGCGCGAACACGACTACCTGGCTCACGGTAGGTACTGGCCTGTCCATTACGGATACTACTCTAAACGCTGACGATGCAGCGATCGACCACGACTCCCTGTCTGGCTTCGTCGCGGACGAGCACATTGCACACTCTGGCGTCACGATTACCGCGGGTGTTGGCCTGTCCGGTGGTGGTGCCATCGATGCCTCCCGCACGATCGATATGGACATTAACGGCCTGACCGCGGAGACGAGCCTTGACTTCACGAATGACTACCTCGCTTTCTACGACGCCTCGGCTACTTCGATCAGGAAAACCACCTTCTCGGAGCTCCTTGGTGACACACTTGGGGATGGCCGTTGGTACCGAGGTACCGACCAAGCTCTTAGCGCCGCCACCGTTACTACTCTTGTCTTTGCGACTGAAGACTACGACGAGCTGACAAGAGGTTCTTTCTCTACCGGTACCGGTATCTACACGCGAGGTAGCGCCGCGGGACGGATCCACATCAGCGCCAAGCTACGTATTACGTCGATGAATGACGATGACCAGATGCGAATCATGGTGTACGTCAACGGTGCAGAGTACTCTCGGTACCAGTTCTACAACGACACGGACAACGACACCCCCTCCCAGAGTTTGGCTATTAGCGAGAACATCAACCTCTCAGCCAGTGATACCGTATCCATCCGCGCCTACACCGACTCCGGTGAGAGCGTTACCGGTGGTTCTATCTATACCTCAGTGAGCATCATCGAACTCAGCTAATGACGATTGAGTATTTCCAAGCACTCGACGGCTACTCCTGGCATACGGATATCCGTTTTCAGGACGCTTCCTCGCCTTTGACGGACGCAGGCTCTCAGAGTATGTCTTGGACAGTAATCGGTACCCCTATATACCGCGATACGACCTTCTCGGATATCTGGAGTGACGATAGTACGTATACTACCTATGACGCCCTTACGAACGGCAGTAATGAAGGTTGGTACAGTACGGACGTAAGCTGGCTTACTGGCAAGACTACCGGTAGCTTTGTATTCAGTATCTCCAGGTTCAACACCAGCGACACGGTATTCTGCTTTAATGGCCTGGCTGGTGGGATCACTAGCAACGTCATGCGGGTATGGATAAACGCCACGGAAGAAATTACCGTGCAGATCTATGGTTCCGGCGGTGCAGGTACTGACGAGATAACCCAGGTCTGGGACAACCGTGGTGCCTTAACTGGAGACGAGCCCTCCATCTTTGTAATGACGCAAGATGGTACCGGTATCAAGCTGTACTGTAATGGCATTCTATTAGACCTGAAATCCGAGACCGTGAGCACTGGTGATGAAGGTCTCTGGCTGTCCGATATCGCTAGCGGTGTTGATGGCGTATCCCTGTCTGGCTACGTTGTTTGGACCTCAGGCCCCGCCTTCAGCAGCCTTTCCGGTGACATGGATACTAACTGGCAGACCTTTGGGTACACTGATACCGTTCTCACGGGAGCGCAGCAGCAAGACCTCTGGATGAGTCGTTTTGGTGACCGGGTTAAAGGTGTTGCAAACACCACTTCTGGTCGCAACAAATTCCGCAAGTACTGGACTAACCAAGACCGCGGCCTCGCGGAGAGCGACGGTATCGCTGGCGCAGCCTGGGTATTCAATTCGATGCTGGGTACTGCCCACCGTAGCCACGCACAGCTTTGGAACTCGGGAGACGGTGGTGTCGGGCGTTGGGTAAGTTGCACTTCAGAGAATTACTTTACGGAGCTCTACCCGGAGGCCAACTACGGAGAGGACAACTGGACCTACAACCTCCAGGGTGTTTCGCTTAATCCCGCTGGAAATGTGATCTGCGGTGGTGGTTCTGGTTTCTCTGGATGGGAACCAGCTATCAAGTACTACTGGAAGGACTACGGCTGGCACGAAGCAACCGCCGATAGCCTACAGGGAGTCGGAGAGACGCTGACTCCCTCTATCCGCGGGGGTACCTGGCACCCGGATGGAGACCTCTGGGCGGGGCAGGGTAACCGAAACTCGGATGGCGCTACAGCCGCGGATCAGCCCTTCCTGTACAAGTGGGATGGGGCAGGTAACTTCGAGGATGTGAGGTCCCGTATGGACAACACAGGTACCCGCGCCTCAAGTGATTTCCACGTTGTACATTTTTCTCCTGATGGGAACTGGCTGGTTACCGGTTCTGCTTCCTCCAGTCCCTATAACTCCGTATCCACATCCCCCGTAAATCTCTGGAAAATTACTACTACCACTACTGATAAGGATACCTTCACCTGGCGTACTCCCTACACCAGTGCTGACTTAGCGTTTAATACCTGCTACAGTACGCATTTCGTAACGAACTCGGATGGTGACCTGTTCCTCATGTGCGGCCAGTACGCGCCGACGAGCGGTACGGTCTGTGTTGTGACGTACAAGTATACTCCAGGGAGTGATACGTGGAGTAAAGATCTCACCATCTTTAACAACGGCTCGAACCCAACAGGCTTCAATACTAATACCACAGGTGCTTCTCATATCCTGAGTGTAGGGGACGACCTGTACATCGGGCACCGACAAGGCAACTCCGTAACACCCTACCAGAATATCTGGCACTTGCGGTGGAATGGTAGCTACTACGCAGAGCAGACCAATCCTACCTGGCCCTACAGTACTCTCGGTACTCCGGTACAGAAGGCTTTGCATGGCTTTGATATAACTTCCGATGGTAAGACCGTGCTGGTGACCACGGCTAACCCGAGTCCAGAAACTATACCCTACATACTCGCGTATGACAGGGATACTACCAGCGGAGCATTGACTCTCCGTAGCTCTCCTTACGACTTCCTGGCGGAGGCGGATGGGGGCTTAGTGTACGACTACTCTAGAGGCAGTGCCATGCGACAAGCAACGGGTGGCACGGTCCAAGTATTCGACAGCTTACCAACGGATGCCTTTTAACTTTCAATGCCAGAACGATTTATGAAAGACCAAATCGCTGAACGGGGCGCAGACCTCGGAGCAGCCATATCAACTGTAGGAATAGCAACGTACTCGTTTACCAATTTCCTAGAGGATACGGCACTTATCGTAGCTATTATCTCAGGTAGCCTTGCCGCTGCCTGGCACGTCTATAAATTCTACCAAGAGTATAGGGGGAAACGTGAGAGTAACAAGAACAGTAAACCAAGAGCTAATAAAAGAGACTCTAAATGATCCGGTCCTGTGGGACGTAAGTACCGAGGATGGTACCCCACCACTGGAAGAGTTTTGGCCAGACATAGATGAGAAGATCTGGATCGCTCTGATCGATGACGACGACAACGTACGCGGATTTATGATCGGTGATCTCGTGTCGAGAGTACAGGTACGGGTACACATAGCCATCCGTTCCGAGTACTGGGGGGACAAGGCTAACGTCGAGCTCGGTAAGCAGGCCATTGCCTGGTTCCAAGAGAACGGCGCACAGAAAATCATAGCAACTATCCCCACTGAGGACAAGCAAGTACTGCGCTACGCGCAGCGGTGCGGACTCCAACGAGAGGGTGTAAACAAGAAGTCCTTCCTACGGGAAGGTGAATTACTAGATCAGTACTACCTAGGGCTGGTCGCTTAGGAGAAACAATGGGCAGTTTTTTCGACACCATTTCCGGCAACAAAGATGCCAGGAAGAACACACGTCGAGCACGCAACATGGCGGGCTTCGATCCGTTTAGCTTCAGTGGTTTTGGGGCTGATACCTCCATCACCGGTGAGGGGATAAACCTTAGCGGTGGAGCAGGTTCTAGCCTGGCTCCTGGCTTCGAGGGACTGGCCCAGCGATTGCTGGGTGGCGCTGGTGCTAACATACCAGCCGGTCTCGGCTTCGGCGTAGGTAACGTTGTGGGCGGTGCCATGCGGGCAGGCCGCGGAGGCCAGGGTTTCCTGGACGCCGCCGGTGGTGTTCTCGGAGGTATCTCCAGCTTCAACCCAGATGAGTTTGCAGCTAACCGATTCAGTATGCTTCAGAACCTCGCCCGCCCAGGTGAGGAGCGAGCCGCGGGATCTCTGGCAAGCCGCCTCTTCTCAAGAGGCCGGTTCGGCGGTGAGGACACATCAGCAGGCCGCGCATTCGGTGAGTTGGACCAAGCCCAGTCCCAAGCTGAAACCATGCGCTTCCTACAGTCTCAGGACGCAGCTACACAAGAGCTACAAGGTCGCATTGGCGCTGCCGGTGGTCTTGCCCAGACCGGTATGGGTATCAACCAGTCTGGCATCCAGAACTTCCTGGCAGCTATCGGCGGGGGTATCCAGACTTCCGGGGCTGAACAGAACATATTCAACACGCTCCTCGGCGGTGCTGGTCAGGCTACCACAGGTATCCGGCAAGCGTTCGCTCCAAGCCGTGACGCTATCCAGACGCTCCTGGCAGGCAGCGGTATGCAGCGTCAGACGGACCTGGCACAGGCTAACATCCAGGCAGGGTTCGACCCGACCAGGGGTGCAGAGGCCGCAAGCGGTGCCGCCGGTGGCTTCATCGGGGGTCTCTTCTCCGACCTGGCTCTCAAGGACAATATCGTAGAGCTCGACAAGGATGAGAAGGGACGTACCCTCTACGGCTGGTCCTGGAATGAGACAGCTAAGGAACTGGGTATCGACAAGTACCCAACCGTTGGTTACATCGCGCAGGAGCTTCTCGGCTCCGACCCGGAGGCAGTACGAGTAGGCCCCGGCGGGTACCTGATGGTTGACACGGAGGCTCTCTAATGGCTGAAGAATTTAACCCCTTTGGACTGGTAGACGAGTCCACCCTGCGGCAGATCCGCGGGGACCAGGGTCTAGAGGAGTTCACAGTAGGACAACAGGGCCTCTCCGGTATCGGTAGAGGCGGTCACGCAGTAGGCTTCGCCCTCGGTAGGGGCCTCAAGCTACTGGGTAACCGTACTGGTATCATCAAGGACAAAGAGCAGGAAAGAGCTAAGGCGGTCACCCGTGCACAACGTCGAGCAGACGTAGCGGTGAAGGGTACCCCTGACGAGCTCAGAGACAAGGATGTATTCGGCTCCGCTATCCAGCGACGTGAGCAGCTTATTCAAGAGCTAGAGGCTGACGGTCTGGACCGTGAGGCAGCTACCGTACGCCAGCAGATTGTATCCCTCTCTGAGCAACAGGAGAAGTACCTGAAGAGCCAGGGGGAGAGAGTGAAGCTCGGTATCGAGACGGAGCAAGCCAAGCTGAACCTGGAGCAGGACAAGAAGGGACTGCAAGAGCAGGATGAACTGGTACGTCTCCAGAATGCCTACGAGCTTCTGGATCCGGCAGACCCGGTACAGGCGGCACGCATGGACCAGATCAATAGCCGCATCGAAAAGATCACTACGATCACCGGTACCACGGAGCACGACCCCAGTGCCTCGGACAAGATTACAGTACGTAAGCTCGAACAAAGCATCTTCGACAACCAGCAAACGCTGGATGGCTTCATGCTGTCCCGAGAGCAGTTCAACCCTGAGTTCCTGACTCTGGCGGGTACCGTCAAGTTCAAGGGTCTCAAGATGGCAGACATTGCGGGACTACCGGTACCTGATGACATGAAGGAACAGCTCCGAGAGTTCAGTACCTTCAAACAGCAGACCTCTAGCTCCCTGAACGCCTACATTAAGGCGATCACCGGTGCTCAGATGAGTAACCCTGAGGCTGTTCGACTCCGCCAGGACGTACCTACCATGGACGACTCCCCGGAGGAGTACACGGCTAAGCTGGATGCGATCATAACGAAGCTCAATGCGGTCAACGCCCGGGCTATGGACGCTATGCAGTACACGGATGACCGACAGCAGTTCATTCAGGTAATGGCCTCCCCCCTGGAGAAGTACCGGGACAAGGGTGCAGGCAACGCCAGACAGGGAGCCGCCGTGAACAGCGCCGCGGAGATTGAGGCGGAAGCATTGGCGATCCTAGAAAGGTTTGAGGCTCAGCAAGGAGCACAGTAATGGCAGAACCGAAGTTTGATGAGGAGGGGCGTCCCACTGACCCGTGGGCGCGTAAACTTCGTGAGGCATTGGAGCGGGAACGTACCTTCGACACAGGGGGTGCGGAGAACCAGCGTGCCCAAATGGAGGAGATCGCTCAGAAGATGGATGAAGGCCAGACCTTTGCGGAGGCTGTAGGCCGACCGGAGGATGGTGTACCCCAGACTCGCAGTGAGGCGGAGACGCTTCAGGCTGCCCTCAAGGGAGAGCTTGGTAAGCCCCCGGAGGAGAGAGACAACGAGCTTATCCAGCGGTACGCTACCGCGCTCCAGTCCATCATGGATCAGAGTGGGGGTATCGGGGGTAGTGAGGTACAGCAGGCGGTACAGGAAGCTTTCCAGGGTGTGGTAACACAGCCGGAACAGCGGGAAGTACCCGGCCAGGGCTTCAACGTAACAGTAGACCCCTCCAGCATCCTAGGCTCCCGAGCGGGTGCTATGGCGGCCAGGCACCGTATGGAGGACATAAAGGACTTCATCATGCGCCCCTTCCTCGACGATGAGGAGCAGACGCAACTCTCAGAGCAGCGCAGGGTAGACCGAGCCAGGGAAGAGCTACAGCTAGAGGCTGACGCACGTGCCTCAGGCGTCGATATGGAGAGTCTGAGCGCACCTAAGATAGTAGGTGAATTCGCCCCTGACGTGGCTGCTAGCGCCATAGGAGGCATTGGCCTCCCCCGTACCATCGCTGGTGCCGCTGGCCGTGTCGGCCTGGAGGCGGGCATAGGGGGCGTCCTGGGAGGCTCTACGGTGGATCTGGAAGAGGATCCCATGAGTGCTGCCCTGCTAGACGCTGGCTTTACCGCGGGCCTCGGCCTCGTGACTGAGGTACCTGGGGTAGCTATGGACTTCCTACGTAGAGAGCTACGTGCTGCCCGCAACAGTGACCAGAATGCTAGAATGCAAGAGATCTCCGAACGCACCGGGATCGACCTGACGCTCGGTGAACGTACGCAGTCCCCCTCTGCTATCGTTGCCGAAACGTCGGTCCCGGGGCGACCAGGAGGCCCCAGAGCGCAGTTCATGGCACAGCGTAAAGAGCAGCTTACCGCCGCCTTCGCTAACCTCGAACGTACTCTGAACCCCACACAGATGACTCCTAACGCTATCGTTTCCGGTACCGCTAAGGCCTATGATGACTACATCAAGGGGCAAAGCGCCCTGGCCTCCGAGCAGTTCCGCAACAACATAGCGGAGGTACTCCCGGGTGTCGGTGCCAAGATCGATAATGAAGGGCGTATCATAGGGGGCTTCAAGTTCATCAGGCCCACAGAGCTACTGAATGAGCTTAGTACCCAGAGAGACCTGCTGGCCTCTCAGCCGTTCCAGGGCAGCCGTCAGGCTCTCCTTGAGCTCGACCGAGAGATAGCTACCATAACCCAGAACGGTATGGACCTGGGACAGGTACAGCGGATGCTCTCCGACCTTAGTGCTCAGAACAAGCCTACTGGTATCGTCATCAAGGATACTGAGAAGGGGCTGGATATCCTGAACAGTGGGGCAGTACAGCGTGCCCTGACTCGGGACCTGGAGAACATAGTTAAGAACGACCAGGCACCGGAGGAGTTCCGGGAGGCCGTTGGGGTCCTACAGGAAGCCCGTAGGGAGTTCGCACAGGACAGAGCAGCGATCGACGTATTCAAGGGTACGCAGGTAGATAGGCTGCTTGGTAAGCTCGGTGACCCGGAGTCTCCTGACTTCGCCCGCCGCCTGACCGCCATGAATACCGACAGCTTCAATACCCTCTTGCGGATCTCGGATGATGCCGACCCCGCCCTCGGGGGTGCCTTGCGCTCCATCGTGTTCAAGGATCTGGTAGACCGTCACTCCCGCTTCGGGGTACAAGGCTCCCGTGTTGGGGCTCCCGCGGAGGAGATTGAGATCGATAGGGTCATTGGTGACCTGGCCAAGATGCCTCTGAGCAAGCTCAAGGCCTTCACCGGTACCGATATGCCTGACGCAGCCGCCGCACAGATGCACAATACCCTAGTAGCACTACAGGCTATCGCTGAGGGTCCTACCGGCAAGAACATACACGCTCAGACGCTCCGCAACCGTGCGGAACAGTGGGCTATCAACGCTGCCTCCAGGGATAAGGGCTTCATAGCTCGCCTCCTGGCTGGTGAGATCTCCCCCGGGCTGATCGAACGCATGATGTTCACTAAGCAGGGACAGCAAGCCCTGACCAACCTGAGTAACCCCAAGGTCATAGGCCCGCAACTCGCGCAGAGCTACTCGTACCTGGCACACGCTATGTCGGAGGATGAGAGGCAGAAGCAAGAGCTTCAGCAGCAGCGGCAGATGGCCCGAATGAATGAGGGACTACAAAGCCTATGAGCCAGCCCGCCCTAAAGATTGTGGACTTCTCCGACTACGGGGATGGACCACCGGAGGACACCCAGTACGAGTGTCCGTATTGTGAAGGTACAGAGTTCCAAGTATGGACCTCCCTGTACGCAGTATGCGTCACGTGTGACGCTGAGGTAGAACTAGATGCAACTGATGGTGAGGACCCCGCTTAGGGGAACGGATCCCGGGGGGTCAGGACACTTCGGAGCCAGCCGGGGGCGACGACTCCACATGGGGGTAGATTTTGCAGCAGCCCCAGACTCGGTACTCCTCTCCCCCGTTACGGGGAAGGTGACCAAGCATGGGTACCCGTACTCGGACGACCTGTCGTACCGGTACATCCAGATAGTAGACAAGAATGGGTGGCGACACCGGTTCTTCTATGTGGATCCTATCCCGGTACTCGATAGTACCGTAGAGGTAGGAGACGAAATAGGCAAGGTGCAGGACATTAGTACCCGGTACCCAGTACCGAAAGGTATGAAATGCCATATCCACTACGAGATCATAGATAAGAACGGCAACTATGTCGAGCCGGGGAAAGAATAATGAAATGGAAACGTAACGTAAGGACAGGGATACTCCGTCCAGTTAATACTAGGCTGTTTCGGAATCAGTTCGGAGGCAAGTCACGGAGCGAGAGACGTAGGTTATTGCTGGAAGAGGGTGGTAGCGGCTATGACTACACCCTAACAGTAGGCAACTACAGTGATAGTCACTACGGTAAGTACGCGGGCCTGGCAGGAGATATCGACCCAGCAGACTTCGAGGGAGGTACCGTCAATCTGTGCTCCTCTCATAGTACCGTGTTCCAGCTCTCCTTTACTGGTACTACCCAACCCGGTAGCTACGCGACCATTACGATTGACCTAGAAGGGTACGGGGAGTTCGACTGCATTTGGAACGGCTCCCAGTTCAACTCTAGTGGCTCCCCCGCGGGGCTGCACGCTTACCTCGTTGCACAAGTAGGTAACGATCTAGGCCTAACCTTTACAGGAGCATAGTATGGGATTCTTTAAGAAGGTTGGTGAGTTCTTTGCCGGTGGTGTTATGGAAGTAGCAGAGAAGGGCGCTGACATAGTAGAGCGGTGGGCTCCCGGTGCTGAAAAGAAGCATGAAATGGCCTCCGACATTGACAACACGATTAACTCCGCGGTAGCCGCGGCACGCGCACACGATACTCCTCCGGGTGACAACCGGACATGGTTCGATTCCTTAGTAGACGGCATTAACCGTCTCATTCGTCCTGGCGTAACCATCTTCCTCTTTGGTGGGATTGGCGGTGCCTGGGACTTACCAAAAGTGGGGGATATCGATCCTATCATCCTGACGTGGACAGGTACCGTATTCCTGTTCTGGTTCGGTGGTAGGGCTATCTTCAAAGACCTCCCCGGGGTAATCAAGTACCTTCGGGAAACCAAAGGAAAAGATTAATCATCTAAGGAGGCTACCATGCCTACCCCCCGAACCCCACCGTTTGTTGACGAGCTCGTAGCGAAGCTCGACGCGATCGAACTAGCGATTACTAACATGGAAGCGGCGATAGTTGCGCAGTCGGAAGACCTTGAGCGCGTTGCCAACTACCAGCGACTAAGCTACGAGAATATGTATGGCGCGGATACCAGCAGCTCCGGTATCTGGGATGGTACCGATAGGTACCCGGAAGTATAATTAACTAAACTAACTATAATTACACACGGTACCGTACCGGTACCTAAAGGAGAGTAGATGGCTGACGTTGAAAAAGGACTTAACCCCGCAGACTTCGTGATGCAACCCCCAACCCAGAACGTGGATGGGACCGCAATCGACGGAGACCTCACCTATAAAATCTATCGACTAGGAGACGAGAACGACCTTAGTACCGCAATAGAGTACCTTACGCTACCACCTTCCCTGAATCAGGAGGCCGATGGCACGTACATCATCCAGCTACCTCAGTTCGTAGCAGGAAGACACGTGATAGCCATGACGGCGAGTGACATTGACGGCGACGAGTCAGCCCTGAGTAATACTCTGGGTTTTACGAGAACCGCTGTTGGAGTACCTCCCGAGGCTCCCTCTCTATCCTGATACGGTGGGTCAGGTACTACTTACGGCGTGCATGGAGGTCGATCCTATCTCGGTAGCACCGTAACAGAATAAAAAAAAGGGGTACCGAAGTACCCCCTATTATCCCAGACCGATCTGAGCCCTGTCCCCTTCCCCCGGGGGGCGGGGCTTTTTTTTGCTAGTCTCGGATGCACATTTCTAGTAGCGCCATGGTCTGGTGCTCTTCGTCGGTACGTGTTTCCCAATAGCAACGATCGATGTAGCTATCGAACCGGTACCCCCGTATCCTAGCAGGGTGGCGGAGAACCACCATGTGGAATACACAGTCCTCCGTGTGAAGCTTACGCTTGTTGATCTCGTGGATCGGAGAAGCAGCCGCCGTGAACAACGCCCCCTCAACCTCCTCACGTACGAACTCCCGCCAGTCCTCGTAGGTACCGACTACTACCGCTACCTGTGGCTTGGCGTCCTCTTCCATCTTCGATATAACCATGGCATTAATCCTCACAGACAGGGCTTCCCCTGCCTGATCGGATATTTCTATTCTAGTCTTCCTCGTTTCCATCTTCAGCCGGGTCGGGATCGATGCAGTCGAAACCAGACTCGAATACTTCGGCAGGAACGAAGGACTCGTACCCGTCATCGACGTACCGCAGGTAGTACCCACCTACTACCGGTGCGAACTTCGCCATGTACTCGTCGCTTACCGGTACCTCCTCGGCAACGCAGTCAACTCCCGAGTCCACGAGAAGGATAGCATCCCGGTTACCCGGAGTAGCACGGTTAATGTAGATAGCCGTAATCAGGCCAGCCTGACGGACACGTGTAGAGATATAGTTTTTCATTTGAGAATCCTCGCTAAGTTTGGTTCAGAAAAGTTCGGTCCCTTTAGGATTTTACCGTCCTCTCGACGGATTACGCTTCCATCTACGTCCAGCTTGGACATATTGGATCGGTGTACTTCGTTCATGGCAGCCTCTTTGTACTTGCCAAAGCCAAGAGCCAGGAAGGCCCCATCCAGTACGTATTGGAGGTCGCATAGAGCGTCCAGTGTCTCTACCGGGTCCCTCTCATCCAGGGCTTCGGTCAGTTCGATCAGTTCCTCAGCGATAAGCTCAAGACGTAGCTTAGACAGTGGCCAGTCCTCCACGTACGGTTCATCGTGGATAGGGTGCCCGTAGGTACGGTGGAACTCGCTTACTACTCGTAGCCCTTGGTCTCTGTGTCCCATGTCACTCATCGTCATCTTCCTCTTCGTCAGTCCACTCGTCACCATCTTCCAGGCCGGGAAGCTCTTCCGTACCACCAGTCTTGCTTGGCCAGAATACCTCGGGTGCCTCATCCTTGAACAACTCTACCAGGCCTTGGCCCGCAAGCTGTTGGATCTGTAGCAGGTACCGGGAGAAGTACTCCTCCGCTGGCATGATACGGTACTGAAAGGAAGGGTGCCCCATGTACTCTCGGTCGTTGACTGGTGGCCTACCCTCTTCCCCGTGGAATTTAGCGTTTGCTAGCCGATGCCGCTCCCGCTTGACAGCCACATAGTTGTGACACTCGTCCGCAGTCTTGTAGGGACCATACACCTTGCCACGTACAGTACCGTCGCTCCATTGCATGGGACCGCACTCTATGTACACCTGTCCCCTCTCAAAGCCTTCCGACTTCGGGCCTATCTCATTCAGGAGCAGACCGATCTGCCCCAGGAATTGATCCATACTCATTCTACTTCCTCCCTTGCTGCCAGGATCTTGCGCAGGAGTAATCTCCAGCGATCAGCGCCCGCATGATGCGCAAAATCTCCATACATAAATCCCTTTCCTGCTTGATGCTCGATCTCCTCCCACGGGAGGTCGTTCAAGCGTTTAGAACGAGCCTCATAGTAGGCAGCCTTTTCCCGGCACGCTTTCAGATGTTGTTCAAGTTCCTCGATGCGGTCTGCCGCTGCCTCTAACTCATCGGCCATAACAGAAAGCTCACCATGATCTGCGCGAGATCCTTTTGCCCGATCTCTAAGTATGTCGGCATGGTTGTCACTCATAGTTGCGGCCGGGCGCTCACACTTGCAACCCGGTGTCAGCCCTTTACACTTGCTGCACTTACTGTACCCATCGCTAAGGCTCATTCTATTTCTTCCAATCGATTACCCGGAACAAAACAGATGGACGTGTGCCAAGAGAAACCGTACTCAAGTCTACCTTCCCGCTCTACCGGCCGGTCCTCTGAGATTCTATAAAGCCAGCCCCCCGGAACCTTGGCTCTTGCCATGTACCCGGATCTATTCTGGCTAATGCCTTCCCACTTAATCTCGCTCATAGTTCGTTTACCTCACACACGCCCCCGGAGCACGCTAACTCCTGGCTGCCTATCGTGTTGTCCTGTTCCTCTCGGAATAGGGTCCAGTCTATGTCCGGCATGTCCTGTACCAGTTCCATGTACTTCTCTTCCGTGATCTCCTCGTACGGAGCCTGAGGGTACACATGGTTATCCTTCGGGAGTACCGCGATACCACTGATGCTATCGAAGTTATCCCACATCCACTGAAGCATACCGAACCAGTCGTCGTCCTGATAGTGTACCGTAATCGACGGCTTGTGTTCACACCAATGTTCTTGGTACACCGCCCACCGATCCAGATCCTCATACACGGTACTAGTACTCTCGGTACGAGCTCCCGCCGGGGACCGTTGCGGGAAGCTGAATACGTACGCCCCCGGATTAGTCTGATCGATCTCGTGAGGTACTCCCTGCTCAATCAGGAATTGACTCATCGGATCCTTCACGTCCCCACGGATGCGCCGAATGTAGAAGTTCGCGTAGCGCGCATGGATACCGCTGGCCGAGTTTACCAGTTGACTTACCGTCCCAGATGGCTTGACACACGTGATGGCCGCAGCCTGAGGTATCCCAAGTTTCTCCGACCACTTCTGATTCGTAAGCACTGCATGGCCCCGGAGTCCTTCCAGCATTGTTGGAAGCTCTGGGTTGTACGGGTTCGCCAGTACCTCGTGATCCATGATACCCGTCAAGGATACCCCCAGGAGTCTTTCCTCTTCCGTGTTCTTTTTCCATAGCTTCCTTAGGTACCGGAACTCAGTTAGCGTACTCTGGAGAGTACCCAAGTACGTAGCGATCTCCACCTTCTCCTCAAGGGTAGAGTAAGTATCGCCAGGCCGTACCACAACCTCAGTGAGATTACAAAACTGCGCCGGGCGCAGGATGATTTCCGAGCACGGGTTCGTTCCGAAGTCATGCTCAGTGTCCCTACGTCCATTCCTAGCAGCTTGTCGTTTGGAGGCGACCCGGTTAAAGATTCCTCTTTCCCCGGAGTAGGACAGGTAGACATGGTTCATTTCCTTAATGAAGCTAGCGAAGTCCGGGCGCTCCGTAAACGCTATACTATTGTTAGAGATAGACCGTTGCTTGTCCGTCTGGTACCAGGCACCAGCCTTGGCCTCCCGCATCCGATCGTCGGAGAAGTTAGACAGGGAGATCATAGCGGAGCGACGTACGCCCCCGACTACCACTGCCTGTGCCACCTTGCACATGAGGTCATGGCACTCTAGCGAGGTCAGTCCTCTACCGGTAGCATTTTGAAAGACATTGACGGTGTACCGGAACAAATCCTCAAGAGGTTCTGGACCGCTGGCTCGACCTCCGAAAGTCTTGAGGCGGGCACCCGCAGGCCTAATCTTAGAGAGATCCCATTTGGGTAGCTTGCCCGCATAGAGTAGCGCAACAAGTTCTCGGTATCCGGTTGCCCACCCGAGTTTGCTGTCCGCGACGATAATGGTGGTGTTAGACTCATGTAATTCCTCCGGTACTTCCGGTAGCTTCTGTATGTACTGACGTTCCACGGAGAAGCCCACACCGGTACCACACATCAGTACGTACAGGGCCTCGTCGAAGGCTCTGGGATCGTCTACTACCAGGTACGCACAGTTGTACCCAGCAACGTTGTCTCTGTCAAGCGCCTTGCCCGCGGTCATCAGGCATCGCATGGAAGGCATTACCTCCAGCCCCAGGATCATTTGCCGTGCCCGCTCCATCATGTTAGGGTCGGCGTCCCGGTCCAGCCAGTACTGCACGTACCGGTCTACTACCTCTTCCCAGGTTTCCCGGCGGCCTTTGTCTTCTAGGTACCGTGCGTACCGGGAGAGGTAGATGGTGTGTTGGTACTGATCCATTAGTTATCCTTTTCTATCTTGTCAATCTCTTTGTTCAGGTAGCGGATGAACTCCACGTCATTGCTGTTCATAATTACCGCAGCCATCAAAGCTACCCGCAGTCGGAGCCAGAGCCTAAATCGTTTCAGCTTCTCTTTTTTCAGCTTCTCTTTCATGTTGGTCCTCATAGTACCGTGACGAGTACCGCTACTAGTAGCAGCGCGGCTCCCCAAATCCGGGCAGCGTCCTCGTACCTACGGGGTACTGGGTACCCCTTGCCGTTGGTTCTTCGTATTCTCATAATATGGTGGAGGAGGCGGGAATCGAACCCGCGTTCCCTGTCTGACGCCCCAGGCTTTCGCCTAACCCGCCTCAGGCTGTCCATTCTCCCCCTAAAGTACGTCCGTCAGTTCGCACTGGCCCTTACGGATATCGAACGTGGTAGGGTCTACCGTGACGATAGCCTTAGTGTCCAAGTCAATGATGCTGTTCCAGGGACCGTACGGGTTAGCCCGTGTCAGGTACGCGAGCTTCTGGTCCTCACTCAGACTCCAGAGCATGGCGTGCGCACCGGACGAGTACAGTACTACCCCGGTACCCCCCGCGTTAAAGGCGAGCTGGTAGGTACCAAACTCTTCTTGGTTACACTCGTACATGAGAGCAAAGGCCTCCCCGTATGCCTTCGGCGGGTACATGGCGCACGTCACCGTCAGTAACAGGGCTACCAGAAAGGCTCCCACGTTTCTTGCTGTTCTGTTCATGTCCAGTTCTCCAAGAGGTAATCGAGTGAGACTTCCATAAGATCATAGTCTCCGTCCCGTACCTCGTGCTTGTAGATAATACCGCGCCAGTAATTGTGTCCCTGTGGACCGGCGTACTGCTCGTCGTGCTGGTAGAAGGCTCCCGCTACCAGACCACGCACCCGGCTCCCGTCAGGCTTGAACTGAGAACCAGTGATTAGCGTCTGCTGGTGCCCCTGAGTGAAGGAACCCTTCAGCTTATTCAGTCGGTTATCGATACCGCCACCGAGTACCCCACGCATCAGAGATTGTGGGTTACAGAAGTAATGCGAGTACATGATACCGTCGATCGTCTTGATCTCAAGGAACGGTACGTACTCTACGTCATCCTCAAGGTACGGGAGGAGTAGGTGCCGACCGATCGTACCCTCAAGGGTAACGGGATCGTTCTCAATAGCACGCTGCATCCGGTACTCATGGTTGCCTTCGATGAAGACGATGCGGGGGTGATACCCCTTCGCCTTACGGATAGGCGTACGGAATGCCTGCCACGCCTCATTACCTACCTGCACGTCCTGCTCAAACCTCTTGCCCTCCATTTGCTTGCTACCTGGCTTGTCGTAGGCAGACAGGGAAGGGAAGTCGTACCAGTCACCACCAACGATGATGGTACCCGGACGCTTGTTTACGATATAGTTAGCGGCTGCCGGGATATGCTCCAACGGTACCCCGCGACGGATCTGTGTGTCCGGTATCCATACGTGTTCGTTACTCGCCAATTCTCTTCTCCAGTTCTGCAATTAGATCATCCACCTTGCGATCCAATGCAAGACTAGTCAACTCCGCTACCTCGGGCTCGTCCAGTTCCCGGCGTACATCCTTCAGGACTTCTAGCACTCTCTTCTCCAGTAGATTACACATCGGGTCCCTCCAACTCCGGGTCTGTATACCTCATAGGTCGGGTACCTGCTGCCAGGTCACGGGCCAAGTCTTTCGCCCGAAACAGGTGAGTTTCCACCGCACCCGGCTTCAGGTACGCCTCAACGGGAGGTACTTCATCCGCCGGGGGAGTATCTTTTTGAGACTCCGTGCGC
>Ga0316187_10002042_pt1 | contig 17644 bp, 17 predicted proteins | sample CroRivburrow1_MG_FD_204927 | JGI IMG/M metagenome (GOLD analysis project Ga0316187, IMG submission 204927) | Coastal sediment microbial communities from Maine, United States - Cross River worm burrow 1 | ecosystem: Environmental > Aquatic > Marine > Coastal > Sediment | place: USA: Maine...
AGTTTTCCGTGCACGGCTTTCGCTACGTCGAAGTGCGGGGCGACCTTTACCGGGAAGACGCGATTCGCGCTTTCGCCGTGTCCTGTCCCGAACAGCCACGCCTGCAGGCCACACTGAATGCAGATCATCCGCGGCTGAATCAGCTCAGCGATGAGCTGCTCGGGCACCTCGGAAGAGTCCAGGCGGGCATCAGCCAGCCGGGGCTGTCTCCGTCCGCTCGGATAGGCCGGCTGGATGAAGTCGGACCAACGGCGGCCACGCTGCTGCTCTGCTTCGACGGCATACCCAGAGTGACCGGCTGGTTGGAGAAGATGGCGGATGCGCAGTTTCCAGACGGCAGCCTGCCTGCTGCCGTGCCGGCGCCGCCGGCGGAAGATGCGCTGTGCACCGAGGGCCCGGCGGGTTCCAGCGCCGCGTTCGTGGAGTGTCTCTGGCATCTCTTCCGCGCCACAGGCGATCGCCGCCTGCTGCGCCGCCACTACCCGGCGGCCCGGCGCGTGCTGGCCAGCGGCCTTGGCGCCGCAGAAGAATTTGTTCGGGAAGACCTTGATGCGGACCCGGCCTATCCGGCGGATCTGCTGGCGACGGCCTGGCTTTATCGAACCGCGAGGATGACCGCACGGATTGCCGGTGTTCTGGGCAACCTTTCGGATCTGGAAAATTGTGAAGAGCTGGCGGGCAACATCCGCAATGCCTTCCGCCGGCGGTTCGTGACGCCGGATGGCCGGCTGGTCGGGGACGGCGCCCACGTCTGCGCGCTGACCCTGCATTTCGGCCTGCTCGATCGGGCAGAGCAGCGGCGGGCAAGAACGGTGTTGATCGACGCCGTTGAATCCACGTTGAGTGATGGCAGCGAGGCTGTGGCTGCGCGGCGCCGGCTGCTGGAGGTTCCCTGGCTCCTCTCCAGCCTGAATGGGGTTGGCCGGCTGGATCTGGCGTACCGATTGCTGCTGGAAACCCCGGTGCATCCGGAAGCGGAGCAGGGCGGCAGAGACCTGAACCGGCTGATATGCGCCGGCGTGATGGAGTGGTTGCTGAGCACCATGGCCGGATTCAATCCGAGCCGGGACCTTTCCGAGCACCATATCGCCTATCGTCATGTCATCCTCGAGCCGAAGCCGCCGCTTGGCGTCGGCTTCGGCGGTGCCGCGGGCGAACCGCCGGTGCGAGCGGTAGAGGCCGCCCTGGTGACGGTGAACGGCCGCTATGAATCGAGCTGGCGGCTCACTGAAGCGGCCTTCGAGCTTGCGGTTCTGGTGCCTGGCAACTGCACTGCCGAGGTGATCCTGCCGGATGGCACCAGCCAGATGGTGGACGCAGGCCGGCATACGTTCAGCATGTCCTTCGGCGAGGCCGGTGATGGCATCCCCATACTGCGGGAGGTGTCCTGATGGACTCGATGCACGATCTCGGCGGACGCCAGGGCTTCGGCCCGGTGGAGCGGGAAGAAGACGAACCCATTTTTCATGGTCGCTGGGAAGCCTGCGTTTTCACCATCGCCAACCATATGATCGGCAAGGGTGTGATCCGGAACGTCGATCAGTTCCGTCATGCCATCGAGCGTACCGACCCGGTCGCCTATCTGACCCACGGCTACTATGGACGCTGGCTGGGCGGTGTGGAAAATCTGCTCACCGAGGCGGGCGTGGTCGATGCCGAGGGAATGGCTGAAGCCGTCGAGGCTCGGGGTGGGGACAGGCGCGACCCGGTCGCAGCACGGCCAAGCAGCCAGCCTGATCAGGTGCCGCCAGCCGAAGTGCGGGGTGCCAGCCGGCAGGTTGAGGAAGCGCCACGTTTCTCTGTAGGCCAACCTGTCAGGACCGCTGCAACGTCCGTCAGCGGCCACACCCGGCTGCCCGGCTATGCCAGAGGGCGCACGGGTACCATCGTTCGCCTGCAAGGCGGCTGGGTTTATCCGGACAGCAACGCGCACGGCCGTGGCGAGCAGCCTCAGCAACTGTACTGTGTGCGCTTCGAGGGTGAAGAGCTCTGGGGCGCGGAAGCGGAGCCGGGTCAGAGCGTGCATCTGGATCTGTTCGAATCCTATCTGACGGCGGCGACATCATGAGCGAACATTCCCCGCAAGCTATTCGAGCAGAAGCCCTGGAATCGCTGCTCATCGAGCAGGGCCTGCTGTCCGAGTCAGCAGTGGACGAGACCATTGCGCTGTTCAATGACCGCGTCGGGCCGCTCAACGGCGCTCGGGTGGTGGCGAAGGCCTGGTGCGATCCGGCCTTCAAAGCGGCGTTGCTCGAGGACGGAACGGCAGCCATCGAGCCATTCGATTTTCAGGGTGGTGAGGTGCAGAAGCTGGTGGTGGTTGAGAACACGCCTGAGGTGCACAACGCCGTGGTCTGCACCCTCTGCTCCTGTTACCCCTGGGCGCTGCTCGGCCTGCCGCCCACCTGGTACAAGGACCCGGCCTACCGTTCACGCATCGTTCGCGAGCCGCGCAAGGTGCTCACCGAATTCGGCCTGGACGTGCCCGCCGGGAAGGAAGTTCGGGTCTGGGACTCCAGCGCCGAGGTGCGCTATCTGGTGCTGCCGGAGCGCCCGGCCGGGACGGAGGATCTCGATGAAGAAGCCCTCGCCGCGCTGGTTCCCCGGGAGGCCATGATCGGCGTCGCCGTCCTCTGAGCGGCGAGCCTTTGCAGCGAAATGGAAGAAATTAGGAAACCCGTCGAAAAGGAAACGCTTAACGAGCTCCTGCTCGATGGCGCCATCGCCCCGCCAACGGCCAATGGCGAAGTGGTCTTCGACGCGCCCTGGCAGGGCCGCGTGTTCGGTATGGCCCGGCTCCTCGCCGACCAGGGCCACTACACCTGGGACGAGTTCCGCGCCCACCTGATCGAAAAGATCGGAGACTGGGACCGCTCAGCGGCCGCCGAAGATCCCGGCGAGGATTACCGCTACTACGATCACTTTCTGGCAGCCTTCCAGGCTTTGCTCGCCGAGAAAGGCCTGCTGGATGACTCGCAGGTGGAGGTTCGACACCAGGCGTTTGCTGAACGACCGCACGGTCACGATCACTAGACGCCGTGTGTCGCTAGCACACTTGGTCCGACCTGCCCTCCGGCTCATAGTCATCCAGAAACTCACGAACTGCCTGCCGGTCTCCACGAAAAATGACCCGAGCTTCCTTCTTCTCCAGCTGATAGTCATACATCGGATCGTAGTACCAGCTGAGCAGGCTCTGAATCCATGGGCCGTGCTCTCCCGTCCGGAAGCCATCGGCCAGCTGTTCACTCACCTGCCGATGGCGCAGGCCGCCGAGCCGACGCTGAATCCGGTCCAGAGAACCCTGCAGGCTTTCGGCCAGGCTGGTCTCGCTGATGCCGAGCGCCAGCGGCTCTGCCACGTACTCCTCGGCGATGTGCGCGGCACGGCTTTCGAGATCGGCTTCGAGAATGACGACGGGTGCCGCCTGCATCTGTGCATGCCAGGCTGGCGGCACGGCCAGCCTGCCGATGGTCCGGCTTTCGTCTTCGAGCAGCAGGTAGGGGTGGTCGTGGTTCAGCCAGTCGACAGCCAGGGCATTCTCGAAGGTCACTGGTGTCGGCTGGGGCGAAAGGGCGGCACCGAAGGCGGAGCCACGATGGTTGGCCAGGCCTTCCAGGTCGATGCTGCCGGAGGCTTCGTTCAGCACGACGGTTTTGCCGGTGCCCGTGCGCCCGCCGAGAACCAGCCAGGGCCTGGTGCCTGGCGCGGCATCGAGAACTTCCAGGCAGCGTTGGCGGAGCGCTTTGAATCCGCCCGGCACTCGCTCGATCGACATGCCCGCTTCGCGCAGCCAGCCCTGCGCGTTCCTGCTGCGTAAGCCCCCGCGCCAGCAATACAGCCAGGTATCCGGGTGGTCTTCGATGAAGGCGAGCCAGGCGGCGAGCCGCGCGTCCTTCACTGGTCCGGAGACCAGCGTTTCGCCCAGCGCGATGGCGGCAGCCTGACCCTCGGCCTTGTAAGTGAGCCCTACCTGATGCCGCTCGTCGTCGTTGAGCAGCGGCAGGTTTACCGCGCCAGGCACGGCGCCGGTTGAAAACTCGCCAGGCGAGCGAAGGTCGATGAACGGGCCGCGGTTTGCCAGCAGGCGATCGGGACCGCGCAAAGGCTCAGGGTGCGGTTTCGGTGATGGTCTGGCCATCCTTGAAGGCGTCCAGATGAGTCTGAAGAATGCCTTTGACCCCTTCGAACTCGAGCGCTTCCGCCGCGGCCAGGGCTTCTTCCTGCAGCGCAATCGCCTGGTCGAAGTCGCCGTTGGCTGCGTGCGCGGCGGCCCAGGTGTCCAGATACTCGGGTCGCGCCCGCGCGGCCTCGTTCCCCGTCATCAGGGTATCCATGATGTCCCTCGCATATTCGGTACGCTTGAGCGCCTCGTAGTGGCTGACTGTCAGGGTCCAGGCCACCTCGTTGACGATGCTGGCGTCCTGCGGCGCGGCCTTGACGGCATCCTTGTACCAGGCGACCGCGCGGCGGAAGTTCTGGTCCGTGCCCATGCCCCGGGCGTGCAGATTGCCGAGCAGCAACATGGCCTCGGCGTCCTCATTCTCCGCCAGCTCTTCCAGCCAATCGATGGCTCGCGGATCGCCTTCCTGCTCGATGGAGCGGTCGAGCAGAAAACGGGCGTAGCTTCTGCGCGCGAAATCGTTCTCGAGCTCGGCGGCCTGCACGTAATACACCCGGGCCTGGTCGAGATCCCGATCCACCAGATCGCCTGTGTAGTAGAGATGCGCGAGGAACATGGCGGCATCGCTGTGCTCGGCGCTGGCTGCCTGGTTCAGCAGCGTGACGCCGGAGGCGCGATTTTCCTCGCCGTAGTGGTTGTTCAGATAGAGCACGGCCAACTCGTACATGGCATCTGTGGAGCCGAGCGCGATGGCGTGCAGGTAGTTTTCCAGCACCTCGGCCAGGGCCGCTTCCTTCTCCTGTGGCGTCTCAGCGGTGGTGGCCTTGCGCCAGTAGAGCTGCGCCAGCACGCTGCTGGCGATCAGATTGCCTGCCCGGGAAGACGCCCGGAGCCAGTCGATGGCGTCCTGCGTTCGGTTCTGAGAAGCGAGAAAGGCGCCGATGGCTGCCTGAGCCGCGGTATCGCCGCGCTTTGCCAGATAGCCGATCACGCTCACCGGCGAGAATTCACCATCGTCTGCCGAGGTGGCCTGAAAGTCCTGGCGCATGGCGTCGTAGACCGCGCCCAGATCGAAATGGAAGCTCTCAATCGGGCCGGACTCCGGCCGGGCCTGAATCATCAGCCCGAATCGCGCGCCTTCGTCTGAGGTCTGGTAGATCGCACCGACCGGGCTCATGCCAAGGCTGATGGCGTACATCTGAGCCTCCACGCTGGTCATGGTCGGGTACGGGCTTGCGCGGCTGCCATCGCCGATGCTTGCCATGTCTTCCCGGATCCGCGCCAGCCAGTCCTGGTGCGACGCGGCCGCATCTGGCGTTTCCACGTGCTCATAGAAGCGGCTCATCACATAGTGCCCGGTGATGCTGGCCTGATAAGTGTCAAGGATCGCGCTGCCAATGGAACCGAGCTTCAGTGGCTCGTCTTCCACCAGCTGCAGGGCCTGGGCTTCGAGCTCCATGAGGCGCTCCATGCGCTCAGGCAGGGCGATGTCCCGCCTGAATGCCTCGCGGAGATCGGCGACCGGGACTGATTCACCGTTGGCTACTTTGTCATGCAGCTCGCCGTATGGTGCGGGGGGCGCTGTCTGACAGCCAGCCGTGAGCGTTGCCAGGCAGAGCGAGGCAATCAGGAGGAGAGGGCGCGATACCATGCGCGCACTTATAGCACTTGTGCGGGGGTGGATGAAGGGTATGATTTCCAGCCTCCTGAAATTCGTGGGAGTCAGACATGTCGTTGGACCAGTTGCTGGGCAAAAAGCTCCGCTTACCAGAACAAAACGAAGCGCTGCCCGGTCGCAGTGAGGCCGTGCCCGTGCCGCCGGCCCACTTCGTGAATGGGAACCCTCTAGAAGGCCCATTTCCAGGGAATCTCAAGACAGCCGTTTTCGGGCTTGGCTGCTTCTGGGGCGCGGAGCGGCGATTCTGGGAGACGGACGGTGTTTTCAGCACGGCGGCAGGTTACGCCGGCGGCCATACGCCCAATCCCAGCTATGAAGAGGTCTGCTCGGGCCGGACCGGCCACACCGAGGTGGTGCTGGTGGTTTACGATCCCGCCAGGGTCGATTATGCGGCCCTGTTGAAAGTCTTCTGGGAGTCTCACGACCCGACTCAGGGCATGCGCCAGGGCAATGATATCGGCACCCAGTACCGATCTGCGATCTACACCACCGACGACGAGCAGGCAGGCGTTGCTGAGGCGTCCAGAGCGGCCTATCAGCAGGCCCTCACCCAGGCTGGCTACGGTGAGATCACCACGGAAATTGCGGCTGCTGTGCCTTTCTACTACGCCGAGCACTACCATCAGCAGTACCTCGCCAAGGTGCCCAATGGCTATTGCGGCCTGGGTGGCACCGGTGTCGGCTGCAACGTTACGGGGCTGGTTGCGGCCTCGTGAACGCTTGGCAATGAGCGGGCAGGCGGGTACCGAGCGGACCCGGGTTCGGCGAATCCGGGATCGGGGTCGATATGACCTCGAGTCCATCCGCGCTGTGCTGGATGCGAATCAGATTGCTCACGTCGCTTACGTCGAAAGCGGCGAGCCGCGTGTGATACCGACGCTGTACATGCGCCGTGGTGACAATCTTTACCTGCATGGCAACCGTCAGGCGGCGTTCCTCAGGCATCTGGGCGCGGGTGGCCTGGCGGCGATTTCCGTGATGTCCGCCGATGGGATCGTGGTTGCCCGCTCGGGGTTCCACTGCTCCATGAACTATCGTTCCGTTGTGATATTCGGGGAGGGCGAAGCGGTACCCGCCGATGAGCACGAGGAAATTCTCGATGCGTTCGTGGAGACCTTGATTCCCGGTCACGCGGCCGCCGTACGACCGGCCACGAAGCAGGAACTGGCGGCCACGGCGGCGGTCCGGATCCCGATCAATGAAGGTTCCACCAAGATCCGCAATGGCCCTGCCAACGACGCGGACGAGGACCTGGATGCGGATGTCTGGGCTGGCGTGATTCCTCTGTGCACGGCAGTGGGCGAGCTGGTGCCCAATCCGGATCTGAAGCCGGGTATCGAGACCCCGGCGTACATCGAGGACTACACGCCGCCCGCATGAGCACGCCTCTCGAGTCAGGAATTCGCGAGTCGGAGATTCGCGCGTGAGCCGCACGGGCATCGGCATCGATTTCGGCACCACCAACAGCGCCGCTGCGGTTTACGATGGCGAGACGCTGGTGCTGGTCGATCTGGAGCCGGCCGGCCCCATCATGCCGTCTGCCACCTACATCGACCGGGATCTGCAGACCCTGACTGGCCAGAACGCGATCGATCACTACATCCAGGACAACACCGGCCGCACGGTGGAAATGATCCCGGAAGTGATCGGTGAGACCAGCCAGTTCGTGGAGCACGGTGATTCGGAGAATCCAGCGCCCGTCGATACCGTGACCCAGAAGATCTACGGCGCTGCCGTGATCGACAGCGGCCTGCAGGGCAGGCTGTTCAGAGGCACCAAGAGGCTGCTCGGCGATGGCCGCGTGCGCCGCCTCATGGTCTTCGATCATCCGTTCCGGCTGGTCGCCCTGATCACGCCGATTCTGCTGCACATCGTCAAAGCGCTGAACGCATCGTCAGGCCGTTTCTCGAGCGCGCACCTTGGCCATCCGGTGAACTTCGAAGGCAGGGATGAATTCAAGAACAAGACGGCGCTCACCCGCCTCGGCGAGGCATACAAGTACGCCGGTGTGCAGGAGCAGCACTTCTATGCGGAGCCCATCGCGGCCGCCGTCAGCTTTCTCAACGCCAACCCGGATGTGGATGGTGAGCTGCTGTTTACCCTGGACTTCGGCGGCGGCACCCTGGATTTCTGTGTGCTGAAGCGCACGGGTCAGACCTTCGACGTGGTCACCACCCATGGCATCGCCCTCGGTGGTGACCACATTGATCAACGCCTGTTCAGAACGCTGCTTTTCCCGCTACTCGGCAAGGGCGAGCGCTGGAAGCGGCGGGGCATGGACCGGGAGATCGAAACCCATTTCCCGTTCGAGGACTATGAAGACCTGCTGCTGAACTGGGCGGTGACCTACACTCTGAACCAGAATAAGTACACGACCCCGGTGTTTGACTGTATCGAGCAGGGCGGCCCGGGCGCGGTGAAGTTCCAGCGTCTGCGTGAGCTGATCACGCAGAATCTCTCCTACGTCGTCTTCCAGGCGATCAAGGACTTCAAGGCAGAGCTCTCCTCGGCGCCGGAAGCCGTGCTCGACATCCCTGAGCTGGATGTGGACATCCGCATGACGAGAGCCGAGTTCGAATCGCTGATCGCCGATCAGTTGGCTCAGGTGGAGGAAGCACTGGATGACACGCTGGCTCGGGCCGGACTTGATCGGAACGCGATCGACATCGTTCTCTGCACCGGCGGTTCGAGTCTGATTCCTGCGGTTCGCCGTATTCTCGAGGATCATTTCCCGGGAAGGGTGGTGGAACACGACCCGTTCACCAGCGTTGCCGCCGGGCTCGCCATCGCCAACCATAACGGCTGGTAGGCACCGCGGTTCCTCAGCGCTCCGGCGGTTCTTCCCAGTCCGGGTTCAGAACGGTGAAAAACGTCTTCAGCATCCGGTAGGTCAATCCCCAGACGAAGTGCCCTCGCTCCAGTCGGTAGCCGTTGAAGAGGGTTGGCCGCCCGGCCATGGGTCTGGTTTCCCAGTCATGACGGTCGTTGTTGATCAGCGGCGCGAGCCCGGTCCAGACCACTTCGTCCACCTCGTAGTTGGGTGAAAAGGTCGGGTCGCCAGTCACGCTGAAGACGTGCGGCGCAATCAGCATGTTCAGCGGCCGCCCGCGCGGCATGGCGCGTTGCTGATCCAGCGGCCCGAGATATTCGGCGCCGGTGAGATCAAGGCCGATCTCTTCCTGGGTTTCCCGGATCGCGGCGTGCTTCAGATCCCGATCGTCGTCTTCTTTGTGACCACCGGGAAAAGCCATGTGTCCGGACCAGGGATCGCCAGGCTTTTCCGCCCGCTTGATGAACAGGATTTCGGTGCCGGCCGCGCCGGTATCTGCATCGGCTCGCAGGATGACGGCGACGGCCGCCTGGCGGGCGCTTTCACTGACGCTGAACTCCTCGGGCTGGTGGCCGGCAAGGCGATCGCGGATGAACGGCATGGGATACACATGGTCTATGATACCCGCTCGAGAGGCTTCAGGTGTGATCGCGGTGAGTTTGAGAAGTGAATCCAACGGCTGTTTTGTCTGTGGCCCGGGCAATCCCATCGGGCTCAAGCTGGAATTCAGAATGGACGGCGACGTTTGCCGTTCGGAGTTCACCAGCCAGGATATCCACGCCGGCTACAAGGGGGTGACCCACGGCGGCATCGTCTTCAGCCTGCTCGACGACGTGATGGCAAACTGGCTGTGGCTGCAGGGGATACAGTGCATGACCGCCAAGGCCGATATCCGCTATCGGGGCGAGCTGCCGATCGGCACGCCCGTGCGTCTTGAAGGCCGCTGCCTGAAGCGCAAAGGCCGGCTGGCGCTGATGGAAGGTAAAGTGATTCGCGAGACCGACGACGAGGTGGTGGCCGAGGCCACCGCCAGCTTCATGACGAGAGCCTGAGCGCTGACGCGCGGCTGACGGGAGACGATCGAATGGCCTATGTAACCATCATCGCCATGCTGGCGCTGATCGAGTATCTGTATTTCGGCGTGCAGGTGGGTGGCGCCCGGGGTAGAACGGGCGTGCAGGCGCCGGCGGTGAGCGGCCATCCGGATTTCGAGCGGGTCTATCGGGCCCACCAGAATACGCTGGAGCAGCTCATCATCTTCATACCGGCGCTGTTCGCCACTGCCTACTATGCGAACGAGCTCTACGCAGCAGCGGCAGGCGTGGCCTTCCTGATTGGCCGGGCACTGTATTTCCGGACCTACACGAAAGATGCAGAAAAGCGTGGGCCAGGCATGCTGATCACCGCTGCTGCGAACATCGCGCTCGTCGCCGGCGGGCTGATCGGCGCACTGATCGCCATCCTCTAAAGAGCCACAGGCCTGCGCAGAGCCGCGGTCGCCCTTTAGAAAGCCGCAGGCGCCGCTGCTCAGGCCGGGTAACGGCGGCCGAGCCAGTCGAGCATCGCCGCATTGGTCTCCTGCGGACGTTCCTGCTGAATCCAGTGACCGCAATCCAGGGTCAGCGTTTCCAGGTCGCGGACGAACTTTCCGAGCTCAGGGGAGGGCGGCACCATGTCGTGGCTGCCGTAGATCATCAGCGTCGGCTGCGGGATCGCCTCCTCACACCTGCCGAGGATTTCCCAGTTCCGATTGAAGTTCCGATACCAGTTGATGCCACCGGTGAATCCCGAGGCGCGGAAGCTGGAGACGAACACGTCCAGGTCTTCCTCGCTCATCATCAGCTCGCCGGGCAGCTCCTCGGCCTGCGCCATGTTGATCATCGGCATGCCGGGGCCCAGGTCCACCGGCTCATGCTGCCACTGGTTCGTGCGGTAGAGATTGCGCAGAAAGTTTTCCACGTGCTCGAGGAAGGCGGCATCCGCGACGCCGGGCTGGCGGTTGAAATGGACGATGTAGAAATCGCCACCGAGCGCCGACTCCCAGAAATCCACCCAGGGTGTTTCACCCCGCTGCATGAACGGCACCGAGAGATTGATCACGCCGGCTACCCGATCGGGATGCAGCATTGCCAGCGCCCAGACGATGATGGCGCCCCAGTCGTGGCCGACGAATACGGCCTTGTCGTGCCCGAAGTGATCGAGCAGCGCGACCAGATCGCCGGTGAGATGAGTGATGTCGTAGTCCTCAACGGGCTCCGGTCGGCTGGAGCGGCCGTAGCCTCGCTGGTTGGGCACGATCACGTGGTAACCAGCCTCCGCCAGCACCGGCACCTGATGGCGCCAGGAGAAGGCATGCTCCGGCCAGCCATGACAGAGCACGATGGGCGTGCCATTTGGTGGCCCGGCACTGAACACCTCCAGCTCGACGCCGTTGACGGAAACGATTTCGGAGTCAGGGAAAGGTGTTTTCATGCGGGCGGCTCCAGATGTTGGTGGTGAGTGGTTAACAGTCGATTCAGCAGAAGCTACTTTGGATGTTGATCTCCCTCAACCCATTAGCAAGAATCTCCTCCCCGAAGCCCACGAAAGGATCCGAAATGGCCCAGATCACCGCCAATGGCGTCACCATCGAGTACGACACGTTCGGCTCCGAATCGAGCCGGCCGCTTCTCATGGTGATGGGGCTGGGGGCCCAGATGATTCACTGGCGGGACGGCTTCTGCGAAATGCTGGCCGACCGGGATCACTTCGTGATCCGCTTCGACAATCGGGATTCGGGCCTCTCCGAGAAATTCGGCCACCTGGGCGTGCCGGACATGGGTGAGATTGCCGAGCGGCTCATCGCCGGTGAGCCGGCAGGCGCGCCCTACTCGCTCGATGACATGGCGGCCGATGCGTTCGGTCTGCTCGATGAGCTGGCCGTGGAAGCGGCGCACGTCTGCGGTGCCTCCATGGGGGGCATGATCGTGCAGGCCATGGCGCTGGCCGCACCGCATCGGGTCCATTCTCTGACTTCGATCATGTCCTCCACGGGCAATCCGGAATTGCCGCCGAGCACCGATGAGGCCATCACAGCCATGCTGAGTCCTGCGGCGACGAATCGTGAAGAAGCGATCGAACGGACCGTGCGGGTGGGCAAAGTGATCGGTTCGCCCGGCTACCCGACCCCGGACGAGGAAGCCCGAGCAAAGGCAGCAGAAGGTTACGACCGCGCTTTCTATCCGGAAGGCGTCGCGCGGCAGATGGCCGCTATTGCTGCACACGGCAATCGTCGTCCTGCCCTCGAAGAACTGGCGCTGCCGGCGCTGGTCATTCATGGCGCCGAAGATCCGCTGGTGCGGGTAGAGGGTGGCCACGACACCCATCAGGCGTTGAAGGGGTCCCGCCTGAAGGTGGTGGAAGGCATGGGCCATGACCTGCCGGAAGCGCTCTGGCCGGAGATCGTCGAGGCTATCGACAGCCTGACGCGCTCGGCCTGATCATTGCTGACTACTGCATGGCGCTCATGAAGGTGTTGAGGTCGAAATAGTCGCGCCAGACCTTGATCTTGCCGTCTTCCATCTCGAACACGCCCACGCAGGGCAGGTCCACATTGCCCTGAGCCGTCTTGGTTCTGTCGAGCCGCTCTGCGAACACCACGTCGCCTTCGCCGAGGATGTGCAGAATATCCCACTGGGTCTCGGTCCAGGTAGCGAGAAACCCCTTGATGAACGCCCGCACGTTGTCCTTGCCGGTAACGGGTTGGGTGGGCATGTTGTGGTAAGTGCCGTCCTCGGTGAAGTACTCGGCCAGCCGGTCTGGATCCAGTGAGGACCATGCCTCGATGAACTCGCGGATGACCGCGACGTTGCCTGTCTCTGTGCTCATGGTGCTTTTTTTCCTGTTGTAACCATTTCAGGATAGACATCTGTTTCAAGTTGTGCACTTGACTCAGTCCGTAAAAATACGGTTATCTGATCCTGCACGAAAGTGCTATCCGGGCAGGGCATAGGGAGTGTTCTGACTCGATCAACAGATCTAGCGAGGGGAAAACAGATGAGAGACTACTGCTTGCGCGTAAGCGCATCGGTGCTGTTGTCCGTTGCTGTCGGGCTAACGGCGCAGGCCGAAGAGTCTGATAGCGGCGGCAAACGGGTCGAAGAGGTCATTGTGACCGCCCAGCGAACCGCTGAAAGTATCCAGGACGTACCTATTGCGGTCACGGCGCTGACCGGCGAGATGCTGGCGGATCGACAGGTGATCAATCCTTCAGACCTCCAGCTGAACGCGCCAAACGTCAGCTTCACGGCCACGAATTTTGGCGGCTCCAGTTTCAGTATTCGCGGCATTGGCCGCCTAGTGATCGCCGCGTCGGGGGAGAACGGGGTATCCACCCACATCAACGAGATACCGGTCGCCAGCAACCTTGTTGCGGCTGAGTTCTATGATGTGGAGCGGGTGGAGATCCTTCGTGGTCCCCAGGGTACGCTGTTCGGGCGCAACGCCACCGGCGGGGCCGTCAACATGGTCACGAAGCGCCCGGACTTCGATGCTTGGGGCGGTTTCATCGACGCGGAGTACGGTGACTACGATCACACACGCATCAAAGGTGCCCTGAACATACCGGTTAATGACGCGCTGGCGTTTCGACTGGCGGGCATGACGCTCAAACGCGACGGCTACATTGAGAACACGGCCTACGGACAGGTGGGCCTGGATGGCAGCACGCTGCCCGGGATCGACAGCGATGTTGATGGTCGGGATCTCTGGACGATTCGATTGACCGGTGAATGGAACATCAACGACAGAGCGAATCTCTGGGTTCAGTACAGTCATTTCAATGAGGACGATGATCGGGCCAGGATCACCAACCAGGTGTGCGAGAAGAACACCATTCCGACCCTGGGCTGCACGGCAGATGGGTTCGGTTGGGACACCCCCCACCTTGGATCGACCACCGGCGGTATCTTCGCTGGCATGTCCACGCTGGTACCGCTGGAAGGTGCCGTGCCGCTGGGCACGCCGGGGGGGAACTCCGACCCTAACGTGTCCTACAACTTTCCGCGCCCGGACTCCCGGGACTTCCGGAAGATGCACACCGATTTTGAGCCGACCTATGACTACGAAGAGGACCTCCTGCTGTTCGGCTTCACGTACGAGTTCGACAAGCTGACGCTGGCTGTTCAGGGCGGCTACCGCGAGTCGGAGTACATCGCGCGCCAGGATTATCTGATGGACGTGGGTGTAACGCTGGAGCCGACATCGCTCAACCCCGATGGCGTGTACCAAACGTCTGACGTCTCAGGTCCTTACAGCGGAGGCTTCGACCCCAACGACCAGTGTAATTACGCTGCCGGCACGGCGGGTGTTTTCGGCGGTTGCGTGCACCCCTATGGGGGCACGGACAGGATCTTCGCCTTTGACCATGCAAGCTCCAAAGGAGACGGCTGGAACCTGGAGGCAAAAGTATCCTCCAGCTTTGAAGGGATGTTCAATTTTGTGCTGGGCGTCAGCGGGTTCGAGACCAACAGCGATGGCGGCGACTACTACGTCAACGCGAACACGCTGGATCTGGTGGGCACTCAGGGCGTGCCGATACTCGGATTCCCGCCGCTGTACCCGACGCTGTTCAATGTGCCTGGAGAACCTGGCTACAAGACGGGCGAAGGTTACGCGATATTCGGCGAGACGTATTTCGATCTGACCGACCGACTCAAGCTGACTGCCGGTTTGCGCTACAACGAGGACAAGAAGTACACGTCCTCCACAAGCGTGCTCTACAACGCGGTGGATGTGAATGCGCTGGTTGGCGGTATCCTGGGCGATGATCCGTACTGGTCACGGAACACTGGATTCCTGTTCGGGGCACCCTACGATGAGGGCCTCGTGGCGTTCTACGATGCAACGGCGGCGTTCGAGGCCGCATCCACTACGCCTGCGCTGAGCGAGCAGAGGTTCGCCGCTGACCAGCTGGTGCCGATCGTGCCGGCCTTCAATGAAACCCGGGCACTGACCGGCAGCCCGGATGAAGCCAAGTTCGACGAGGTGACGGGTCGTATAGGCGTAGACTGGCAGGCGACCGACGATGCGCTGATCTACGCTTTTTACAGCCGGGGGTACAAGCCGGGTGGATTCAACCCGCCAATCAACCCCACTTTCCAGTCTTCTACGCCGTTCACATTTGCTAGCGAAAAGATCGATTCCTTTGAGATCGGTGCCAAGACCAGCTGGCTGGATGGGACGCTGGTGTTGAATGGTGCGCTGTTCGTATATGACTATGGCGGGCTGCAGGTCACTCGAATTGCCAACAACACGTCCATCAACGACAACATCGATTCAGATATCTGGGGCTTCGAGTTCGAAGGTTTCTGGCAGCCGGATCAGCTGCCCGGGTTGACGGTGGATTGGGCTTACTCCTATCTGAAGACCGAAGTCTCGGGATCCGAATCTGTGGATCCTGTGAATCGAACTGCCGGTGATGAGGACTGGGTGGTGCTCAAGAACATCGATGCGGGCTCGCTGACGGCAGTGACCTACATCGCGCCGGAAGCGGATGTGCTGGCGGTATCCGCTGATGCTCTGGCAGGGGTCAATACCCCGCCAGGACAGCTGGTCGGTGCGCTCAGCGACGCCAACGGGACAGCGGTAGAAGGCACGACCTATCCGAATGGGATTCCGGCGTACTTCTCCCGGAGCTATCTGGACTTCAATGGCATTGAAACCTCCGACGGCATCCCGACCCAGCTGGATGGCAACAGCCTGCCGAACTCTCCGGAGAACACCATCCACATCGGGGTGGGCTACACCTGGCAGATAGCGGCTCTTCGCGGCGGTCTCACCGCGCGCTGGGACTACTACTGGCAGGATGATTCCTATGGTCGGGAGTTCAACACCGTTGGTGATGAAATCGATTCCTGGGATCAGCACAACGCCTCGCTCATCTACGAGAGCGACAGCGGCCAGTGGATAGTCAGAGCCTGGATTCGGAATATTCAGGACGAGGACAACGTCACGGGCAAATACCTGACGTCTGACACGTCCGGCTTCTACAGGAACTACTTCCTGACCGAGCCGCGTGTATACGGGGCAACGGTGCGCTTCATGTTCGGTAGCGGTTGATCTGCAGAGGCGTCTTCAGGGGAAAGGGCGCCGGATGGCGCCCTTTCTTCAGCTGAGATCGCATCACGGCTGCGCAGTTTCAGTCGAAGCGCGCACTCTTTACCTCGTAGGCGAAATCGTTCAGGCCGACAGATTCCCGCAATGAACCGGTAGTGGCTGCCGTATTCTCATCCAGCGGGATGCCGGTGGCATCCGCCACCCGGGTGATGCCATTGAAGGCGCTGGCGACCACGAGCACGTCCACGGCCTGCTGCCCGCCCATGGCTGCCTTGGCAGTTTCCAGCGTGCCCCGGAGCGCCGACCAGTCTCCACCAACGGTCTGCTCGGCGAGCGCTGTGAGCAGCTCTCCGTGCGCCACGCCGGACTCTTTCGAGCGGTCCGTAATCGCGGTGACGTTGTAGTCCAGCCCTTCTTTCTCGCCGCTCGCACGGAGCAGCATGGTGTGTGAGGTGGTTCAGTAGAAACACTCGTTCCAGGCCGAGACCCTGGAGGCCACCAGCTCGGCCTGGGCCTGGGAGATCGACAGCTTGATGTCCTTCAGGGAGTAGTGCGGCCGGAAGGTGCTGAAAAAGAGCGCAACCGCCTCCGGCACCAGACCCATGGCGCGCAGGATATTCGGTACCGCGGGCAGGCCGGTATCCGCCATGTCCCTAGCGGCGCGGGTGATCGGCACCCAGGCGCCTGCGTCGACCACGTCGCCGGTGGCTGCCTGTGTCGGATCCCCTGGTTCCGCTTCGGGCAACGACGGCAGAGGCTGGTCCAGCGCCGAATGCAGGGTGTCGATGATGACGGAGGTGTTCACGACGCTGACCAGCTCCACGTAGGCGGGCTGGCCGATCGCGGCGGTGACTTCGTCGAACCAGGATCGCGTCAGGCGGCCGGGGTCGGTGCGAATTCGATGGATGGCGTCCACCACGACGGCTGGCAGATCGGTGGCGTCCTCGTGCTCACCAGAGACATGGCTGGGTGAAAGGGCGGACTTCCGCGCGGCGCAGTAGCTGCAATTCGTTGCCGATCGGGCGCTTTCGACCATTGCCCGTCGTTCTGCGCCGGTCCAGCTCGGTCCGGGGCGGACGATTTTCTTCAGCGCTCTGTCGTGTGCTTCGCGCAATTCGTCGCTTAGCGGTAGTGTATCTGCGTACATGTTGCCCCCTGGCCTCCCCTAGCGAGTGTCCACCCTTACTGGCTCATGTACCAGCCCCCGTTCGGCGACAGAGTCTGGCCGGTAACGAAGCCTGCTTCGGGGCTCGCCAGGTAAACGGCGCACCAGGCGATGTCGTCCGGCTCGCCGAGACGACCCATGGGTGTCTGCATCTCCAGAAACGGATGCATCGGGGCCATCGGCTCGGTCATGTCCGTATGGATCCAGCCCGGCGCGATGCCGTTCACCCGGATGTTCCTGGGGGCGAGCTCATGCGCCAGTGCCCGGGTGAAGCCGAGAATGCCGGCCTTGGCGGCACAGTAGGCCAGGCCGCCGCCACGGCCGAAGGTGCCCATGATGCTGCCCAGATTGATAATGGCTGCCCCATCCGGCATGAGCGGCACCGCGCCGCGGCAACAGAAGAAAGTGCCGTCCATGTGCACGGCCAGCATGCGGCGCCACTTCTCATCCGTGACGTCGACGATCCCGCCGTCCAGGTCGGCCGAGGGCTCTGCACCGCTGGCCAGCGCTTCGGCGCGCAGCCGGATGCGTTCCTGGGCATCGTTGTCACCTTCGATGCCGCTGATCCCGGCGTTGTTCACCAGGATGTCGATGCGGTCGGTCATGTCGGCCACCGACTCGAACATGGCGGCGACCGAGGCCGAGTCACTCACGTCGGCCGCCACCGCCCGCCCACCCAGCCGCTTGGCCGTGGCTTCGGCGGCGGACAGGGACAGATCGTTGATGATCACGTCCGCGCCTTCTTCTGCGAATCGT
>Ga0316187_10002043_pt1 | contig 17642 bp, 40 predicted proteins | sample CroRivburrow1_MG_FD_204927 | JGI IMG/M metagenome (GOLD analysis project Ga0316187, IMG submission 204927) | Coastal sediment microbial communities from Maine, United States - Cross River worm burrow 1 | ecosystem: Environmental > Aquatic > Marine > Coastal > Sediment | place: USA: Maine...
CGTATTTTCTAGAGAGTAGGATTATGAATTTGGATGACGATAGATTCGATTGGCTAAAAGGGTTTCAATCAGCACTCCCAGGTAGCACAGTAGACGAGACCACCAATAGATTCTTTGATCTTGGTTTCACCTTTCAAGTAGTTAGGATTGATGGTAAGCCTACTGTCTGCACCCGTGATATCAAGCGTAACCGTGTGAATGTTGAGGTAGAGGATCTAGTTATCTCTCGTGTGGTTTCAATAGGATAAGAACACTCATGTTAATGCCTAAATGCAATAAGTGTGGCAAAAAGACACTAGATCCCTGGGATTGTTGTCAGGGTGAGGATGAAGGTGACTATGGAGGGTGCCTAGTGATATTATTTATCATTATTGTATTGCTAATCTGGGGTTGGTCACTGCCCTAGCAATGGTGTAGAATATGTGAGATGATGGAAGATCGGGAAATTGTTACTTATGACCACCACAACAAAGGAATAAATATGAGCTTCATGTTAGGGAATCTAGATGTCGCGGAAATTGAGAAGAGATCTGGCGTTACATTCCCAGAGAAGTTAGTGGAATTCATGTTGGCAACACATCAGCCTTCCGCTACAAAGATCAAGTTAGGCAAATGGCATTGCTTCGACGCCCCATTCACTCTGGTGTGTGGGGATGTTGATACCGCAACTATCATTTATGAACACCTTAGACCATTAACAAGTCAGTTTGTATGTAAGATGCATATTTATGTACAGGGGTAGGTATGGAGACAATTGTTGACGAATTGAGTGGTGTTACCGAATCAGAGTATATGGATAAAAATGGACAACAATAACGAATACGTCTGTGTCAGCGTAAACAACGGAGAGATTTAATGACTGAAGATGAATTTTGGGAAGACCAGGAGTATGATTATGTTGCTAGGGATAAGACTGGTGAGTGGTATTCCTTCCTCACTGCTCCAGTGAGATGCCGGTCTATGTGGGATATCGAAGGGCATGGGTTAAGTTCTCTATTAGCCGTACCCTGGAAGTGGAATGACCTCAAATGGAAAGATTCATTGAAGGTTAGACCACCTAATACATTACCTACTCCCTCTGTAGAAGATCCCTGCAAGTCTGTTGATGACTTAATCAAAGAGATTCAGACTATCAGTGATGTGATTCGTAGAAAATCTGTAGAGTCGGCTGTACTCGCTGCTAGACATCCAGATCACGATAACCTTGGCAATGAGGCTCATGCTCAGATCATTCAATCTGACATGGCTACCAAAGTGGTTGCTGAGTGTATCGGAAAAATCAAGGAACATTTTGGTATTGAGTCTTGACACGAGCCCTTTATCTTTGTAAGATATATGGAATACCCCTTTCTAAGGAAAGTCGAATGACAATGACACAAAAAGAAGCACAGCAGCATATTTTCGATCTGGCTCTTAACCATATTAGAAAACAGGGAGGGCCGAGTCTTTCAGGGTTGAAATGTGCTTATAGAGGTGAAGGAGGACGCTCTTGTGCATTTGCTCCTGCGATTAAGGAATATGATGAGGGGATGGAGGGTCGTTCGGCATGGGTATTGTTAGAAAGGTTCCCAGAGAATGTGATACCTGAAGCTATCATTGCTGGAAAGGTTCTGTGTCAAGACGTTCAATCTTGTCACGATATCGAGGCTGATTGTGGTGATAGGTTTATGGAGAATTTCGAACGCAATATGAAAGATGTGGCGACAACACACAGCCTTATCTATACAGGGGGTATTTAGGATGAATGATCTACTAGCATTGCAGTGTAAGGCTTATCTATCTAGAAGGCCTGGGGAGCATGAAGCTGTTCACAAGTACATCAAGACTTTGAGGGTGAGATACTTTATCCTGCTATTGATTGGGGCTCTTGGAACTGCTGTTTTGTTGTACTTGTCCTGCCTGTACTGTTATGAGAACCCTCTTGACTTGTTTGGGCCTATGGTGTATGTTCTATTAACGATGCCATTTAATCTCTGTCTAGTTCTTGGGGGATTCTACACAGTTAGCCTTCACCGAAGTCCAAGAGCATTTCTGAGGCAGCGAGTTTTCACTTATAATGATGGGGAATTTTGATGAGTAATTGGAATAACGCTTGAATTAAATCGGTTGTGGCGAGTGACGCAACCACTGTAAACGACATGTACCGCAACTCGTTTGCATTTTTTATTATGTGGCGATGGAGTAGTGAGATGGCAGCACAGTATTACACAGAGGACGAGAAGCGAGTAATTCATCCTGACGGGTGGCATTTTTTCGTAAGAGATGCCGACGAAGGGTTGGTTGAGATTGGTTACCGCGAGTGGCGTGATGGAAAGTGCGTGGACGTCGGCGAGCCGATTAGGGTTGCGGTTGAATTCATTAAGCCGCTTTCAGAAGCGTTGAAGTATTTCGCGGACAGACCACCCGAATAACGCCTACAATCTACCGTTGGCGACAAACCAATTAACCACTGCGAGACGACGATGCCGCCCGCCGTTTTGCAACACATTGTTAGGTGGCTGGAGTTACAAACGATGACAATGATTGATCCAAAGACTGAGAATGTAATGACCTTTCCAGAGGTTGTGACTGCGATGTTAGTTGCGGAGCATGGAAAAACGGAAGATGAAGCAAGCCACTTGGTCAAGACGCATACAAATATCGTCGTTAACGGAATCATGGCGAACAACTACAGATCGACAGCAATGGCATTGGTAATGGAAGAGTCAAAGTCCACCTAACGCCTACAATCTACCGTTGGCGACAAACCAATTTACCGCTGCGAGACGTTGCGACCGCCCAAATGAACCGACCCTACGTCGAAGAACCTGGCCGAGGAATCAATGGCAATGCAAAGTGGTGACTAGGGAATATTGCATCTAGCCGAACATGCCACCATGGTAACGGTATACGCCGTGCTGACGATTCTACTTACCCCTCACTTCCAGAAAGAACGACAGTGCCTAACTCCGAACTTTCCCGACTCCGCAAGGCTTCCAATGAGGCCGCGAGAGCTAACCACCAGGCTGCCTCCGATCTTGTTCAGGCTCACGCTTTGTTCGGTAGGTGCCACCCTACGACGATAGTTGCGAGGACTCGGTGTCGGACTCTATCTAACGCGGCAGCCACTGCCTGCCGAATATACGCACGCGAGCTTGACGCAGATAATTCGCGGAAATAATTTGACAACGTCCGACAGTGGCGTATGATTGAGTGTTCAGACAACTTCACAATGAGATAAAACAGTGAGAGACGCACTAGAATCCTAGCTCACGCCTACCAGTCTGAGCACATAACGCCTGCGATATGCGGGCGGAGACGAAAGATTTACTACGCAGGCAACGGCTGATTCGCCGCTCCGTTGCATTGCATTGTTCTGCGGCGTTTGAGGGTTTGAATCATGCAACCGCACGAAGAACGAGTAGTTGAGGAAAAGCGAGAGCTGGACGAGAAGCTGGCGAAGTTGTCAGAGTTTGGCGAAGGCGACGTGTTCGCGGGTTTGCCAGCAGATGAACAGGGGCGATTGAATCGTCAGCATTCAATCATGGAAGATTACAGCACGGTTCTTGGTGAACGGATCGCCGCGTTTCCGTCCGCATAACGCTAGTGATCACGGGGCCGGAACCGTTGATCTAACCATTTGAAAACGCACGCAAGTCCGGCTCCCGTGCATCACATTGTTATGCGAGTGCAGTTATGAATCGTGGCGAACTAATCGGTTGGGTGAAGAACAGAGCAGTTGAATATCGCGACCAGTCCGTGAATTCGATCAAGCGGAATAGTCACATGAACGATCTTGGCGGTGAGTGTCGATTGACGCAAACAGAAGTTGATGCGTTGCTGACAGACTTTGTGAATTTTTGCGGTGTCCATCAGGGTATCGACTACGCGATGTATGCGACTGATCTAGCAGATGAATCATCGAAGGCATCCACATAACGATTTGCGTAACCGGGTTGCGACGGTTGATATTGTTTTCAAAGTGGACGGGATTCGCAACTCCGGTTCACGCATTTGTTATCGGGAATTTATGAGCGGCGGACATTTTGATTACGCGCAATACCGTTTGAACGACATTGCATCTTCAATTGACGAGTTGATCGCCAGCAACGATGACACGTCGCTGAACGAGTACGGTGATACGCGGGGGGCAGGCTACAGCAACGAGACAATCGAGAAATTCAAGGAAGCATCGGAGACGCTTCGCAGGGCAGAAGCAATGGCACAGCGTGTCGATTGGTTGGTGAGTGGAGACGACGGTGAAGAATCATTTCATTCTCGATGGGCAAAGGAAGTGCCAGAAGGCTATTCCAGATAACTTGTTCTTATCCAAGTTGAACTCGGATAACGCTTGGATTTAATGGGCGGCGAAAGAAAAGCTATGAGCAAATCGCACGAAAGACATCTACGGACGATTAAGGAAAACATCGAGGTAGTTGCGGGGCGACCGTACGGCAACAAAGAGCAAGCGATTGCGGAAACGTACACGGAATTGTTGAAGCACGCCGTAAGGATTCAGGATGAAGGTGAACGAAATGCTTTTACATTGTTGATTGGCAAGTGGTTTTACGTTGTCAACGTGCGAGAGAAAATGGCCAAAGTGTGCGAGGACGAGGACAAGTGAGCCGCGTCATCATCAGCTCCGTTGTATTGGGTTGTTATCTACCATGTCACGAGAGATTCTTAGACCTGTACTCAAGATGCTTCTGCGAGTTGTCTTGTTGTGTATCGTCGTTTGTGTCAGTCTTCCGGTGCATTTGCTTTGGGGCGTGTGGTCAGGACTAAAAAAAGGATTTCGAAGTTGGGGGTCAGAATTGAAAGCGGCGTGGGCGTTTGACGAGCGACCGCGACTTACGAAAGAGATTGTGAGATCACGAATAAGGCAGAACCGTAACAGATAACGCTAATGTTCAACCGGTCGCGACGGTTGACTATCCATTTCAAAACTCGCCGATCGCGACTCGGCTGCAACATTTTATTATCGGGTGATTTGATGGGACACACAGGAACAGGGCCAATGAACAGCAGCAACGCACCTGATCTAGGATTGCCAAGACTACCCGGGGTTTCCGGCTACCAGCAAGAAATGTGGACGGTGCCGAAAGATGCGATCTATGCAGCCATCACAGCGATTGAAACCGCGTTGGGTTACATGCCGCAGATAAATACGGATGTTCCACGATGGAAGCAGACTGTCGAAAACGACATCGTACAAATGCAGTTTGCGATTACCGAGCTGCGTAGGTTGCCTGACGATTCATCTTGATAACGGTCGTAGTGACGGGCGACTTCCCAGAGAAAGAGAGCGACCTTGTGGACGACAGACCCTCCCTATGGAATTGACTATCTGTCCGCAAGACAGATAGGCTCGAATCTGTGAGCTACGAGTTTCGTGGCTACGGCGGGAAGATTCGGGCCAGCAGCAAGAAGATCGCTGCGTTCAAAGAATGCGTCTCGGAAATCTCTCGTAGAAACCGAGTCGTTCAATTAAATCCCGATTCACATTGTTATTTACTTTTTGGAGATTGAGATGAGTGAGACGAATGAGTGGATTAGTGTAAGCGATAGATTGCCAGAATTTCCTGATGGCTTGTATGTAGTTGATTGTGAGTACAAGACTGAGACATGTGGAGAGTTTGTAGGCATCTTTGAATCGAACGACAAAGGGGGAGACTTCGGTAAGAAATACGTAGTGCAGGGAGTCACACACTGGAGACCTATTCAGGGTTGATTGGAGTGATTTCTGACTCGGGGACTTGTTGGATGAAGCATTTAGGTTAATGAAAGACACACCCATTGATGCTAGTAATGTAGGATTTTCTTAGAGAATCCGAGTGACTAGGGGTTGACAAGTCGCTCAATCTCTGTATAATCCAAGAGTCAATTCAATCAAAGGAAACATAATGTCAGAACATGATCAGAAAGTAAAAGAAGTTGAAAATATTCTTAGTTGCTCCGATATTGTCTGGAGTAAGTATGGTGGCGACACTACTGCAGAACTAGCCGAGCGAATTGTCAGTAAACTGGAGCAACAAGGGAACTAAAATGACCACACAACAAGAAGACAGACAATACGTGTTCGATGTAGCCCTCGCTCATATTAGAGAGCAGGGAGAGCCCAGTGTTGTTACAGATAGTGAAGGTTTGGTAGCATGTGCTTACAAGTCGACAGATGGTAAGTCATGTGCCTTTGCTCCATTTATTAAGGAGTATGGGGTGGAACTTGAACTGACCTTAGCAGAACACCTCGTTGTAGGGATTCCTGAGAGGATTGACGATAGGGCTGTTGCATCAGGGAGTGACTTCTGCCAGTATATCCAGAGGTGTCATGATTATCCCTCAATGTCTACAACCTTCTTGGAGGACTACGAGCGTAATATGAGTAAGTTAGCCTCTAAATATGACCTTTCCTACACACCTCCTGAGGAGAAACATAATGACAACTGAATCAGAAGTATGGGCGTCGACTGAATATGACTACATCGCTAGGGATGCAACTGGGTGTTGGAGGAATTATGAAGGAGATCCTAGCCCCATGATTGTCCACTGGCAATCAGAAGGGGGAGTGAAAGAGATCAGGGAAGTCCCCTCTGCCTGGAATGGTGGCGATTGGCGAGACTCCTTACGCACTCGCCCCGGAAAAGAAAACACGGTGAAAGATACGTCTACTGAGTCAGACCCGGCACGTTCTCTGGCAGTGAAGGATTACCTAGAGAAGGCTGCGACATCCAACGCTGCATCTAGTGCGTTCACTAAGTCATGTAAGGATCTTAGAGAGGTTCTAGGCTGCAATCAGCGATTTATCACAGAAGTGGGCGGTGATTATTTCCTAGTCACTACCAATCAAGATGGTGATTTTAATGTCGATCCCATTGAGTCCTTGTAAAGGGAATGGTATGAGTTTGAGCTATGAGATAACTGGGTTTTGTGTTTGCGTGCCCCTGAGCCAGAGTCAATTGGATAGAATGGTCCAGATCAATGCGTCTGAGCAAGCCTCAGTGAGTCACACTCTCATTATGATGGGTGCCACCAGGGTGGGAGTGGGGGCTAGGTGGGTTCCTTCAATCACCTTCGACTGTCCCACTGACCAGCACACGAGACATGGTAGGCAGTATATCAGGGACATCACATCAAAATTAGAAGAAATGCTGGGAGAGCAGTCGTGAGTGAATCAGAGATAAATCAGGATATCTACATAGCTATTAAAGACTTGGTGACGGTAGTCGATGAGAACCTACCTCTGAATAATGGAACCACATCGCTGTACTGGAATATTCTCAGCGTAATTATTTCTCACGCGGGAGATAATAGGTCATGAGTGAACCAAGAGCCCTTAGTGCTGATGAACTGCGTGACAGACTGTTGGATCACATGAGGCAGCTTGCGGCATGCTGGTCCAGTGTTAAGTGTGATTGTGTGGAGAATAGAATCGAGGGATTTGCGTTCTCTGTTCTTTCCATGCTAGATGGAGAGAGTGTTGACCTACCCGCATTTGATCTGGTGGCTAGGACACATGCCGAAGACAAACAATTCCACATTGAGAATGGAGACAACTGGGTAGAGGATGAGACTAGGATTAGCGATTGGCTACACGAGAATTGGTGAAGTCATCCTCTCTGTCGGTCTAGAGATCAATAGTCGTGTTGTTATGTGGGAGAATTGAGATGGAGAAGCTAGTAGCTACATGGGAATGCGTGGTCACAGAATCTGAGGGTGATTCCGTGTGGTGTGATGCGTACCCATTAGATGGCGGACGTGAAGACGAACGGGAGTTCTGGGTAGTCAGGGTGCCTGGAAATAAGTGGACCGAAGGGCATGTGTTCTATGTTCTTAGGTCTGTTAAACAATAGGAGTAATGCGTGATGAAAAAGAAGGCAGTCGAAGTGGCAGATCTGAAGAAGGGCGACGATAAGGACTCCACAGGTTCTCAGATGTTTAGGTGCCCTTTCTGGGACTGTGGTTGGTGCTGTTCCGATGTGATCGGGGAGAATGGTTGCATTGGCATTGAAAAATGCAGGATCAAGCATAAGAGTAAATGGGGAGGAATACAAGAGTCAACACACAAACAAAGGAAACAAGATGACTGACAATATTGATAGAGCAATCGATAAGATGGTTCAACGATCACAGAGGGATTGGCACGACGGACGAGAAGCATTGTTGTTCGCTCAAGCTGCTATGAATCTGGCTAAGACTAAGATGCTATTGAGTCCAGGCGACGGTAAATCTCGATTAATTTTTGTAGAAGAGGATGCCTCGCATGACTCCTGATACGAAGGGTCGTCCAACATCGCTACGGAATGCTCCTGAGAAGTTGCCTAGGGGCTATAGTATCCGATATACAATGTCACGGGATTGTTGTGTCTATGTGACGCTGTATGATGAACTATGGACCATTCTAGTGGATGGCCCTCTATGTGATGTAGAGGATCGTGTTGATGAACTCATAGATAAGGCAGCAAAGATTAGTGGAAATAGGCCTATGTAATGTGGGATTTTTGTTTGTAAAAATGTGGGAAAGACATGAAGTACATGGGATCAAAGAGACGGCTAGTGAAGCATCTACTTCCGATTATGCGAAAGTGGGGTAATCAAGGATATGTCGAGCCCTTCGTGGGTGGGGGAAATATGATTGAGGGTGTAACAGGATTCAATTGTAGAATGGGATTTGATGTCAATCCCTTAGCCATCTCAGCCCTAAAGACTATTCGAGATCGGCTAGATATCCTGCCTAAGTGTAATGAGGACTTTAGTGAGGATGACTATCAAGAGGTGAGAAGTGATCCTGAGCATCCCCTACACGGATATGTAGCATTCGCTCTCAGTTTTGGTGGAAAGGAATGGGGAGGCGTTCGCAGAGACGGAAAGGGAAAGAGGGATTACATCGCAGAGGCATACAGAAATGCCGTTAAGCAGTCTGAGAGAATCCAAGGGGTTCATCTAGAGGTTGAGGATTATAGATCTCTGGAAACCCTAGAGTCAGATGTTGTCTACTGTGACATCCCTTATAGAGGAACTACGAAATATGCTGATTCATTCGATCACGATGTTTTCTGGCAGTGGTGTAGGATATGTCCAGGTCGTGTATTTATCTCGGAGTATGAAGCACCAGACGACTTTATCTCTGTATTTGAGAAAGAGCAAACATCTAGCTTAACTCAGGATACAGGATCAAAGAGAGGGGTTGAGAAGCTATTTGTCCATAGAGATCTGGGAAAATTGCTATAGAAGATTAGAATTTTGTTTGTAAAAAATATGGGAGAAGGGTATGTTCTTTAATGATAATGATGATGTGGGAGAGATGATTAGCGACAGGGGGTGTGCTCTAGAGGCCAGGATCGTGGAACTCACATATGGAGGCGATCCTTCCTGGGCTATGGGGGAGGAATTGCCTAAAAATAGATTAGTGGAATGTAAACACTGCAAACAGACGGGATTGATATGGGGAGAGTGTGATGGCAAATGGAGACTCACGGGAGAAGGGTCTCCTCACTGTTGTAGCGAGTATTGGGATGAATGAGATGTGTTAAAAGTGGTGGGGTTCGTTGTAGGGAGGTGAAATTCGCTATGGAGGACTGGTGTTTTATTTTTGAAAAATTTAGGAATTTGTTATAGAGGGTGTGAAAAGTTTGGTGGAAGTAGTGGGTATGGTCGAAATGGATGCCAGCAGCAAAGCGTTCAGATTGCCATTGTCCACCGTTTTAGCGAACGGATAAAGGTCTCGTTGACCGGGCCGAGGCAATTGGTCGAGGCGAAAGACGAACTGTTGGTGTGCTATCGAGTCGGGAAGCAACCTGCCGAAAAGCTGATGTGGAAGCTCGATGCGTTGAGAGAAGTCGAAGGACTGCTAGAACCTAAGTCCCTCTAACGTCTGCGATATGCGGGCCATCGAATCGCCGGAACAGTTAAAGAATCCTTAACAGTTGAAATCACAAATGAACGAAACCGAATCGAATAAGCCAGATGGCTCCGCATCATCGCATTGTTCATCGGCTGACAACCTTGTGGAGTGGGTCAGGTCCGGTCGTGAATCAATGCGGATGCCACAATCGGATCTGGCAAAAATCGTAGGGATCAGCATCGTTCAAATCAGCAAGATCGAAAACGGTCACGCACAAACGACGCTTGAATCGCTTCATAAAATGTGTGGTGTATTTGGAAAGCCTTTTGTTGTGGATTGGGAATAATGAACGCAGGTCACTTAAATGGCGACGACAAGGATACGTGGGATTGGCTGATGAGCCGAGAGACGCAAATCAAGTTTTGGGTTTGCCCGCACTGCGTCGGTTCGGTCGTCACTTGGAGTGAGGACGTTGCGACGTGTGAGTATTGCGGTTGCATGTCAATGCAAGATCGAACGTGCAAGAGTTGCAATGGCGAGGGATTGCTGGGCAACATGGGTCATCCCTCAGATCCGTCGCGGCGTTTTCAGTGCGAGGATTGCGGCGGGACAGGCCAAGTCCGATGAACTTGTTCTTATCCGAATTCGACTCGGATAAGTCCGCGAATCTAATTTAAGTACAAACGCACACACAACGAAAGATAGATGGAAATTGAGAAGTAAGACATACTCAGGTATCGCCCAGGCTATGGCTGATCAATGGGGGTAGAAATTGCTTATGTATTCATGATTTTTATTTTTGAAAAATTTTGGAATTTGTTATGGCGGGGTGGAAGTTGTTGTAAAAGTATTAGTGCCTAAATGACTATGAAGGGGTGGGGAATTTTATTAGAAATTTTTGAGATTTTGCTATAGTGGTGGTGAAATATTTGATAAAAGTATTAGGGCCTTCCGAAAAACCCCCTCCATACCCCTCTACCTGCCGACTACCCCACCCCCACTAGGGTGATGAACATGTGTACACTAGTCTAGTGGGTGGGTAGTGGTTAGCCCATGCCTACAGGAATGACGTCAGGTACTCAATCGCTGCCTGCTCATGCTCCGTTGGGGTGTAGTCGGGGCCGAAGAGTTCCTTTCCGCAGTCCTGATTCGCCTGGATCGCCATCCTAGCCACTTTGCTGATACGGCCCTGGAGCGAGATCACCGACTCGGCGTATACGTGGCAATCAACGAGATCTCCTGCCGAGACCACGCTAGGCCATAGAGCACGGCAGTGGACTTTATAGATAGTTGTTGGTTTTCTCATTGTTATGTCTAGTGTTAGGGGGTTGGTGTGTGAGTGGTACCCTACAAGCGGGTGCTACACAGCTTTGATGTTTGATTGGCGGCAACCATAAATTAGTCTAGAGCCATCCCATCGTACCAGATAGCGTATGTCGCCATTCTTCTGCTCGGTTCCATTGTCTACAATCGTGCCGTCCTCGCCATCGCTACAGAGTGACTTAATCTCACGAACACGATCACCAAATTTAAAATTCACGTTTCCTCCAATTCTCATTTTTTATTCCTCGCAATCGGGGGTTATCGGATGATGCAATCCGGTTCGGTTGGTGGCTAGTGGGCTGCTGCCATCGCGTCAATCGTAGTCTTTCGGATTGTCAGCTGGCGAAGGTCGAAGGTGAGCCCGTCCCATGTGGTCAACTGATCACAGACAACCGAGGTGACACCAACCTCCTTGCCACGATATCGGCAAATCACGCCTTCGCCGAGAGAGCAACACATCTGAATTAATTCCAACGTTTTGTACGAAATCCTAGCCGTTGTCGATTGTCGTTTGTAAATCGTCATCTTATTTCCTTTTTTCGAAATTCCTGTCTCGTGAGCCTAAATTCTACACTTGTTATCGACACTGTCAACACCATTCGCCAATAATTCCGACAAATAAAAACAGGCACTATTCTTTATAAAGAAAACACCTATTTCTACCTCCACTGTATCACTTGACTAATACAGTAACACAGTCTGACCAAGTTGATGGTAGCTATTCGCCCTCTTTCAGCCCCCTAGGCCATATCCTTTTGAGCCACAAACAAGCACTCATCCTCTACGCCTAGAAGAAACGCCAGGAACCCTTCCGCTATCGCCATATCCTCATAGAGCATACCGATAATCTCCCAAGGATCATTACTGTATACATCACCCACCGGACCATAGACCGGGGACCATTGCAAATATACTACCATCACTCACTCTCCCAAATTTCGAAATCTTCCGCGGCATCACCAAAGACAATCACCAGGGCGTCCAATAGATCTCGCTCCAGCCCGCATCCGGTGATCAGATAATTATGTTTCACACGCCCTACCAGATAGGATGTCGGGGTGTACCCGTTCATCTCTAGCGTCTTGATTATCACTTTCGTGATGCTATTCGTTTTTCGTGCGATCTTTTGAACCTGCATCGTCTTTTCCTCGCGTTTCGAACTTCTAACTCCACTACAGACAGTATCGACCAGATTCGGAGCCAACACAAGACTAATCTAGCAATAATTCAGAGTTAGCAGTTCATCAGCGCCGACGCCGCTTCCCAGACGATATACATATCAGCCATACCCTCATCGGCGAAGTCTGTCTCTGATTCGAAGTAGACTCCTCCGCAAAATGTTTTTTTGTGAGAGCGATCCGCTGCAACATTACGATACTTGCCGTCGATTCTGGCAACAATCCTGAAATCAATATCATACTTGCTCAGCACATATTGACACGCTTCCTGGCAATCTCCTCCGCTGCAACAGTCGGCAAGATCCGACCATATTTCCGATTTATCGTCAATCTCCGATCCATCCGACAGACAAACACCAGTAGACAGACACGAGGTAATCTCAACAATAAACTTCACTTTTCCAGACATTTTCTCACCTTTTCCTATTGACACACAAAAACACCCCAGTAAAGAATGCGACCGTGACCTATTCGACCGTCTGCCACCCCTCAAATCCTCGCCTGACAGCCACCAGATCCACTAGCGACAGAGTGTCACCGGCGATGCACCTAATATCGGCTAATACACACGCCGACGCAATACCTATCCGACAAAATGCCAGTATTATTTGCTCGACTCGCCAAGCTAGCAGTCACACGTCACTCGACGGGATACACATCAGATCGCCCAGTCCGTCCTCCGATGATATCCACTCGGCCACGACGCCATCCCAGTCATCATAGCCGAAATCGCTCGGATTATATAGATAGTCGAGATTGCGTATCGCCTGCTCCTGCGTGTCTCCAGCCGCCAGCACGTCACGGTCTCCGTCGATCACGCAGTAATCACCGACGTACCTGACCCGATCCGCATACTCACCAGCCGCATACGAGATCGACACCAGACCTTGCTCGCCTGTGTCCGGTCGCTGTGCCCAGGTGTCACGTACCCGCTTGCATCCGCATGTCATACAGCACTCGGTGATCACGACACCGCCACCATGGCCATATACTCCTGGATTGTCCTTGATCCCGCCGACGATCTTGTGCGGACTTTGCCAATCGTGCGATACGCTGGTGCATGCTGGCTCATCAGGGTGGATGGTCGCAGTGTGACCAGTCCACGACTCACTGTCACTGCTAGGCGCATGCTCCGACTCTGCCAGACAGTAGTTCTCCCATTGCGTGGCGGAGCTGGCGTCTGACCATAGGCTGATCTCATGCTCCGCCTCCTGGACAGCCTCTGCCATCGTGCTAGCACTCAGCTCGACAATCTCTCCGCCGCCAAATCTCGCAAAAAATGTCATGATATCTCTCGTGTTGCGGCCTGATTAGCCTGGGTGGTAATGTAACTCAAGTCGGGGGATTATTATTATTAAAATAACTGTCGAGCCTAGAAATGACACTCCGTCGCATCACCCAACGACAGAACATCTCCGAACAATGCTGTTACACTTCGTTTTGGCAACGGCAACCGAACAAAGCCTAGCGATTCAATATCATGCGGTTCGCAAGCATTCCCTAGGTAGGACAACGATTCGCAATCATAATCGCTTGCTTCCGATTCATCCACCAAATACCGCTCCATACGATTAGCATCGACAGCGGAGTCTAAGGCATCTTGCAAATTCTGAGCCTGCACAACGCAAACTGTAAAACCATGATCATGCAATAGCCACAATGCTTCGCCAAACCTCTCGGAATGATCCTCCGCAAACTCTACTTCGTTGATCTCTACAACATCGGCGTCAGTGAAACTTAGTTCAAAGTTTTTGACTCTTACAGTCGTTTTCATATCGTCACCTATCCTAGTAGTTCCAAACCATCCAAAGAAAACACGTCAACAGCGTACTATACAACACCGTCAAAAACAAGTGTTCCACAAACGTTAGCATTCCATTACGCATCGTCCCCTCCTTCCAGTAGTTCCGCCACGTCGTCTTCTGATAGATCACCGATATCCAGCGATTCCATTACATGGTCGATGATTACTTCGCCGATCACGTCGTCAATTGTAAGCTCTTCATTCATCTCAAGGTCCTTTTAATAAACTCGAAAACGTGCCAAATTGCCGCCAATGCAATTATCGGCATTGCGGCGGCGATAAGTAAAACTATTGTGATTTTAATTGCAATTCCTCCCGAAATCGGGATAGTGACATTTTGTTATCCCTCCGAGTTAAAACGTAAATCCTAGACTCTCGACATCCTGCTGGAATTCCACCAACAATCCCGGCAGACGATCAAGCAACATTCGCTTCAGTTCCACCGGATCACTACTCAATTGCTCGTCTGTCGCGTCAGGCCATATTGCTGTAGACCTAGCTGCGGCAAAATCCCTCTCTTTACCTTCGCCTACCCTAGTGACCGGCACCCACTCTAGCGATCCATCCCGATCTGGTTTGTTTTCACTGTTAGCCCAAGCAATCCCCCTAACTTCTACAATATCACCTGCCCCGTTCCGGGCTATAACCTTCCATATCGGAAGTTTACTGATACCGTTGATAATCTGCTTTTCTTCGCCCTCCAGTAATCCATTGTGATCCCGGTTGCTAGCGTGATAGACCGTATTCGCTACGTAGTGCATCGGTCCATCCGAGCTGCATAGGTGCCACTTCAGATATTTGACCAAATCCGGGAAAGCTTCGGCAACGTCATCATGACAACAGCCGCAAGATTCCAGCCGGCACCCGTGATAGACTTCCGCCGTTATCGCGAAACTATTGTGCCCATTGCCGCAGCTGTCATCATACCTAATTTTGACCTTGACTGTATCCCCCCGGTTGTTGGTGCCTGTCATGGTCTTTGTCTGTGATTTCGTCAAGATCGATTGTGTCATAACTCGTTCCCTTCCGTTCGTGTCCGTTCGTGTGATTAAATTCAACGCCAGAAGATTAGACCGGCCAATACCGACCGTCAAGCCTATTCTAGCAAAATTAAGAAGATAGTTTTGAACACTTTTACCACTATTCCACGCGACTGCATGCGTAGCAACTACCGTGCCAGAAAAGTAGTGTACAACGAAAATAGTGCCAAATCGCTGCTATGGCTCAAAACGCTAGAGAACGCATTGTGAGAAGGCTAACCCGTTTTGCTCGTTAGCGTCTAATCTGGGCCGCCTGAGCATAGTATACAAACGCTATGGGCTACGCACGTTTCATGCCAAAGACTGACAATCTTAGAAGATGATTCTAGTGTACTTTTGTTCACCAAATATGTCTTAAAATGAGAACAAGACACTATGTCTTAATCTCAAAATGAGACAGTGTACAGGCGTTCACCTCGCCGCGAGCCCCTGAATCAGCCGACCTATACAGCGAATCACAAATCCCGCCACCCCAAAAAGCGAATCATTTATCCCATTACCCCCTAGGAAGCCCTCAGACGCCTCCTAAGAGCCTCTAAGCCCTACATGTGTATGAGATGTCACATAGGGCTCAAGATGCGATAGAGACGGTCTCAGGTGCCTTCTCGGCGTTTTGCCCTAATTTGTAGCACATAGTGTACCCATCATGGCTATTCCATCGAAAAGGCTTAGTTGACACACCAATAGCAGCGAATCCCTGTGTTGCTAGCCACAATTGTCCTGTTGTGTTATTTTCATCGACATTACACACAGCCATCGTTCTCATCGTTGCTGAGGATAACCGGCCCTTGATGTAGTTGACCAATTCCTTCCCATGTCCTAGATTCTTGTCCTTCACAGCGAATCGTATAATGGCGATTTCCCCATCATTAGCCATACTGTAGATTAGGTAGCCTAGCACGCTATCATCGTCATCCTTTAGGACAACGGGAACATGTCGTGATTGTTGGCACACAGCATAGAATTCCACCTCGCATAGAGGGCGTTCAAACGACATTGCCTCTATTTCCATCACTTGAGGGGTATCTGTCTTGAGCATAACGCTTATGTTCATGTTACTGGACTTTTTCCATCGAGTAGGATTCTATCACCAATCGCTAAAGATGTCGACTCAATCACCTCAGCCTCATGTGCATTTAGCTTCTTAAATCGACCATCCTTAGTGTTAAATTCAACGCCCTTAATGACGTTAGCGAATACTTTATGACTCATTGGAAAGGACCAATTTCTCGTCAGGAGGTAGTTTGTAGAATTGATGATTTAGATAGTAGTGCTCTGGTGTATAATCGAACAGGATAAGCATCTTAGACCAGAGACAGATGATTCTTCCGTCTGTGCTATCAACAATGAAAATATCCTTTGAGACTGCATTTTTTACAAGCGTACCATCCTCCTCCCCCAATACCTCCTCTAAAGTCAGGATCTCCGGAGTAGGACCATTCACTAATTCTTGCTTAGGCATTCTCGTTCCCCTTTGTATCTGACTTGTAGCACATCTCTACCGCCTTTGCCAGTGCCTTCGCTAGGCAATCGACAGCAACAATATCAGATTCTTCCTCGGCTGTATCTCTCCCGCCACAACTCCAAGTAATACTATCGTCACCTCGTTCATTTGTAGCATAGTTAATGGTTTTGTTGATTTGCACATAAGCCCAGGGCCAAAATCCATGGACCTTGAATGTGCATCGATCCCCGTCTGTATGAATGGTGTAGGGCTCCCATTTCACTGATTTAAGCATCCTCATTTTCCTTGTTTGTGTATTTATGTCCGCGTTCTGTAACTGTATATGAGTCTTGAATCCTAGATGGAACCGCTCCATAGATAATAGAGAAGTTCCAATTCTTTTTGAAGTGGTGCATTTCCAGCGAATCTTCTGGATCATGTTTAAGGATTCCTGGAAGCTCCTGGAACCCCTCAGACTGACCTGTGATACTAGCTTTTGTCATTTCTTCACCCTTTAGGCATCCGAAGCGTTGTCTTGTTCTGGCATTGTAGCAGGTTCGTCACCAGTGTCAACCCCTAATTTAGGATCTGGCTCATTTGCCATTTTAACGATGAAATCAGCGTCAATCACTTGATTATTAGCCGCATCGCTCTCGGCTTCCAGTAACTGGGCCATGTCTGTAGCACTCACTTTGTGGGTCACCTCCATCTTCTCCTTCAGCACCCCTGTGTGCTTCGCTAATGAGTTTAGGGCGTTGTCTTTGCTCATCATTTGGAACTTCCATGAGGTGGTCTGTACACCGCTCTTGTCGGTCTTCACTTCTTTCGTAACATTTTGGATTAGCTTTCGAGCCCATTTAGGCACCTCAGACAAGTCCTTGCACTCAAGAGTATCCCTGTCGAAAAACTCCAACATATCTAGATCCAGCACCTCCAAGTATCGCCCTAACATACCCTGAGCCGTGATCCCAGCGTCCTTAGCCACTAGCTGACGCATACGCTCCAAAACAGGCTTCAGACTAGCACTTCTCTT
>Ga0316187_10002046_pt1 | contig 17635 bp, 14 predicted proteins | sample CroRivburrow1_MG_FD_204927 | JGI IMG/M metagenome (GOLD analysis project Ga0316187, IMG submission 204927) | Coastal sediment microbial communities from Maine, United States - Cross River worm burrow 1 | ecosystem: Environmental > Aquatic > Marine > Coastal > Sediment | place: USA: Maine...
CCCGGCATGATCCGGAGCCGATCTGCACGGGTGGATGTGCAGTCGCTCCTGCTGCTCGATATCGGCGATACGCTCGAGCTGAACCTCTTTGATGATGAGGTGTACACCGGGGTTGTCGATCGACTTGACGGTCGCAGCTTCAGCGGCACCATTAACGACCAGACCGGTGGATCGTTCGTGTTCGTCGTGAATCCCGAGGCGATCGAGGGCTATGTCTCGATCCCCGGCAATATGCTCTACGAGATCAGCGGCACGGGCGAGGGTGAGATGCAGATCGACCAAGTTGATGCGCTTCGCTTGCCCGGCTGTGCCGGTGGATTGACGGGTGGCATCGATCAGGGTCATGTCGGTCACCAGGGGCAGGTGCGTCACCCGGCAAGCAACAGTGCTGCTTCGCGATCGGGCGGGGCGTCGGAAGACGGTTCTCAGATTGATGTGCTGGTCGCGTACACCGATGACGCTCGGCAGAACATGGGCGGCACGAACCAGATCCTTGCGAGGATCGATCTGGCGATCGCCGCATCGAACCGCTCGTACGACAACAGCAATATTGGTTTTCAGATCAATCTTGTGCACACCGTGGAGTTTGATTATGACGAGAACACGAGTAGTTACGGAACACATTTAACTCGCCTGCGTGAGAAGAACGACGGCTACATAGATGAGGTGCACGACCTGCGCGACCAGTACGGGGCTGATATCGTGACCATGCTGGTTGATGATGGTCGCTACTGCGGGATTGCACGCCTGATGACCAGCCTGTCGCCCAACTTTGAGAGCTCGGCCTTCAACATCGTGACTTGGTTTTGTGCCGCGGGGAACCTGTCTTTTCCGCACGAGCTTGGACACAACATGGGTGCGTGTCATGCGCGGGGCGACGGGGGTGGCTGCCTTGACGGCGGGCTGTTCGACTACTCGGTTGGGCATCGCTTCGGAGGCACAAACGACCAGCGATACCGTACCGTGATGGCCTATTCACCCGGTTCTCGCATCGAATACTTCTCGAACCCTGATGTATCAGTTGATGGCGATCCGACGGGCGTCGCGAATGATGCCGAGAATGCGTTGACGCTGAATCAGAGCTCGCTGGTGATCTCGAACTTCCGATTAACACAATCAATCTGCGATGTGGACCTCAACGGTGACGGCGGTCTCGACTTCTTTGATGTCTCGGCGTTCCTGACGGCGTTTAGAAATGAAGACCCTGTTACGGATTTGAACCATGATGGGTCGTTTGATTTCTTCGATGTGTCTGCGTATTGGGCGGCGTTTGTGGCTGGGTGCCCGTAGGGGTTTGTTGTCTAATGGATAGAGATTGTGAACCAACCTCGCAGGTCGCCTTCGTTGTAGCCTGTGGCTTGGTCGTGGGGGTAGAGCTTATTAAGGGCGGCTTGGGTATCGGGGGAGATGTGGGTGGTTGGGGAGCCGTGGCATTGGAGGCAGGCGGGGGCGAGTTTGATGGGGTTGATGAGGGCGAGGTGGCCGAGTTCGTTGGTGAGGATGATGGGCTCGGTGGGGTTTGATTCGAGTGCTATGGTTGCCCATTTTGGTGGGGCGTTGCTATGGTTTCGGAGTTTGGATGAGGTGCGGGCGATGGTGAGGTTGTGTTCATTGCTGATTTGGTCGGCGATGATCTTTGCATCGGTTGAGCAGACGGCGATGGCGTTGGGCGGGCCGCCTGCTTGCATGGCGGCGGTGAGGCGGGCGAGGAGTGATTGGAACATTTCTTTTTGGGCGGTCATGGCGCGTTGGTGTTGCTCTTGTTGGGTTGGGGAGAGGTCAGCGAGGGAGATTGGGTGCATGACGGGTGTAGGTGGTGCTGAGAGATTGGAGAGGAAGATGATGAGGAATGCGAGGGCCGCGACTGCGGCGATGGGGAGGATGTGTTTCATGGGGTGATGGTGTTTCTGTTCGGACTTGTTCAGAGTATGCAGATGAAAAAAGACACTACTGCGCCGCCCCCCAAGACGGCGAGTAGTGGCACCCGGAGCGGATGTGCGTTGAGTTTATGCTTCTAGGGCATCGAGGGCTTCGAGGAGTTTGGGGGTGTAGACATAGCCCGGGCCGCCCTGCATGGTGACGACGACGCCTGCGAGTTCGATGATTTGTTCGCGTGTTGCGCCGGCTTTGAGGCATTTCTGTACATGGGAGTAGATGCAGGGTTCGCAGCGGAGTGCCATGCCGATGCCGAGTGCGATGAGTTCTTTTTCGCGTACGGAGAGGGCGCCTTCGCCCATGAGTTTGCCGAACATGGCACCGAAGCCCTGCGAGAGATCGGGGGCTTGTGCCATCATGTTCTTGCCTTTGGTGGGCCATTGTTCGTAGTGGGTGGCGGCGTTGGTTTTGGTGGGTGATTCAGCGGTCATGTGCATGCTCCTTGATGGATGTGTACGGTCGCTCATTATTGATGACGCTATGATCCGTATTGTAGACAATCTAGACCGATCAGTCTAATGCGATAGATTCTTTTCTTTGATCTGGTATGGAATCGTTCGATGCGGTAGTCTGGCGTCTTGATAGGAAGGACTGATCATGATAAAGGGAACGCTGAATATCAAGAAGTTGCTCGCGGCGATGGGGCGGCTCGACGCGTCTGATTTACATATCAAGGTGGGGATTCCGCCGACCTACCGGATTGGTGGGATGCTCCATCCGATTGAGGCGGATGCGGTGAGCGAGGACGAGGCGGATCATCTGCTTGATCCATTGCTCAGCGAGGTGCAGAAGAAGAAGTTTGAAGAGACGGGGGATTTGGACTTTGCGTGGCACATTGATGACGGAGAGGGCGGTGGCGATCGATTCCGGATCAACATGCTCCGGTCGGGGAACCACACGCACGCGGCGGTGCGGCGGGTCAAGGCGGAGATCCCGAGCTATGAAGATCTTCGGCTTCCTCCGGTGTACTCGCAGATTGTTAAGAAACAGCGTGAGGGGCTTGTGTTGATCGTGGGGGTGACGGGGTGCGGGAAGTCTTCGACGCTCGCGGCGATGGTTGATGAGGTCAACGCGACACGGTCGGTGAACATTATCACAATTGAGGACCCGGTTGAGTATCGGTTTACGCCCAAGAAGGCGATCATCTCGCAGCGTGAGATTGGGATTGATGTTGTTGATTTTCATGAGGCGCTCCGGCATGTGGTGCGTCAGGATCCGGATGTGGTCTTTATCGGTGAGATGCGCGACCAGGAAACGGTGCTGTCGGCGATTCAGGCGGCGGAGACGGGGCACCTTGTGTTTGGGACGCTGCACACGGCGGACACGATGGGGGCGTTCGGGCGGATGCTTGAGTTCTTCCCGCAGGAAGAACGGGCGTTTGTGCGAAACTCGCTTTCGCAGACACTCAAGGCGATCTGTGCCCAGCGGTTGGTGCCTGCGAATCCGGAGCTTGAGGGCGCGAAGGTTGTGCCTGCGGTGGAGGTGTTGCTGACCTCGCCAACGGTGCGGGAGTTGATTCGTGATGAACGGGATACGGATCTGCCTGCGGTGATCAGCACGAGCCGGGCCGAGGGGATGATCAGCTTTACGGAGCATCTGGCGGAGCTTGTGGAGAAGGAATGGATCGATTCCAAGACCGCTCAGGCGTATGCACCGAACCGTGACATGCTCAACTCGATTCTCAAGGGTGTTGAGGTGAAGGCGGCATCGCTTGTTGGGCGGATTAAGGGTTAATCTGGCGGCGGATATTGACCAATCTGATGCATTGTTGGCTCGTCATGACCAAGTTTTTTGTGCATTGGGGGATTTCGGTTGGCTTCTTGCTGGCACAGTTTTTGCTTGGTTGTGGTGAGCAATGCGCTGGTGCATTTGCAGTGTAGTTGTAAATGGGAGCTTGGGAATGAATCTGCATCTTGCTTTGGCTGTTGGAATGGTGACTGGTTTGTGTGCTGTTGAAGGGCTTGCAGTGCCTGTTGAGTACGAGAATGAGGCGGAGTTCTTGGCGGATCTTGCGTTGCTTGAGGGGGTGGATATTTATACGGAAGATTTCGAGGGTGCGGATTGGGATGCGTACCGGTATCCTGCTGCGCTGGCGACGAACACGATATCGGGTGTGACCTGGTCGGGGAATGCGCCGCTCTCGACGAACACGAACTGGGGTCGGACGGGGTTCGGGTTGTTTACGATTTATGTGCCGCCTGGATCGGTGGATGAGATCAATGGTGATTCGACGCGGGTGATGTACGCGGTGGGGGGGCATTTTGATTCCAATGCGGACGGGGCGGACTTGTGGATTGAGGTTGATGGGGTGTTCGGCGCCGAGGTGATCGCGTCGTGGGCGTTCCCGTTTGCAGGGGTGATCGATCCGGACGGGTTCACTTCGTTCAGGATTCATGATCCGGATCAGGAGCATGTGTTGGGTGCGGATGACTTCACGATCGCGATCGCGGCTGAGGCTTGTCTGGCGGATTTGACTGGAGATGGATCGTTGGATTTCTTTGATGTGAGTGTTTTTTTGAGTGCGTTTGGGGCTGGTGATCTCGGTGTGGACTTCAGCGGAGATGGTTTGCTGGATTTCTTTGATGTGTCCATGTTTTTGGACTTATTTTCTGATGGATGTCCCTGAGAACTGGACCATCTTGTGGCGTATCGATTGATCTTGGGTTTGGGGTGACTACCGTATTGCGGTAGGGCTGCGTGTCCTCTGAGCAGGTTAATCGTTACAGGAGTTGATGGTATGAAGAAGGTACTTCGATCGGTGTGTTTGGTGGCGTGTGTTGCGGGTCTTGGGCTTGTCGGCGGTTGCGGCGGCGGGGATGCTGAGTCTTCATCGACTCCTGCGGCACCGGCGGCGAAGAAGCCGAGCGTGAATGCCAATGCGGTCAAGGGAGCCCTGATCTTTAAGAAGACCTGCGCGACTTGTCACAACGCTGATGCCAAGGGAATACCGAATAATGGGCCTGATTTGACGGCGTCGGCGTTCGTGAAAGACACAAGCGATGCTGATTTGCTGACCTATGTTCAGGAAGGGCGCGAGGTCCCTGGCGGTGTACCAATGCCGCCTCGTGGTGGGTTTACCGAGGAGATGCTGCCTGACGCGGACATCGAAAAGGTGATCGCATACCTCAAAAACTTCCCCGGGAATAAGCCGTAAGGGATTGGTTTATGGTTCGATAACTTATTTTGCCCCGGTGTGTTCTGCATCGGGGCTTGTATTTTTGTGCGGACTTGATATGGTGAGGATGAGCCGTTTATTGTGAGGGCGGATTGATGGCGTGTCGCGAGATTCGAGTTGTGTTTATTTGGGCGTGTGGGGGTTTGTTGTGCGCGCCTGCGGTGGGGGGGATCTATGTGTCTGAACCGTTCCGGGGGTTGAATGATATTGAGTGGGTGGTGAATGATCGGCATTGTGTTTTGGTAGTGGGGTCTGGTGTTGATCTTTCGTTGTTCGCGGTGTCCGATTTGATAGTTGATGATGGTTCGTCGTTTGTGTGTGATATCGAAGGGGTGCCGTTTATTGGGGAGAGCTCGCGGCTGATCGGTATGCCGAGTGTTGGGTTGGTGGAGTCGCTGCAGCTTGGGGAGCTTGATGGAAAGGTCGGTGAGCCGACTGAAGGGGTGGATGCAGATGTTGAATGAGATGGTGGGAATTCGGAGCAGGTGATTGGGGGACTAGCCGGCCTGCGCGTGGTTGTCTGGATCGATGCCGAGTGCTTTCATTTTTTTGTAGAGGGTTGTGCGGTTGATGCCGAGGACTTCCGCGGTTTGTGTGCGGCTCCAGTCATTGGCGATCAGGGTATTGAGGATGATCTGTCGCTCGGGCTCGCGGAGCGCATCGGCGAGGGTTGTGGGGGGCCACTGGCTGGTTGACTTGGTCAGAGGGAGCGGTGATGAGGCAGTTTGGAGGTGGGGGGGGAGATCGTCGGCGGTGATGGTCTGGCCCTTTGAGAGCACGGTGGCACGCTCGATGATGTTGGAAAGTTCGCGGACATTGCCGGGGTAGGTGTAATGTGTGAGCAGGGACATGGCCTCGTCGGTGAATCCGACGAAGTGACGATTGAGTTCTTTGGATTGCTCGTCGAGGAAGTGCTGGGCGAGGGGGGGGAGATCGGCGGTCCGGTCGCGTAGAGGGGGGACTTCAATTTGCACGACATTGATGCGGTAGTAGAGGTCCTGACGGAAATCGCCAGATTTGACGAGGGATTCGAGGGGTTGGTTGGAGGCGAGAACGACTCGTACATCAACTTCGATCGTTTCGTTGGATCCGACGGGTTCGAACTTGCGTTCTTGGAGAACTCGCAGCAGTTTGAGCTGCATCCCGGGTGATGCGGAGTTGATCTCATCGAGGAATAGGGTGCCCCCGTCGGCGGCGAGGAACTTGCCCTGCTTGTCGGCGTGCGCGCCGGTGAACGCACCTTTAACATGGCCGAAGAGTTCTGATTCGAGGAGTGTTTCGGGGATCGAGCCGCAGGAGAGTTCGATATAGGGCTTGCTTGCGCGGGGGGATGCCTGGTGGATCGCGCCGGCGATGAGTGATTTGCCGACGCCTGATTCTCCGGCCATGAGTACGGTTGTTCGGGATGGGGCGACGGCGTTGATGGTATCAAAAATAGCGCGCATGCGTGGGTCCGTGCCCACGATGTTGTCGAGGTTGTGGGTGGTCGCGATCCGCGTGCGGAGGGTGGTGTTTTCTTTGAGGACTTCGTGCTGTTGAAGGGCTCGTGTCAGCGCGAGACGGAGTTCGTCATCGACGATGGGCTTGGTGAGGAAATCGACCGCGCCGGTGCGGAGCGCTTCGACGGCGGTTTCGACGGCGGCGTAGCCGGTGATGAGAATGACGGCAGTGGAGGGGGAGAGGACTTTGGCTTTGCGGAGCAAATCGATGCCGGTCATGGCGGGGAGGTTGAGATCGGTCAGGAGTATTTGGTAGGTGTTCGATTCGAGTTGTTCAATCGCATCGATCGGAGAGTAGACCGCGCGGGCATCGCAGCCCTCTTGGGTGAAGAAGGCGGCGAGGGAATCGGCGACGATCTGGTCGTCGTCAACGATCAGTACAGAGGGGAGGATGGAAGGTTTGGGTTTGGGCATAGGTGATATGGATTCGGCAGATGAGGCATGGAGCGACGGGCTGGAAGCCCGTCCCACCGAGGGGGATGGAGATTCAGCCGATGGATTGGTCGCCGGGGTCGGATTGGTCGGGGATGGGGACGCGCGCGGTGAGGGTTGCGCCGGGGCGGGTGGATTTGGAATCGTTTGTTTGGAGGGTGATGACGCCTTCGAGTTGTTCGATGATCTGGCGTGCGATCGCCAGGCCCATGCCCGGGGAATCTTCGTTGGTGGTGTAGGCGTGGGTGAATGGTCTTTCGGGGTTGGTGCCCGGCGTGAGTCCGATGCCGTCGTCGGTGATCGCAATGACCAGTTCGTCGTGCTTGGTGTCGAGGGTTGCGGTGATGGTGATGAGCCCGCCGGGGTCGAGCGAGTCGTGCTTGGTCGCGCGGCCAATGGACTGGACGCTGTTGAAGAGCGCGTTGAGAATCACGGTGTAGATCGGCCCTGCGGGGAGATTCCCGGCGTCGGGGTCGATGTCCATCTCAATCCGGATGCCTGCCTGGGATGCGAGCGGGCGCACGACATCGACGGCATGATCGATGACCATCGCGGTCGTGACCGCAGTCGAGACGCCGAGGATCGGCGATCCGATGGGGACGGTGTTGGAGCGCATCGCGACATTGACCATGGTGGACATGCGGTGGAGGGTTTGTTGCACGGTGTCGATCTGTTGGCGGGCGGTGTCGAGTTGCTCGTTGGGGTCATTGGAATCGGGGTCCATCTGTGTGGCGGCGAGGGAGAGCCAGCGCATGGAGCCGTCGATGAGGTTGGAGAGATCATGGGCGAGGGTGGTGAGGTGGTCTGCGGTGTCCGGGCCTGCGGATGGATCGCAAGGGGGGAGCGTTTTTTTAGATCGCATCGGCGGGGAGACGATCTTCTTTTCCGGAGTGGGGTTGTTGCCAGGCTCGTTGGTGTTGTCGTGTGTCATGCCCCTGTTTTCGGCGGGAACTGCTGGATTGTTCGCGGCGGTGTTGCGTTGATGCAACATTGGGGGTTATCGGGGACGGTGCGAGCGCAGCAGAACGCACGACCGGTGGGGGGCGTGGGTTCTCGGACTTATAGAGAAGGTATTTATGGGCAGCCGGCGGCGAAGGCGGCGAGGTAGGCGGAGATATCGAAGAAGTCGAAGTTGCCGTCGCCATTGAAATCAGCGATCGGATCGAACTCGCCATAAAGGGTAATGAACTGAGAAATATCAGCGAAATCCAGGTTTCCATCGCCTGTGAGGTCTGATGAACAATCGATATTTGCGTATACAAATATTTCACGGCGACCTGTGCCGATCGGATTCCCGACAGCTATTGAATCTTCGGAGAGAGCGATCGAGTGTCCTAAGGCATGGTCGTCATCAGGATTTGAGGGTATAAGTTTGGCGTATTGTGTTCCTGAGTTTATTTCTACGAGAGATACTGAGCCCGACTCTTGGTTGTTTACGATATCGTTAATGGAACCGATCGCGAGGAGATCGTTTCGAATTGCAACAGAGAATCCGAACTTGCCGTTGGTGATGCCTTTGTCGGGGAGTATTTTGCGGATTTGATCTCCGGTGATTGTATCGAAGAGATACGCGGCGCCCGCGTCTTCACCATTCTCATTGTCACTGGGTGAACCAGCTGCGACAATCCCGTTGGCGAGGGAAATCGATAAGCCAAAGTCGGCGCTCTGGGGTGCTAGATCGCTTGGGCGTAGCTTGTGTAGTTGGGTACCTGAAGTTGCATCAAAGATGTATACCGCGCCGTGCAGGATCGTTTGGTTGTCCCCCTGGGCACTGATAGCTATAGTGTCGCCGTTCATTGCGACCGTTCTTCCAAAGAGTCCAAAGATGCCACCGTCGTTTGGAAAGATCTTTCGCAGTTGGTTGCCCGTGGCGATGTCAAATATGTACACAGAGCCTGAGAATAGCGCGTTGGAATTGTCGGCCCCTGAACCGATTGCGAGTAAACCATTTGAAATTGCGAGGGCAGTGCCAAAGTTATTCTGTGGAGCCGCGTCATTTGCGACGAGTTTGTTGATTTGAATGCCTGTCTTTGCGTCGAAGAGGTACACGGCGCCGCGGGCATCATTCTGCGAGGGTGCTCCGACGGCTACGATGCCGTCTTTGATAACTAGGGAGAAGCCGAATAGATCATTGGGCTCATTGTCGCTGGGAAGAAGTGTTCGGATGAGATTTCCCGTGCTTTCTTCGTAGAGGTACACGAGAGAGATGGCGGAGGCTGATCCAGATCTGCTAGTTGCGATGATCCCTCCATCGATAGAGATGGTGTCTCCGTAGGTGTCGAAACTGCTGGGTTCGTCTGGGATGATTGAGTATTGCTCAGTGAATAACTGAGCGTTCGATAGAGTGGTCAGCATTGAAGTCACGAGTGTCACAGCGATAATTTGAGTTGTGTATTTCATATGTAAAAATTCCTTGTAAAATTATTTTATGCATCTGTATACTACTGTGCGAATCGATTTGGTGCAAGGCAGTTTCTTCGGAACCGCAAAAAAACCGCATATAGCGCGGAAACTCCCGCGACACAGGTGGGCACGGGCGAATGGGGTCCCATTTTCGAATATTCGATTTGATCTTTAGTGCAATATGCTATTGGAGGCCGAGGGCTTGGGCGTCGCGGTCGGAGAGGGTGCCGCCGTCGGAGCGTTGTTTTACTGTGGTGTCTCGTTTCCAGGAGCGGTCGCAGCGGGGTTGGTCTCGGAGGTCGGTGATTTCCAGTTCGCTGGATTTGGTGATTGGGTGGACATTCAAGTAGCCTTCTTCCGTCCTCTAACTCTGATTTCAAGCCGAAAGAGCTTTGGATCTCCGCATGCGGATTGTCGGCTGATTCTGATCTCTGGTTCGACACCTCTTTTTACAGTATAGATTCCAGTTTATGATCTGTGCTTGTTGATGGTCAGCAAACGGGCTGTTGCGGTGCCGTATGATTGGGAGATGGCGGTCGCAACCGAATCAACCAGATTGCCACACGCTTCGCGTTCGGAGACTGTACATCCCGGATGCAATGCTCAATTTTGACCCTGAATCGATGATTTTGGATCCCCACAAAGTTCTGGCCCCCCACATAGGAGCCGAAAGGCACATAACCAGTGGGGTAAAGTTTGCAACCTGCTCAAGATTTTGAAACAGACTCAGAAAAGTGTCTCTGCTGGTTTTTCGAAGGGGGTTGCGCGACCTCAATAGAGTTCCAATCTGAGTGCCCAAATTTCTGAGATATGCCGCAAAGATTCTAGGTCATTCCGTGAGCATTGAGCATATACGCTCTATACATTATAGAATCGACGCATGGTAGAAACACCAATCGATTTCACAGCGTTCTTGATTGATCCCGAGCACTCCAAGCCGATGGGGATTGGGGATGTATGCGATTGGTCGCCTTCAGATGGTGCATTGTGGGTCCACCTTGACCGGACTTCTGAGGAGAGTCAGGCTTGGATGACAGACCAGGCGGGGCTGGAACCGCATGTGGTCAGGGGGCTACTCGCAAGCGGGAGTCGGCCACGGATTGAGGTAATCAACGACGGCCTGTTCCTGATCCTGCGCGGGGTAAACCTGAACGAGGGTGCTGATCCGGCGGACATGATCTCGTTGCGGATCTGGGTGGAACAGAATCGGCTTATCTCATTGGAGCGTGAAAAACTGCAATCGATCGCCATCATTGCTGAGCAAGCACGAAACGGCGAGGGGCCCGTTACGATTGGGTCCCTTGTCATCAAGATCATTGATGGGCTTGCTGCCAGAGTAGCCCCGGTTATTGATCAAATCAACGATCGGCTTGACGAGCTTGAGGATATGGTCATCGGTCCAGAAGTTTTCGACGATCGCACTGAACTGCTAACCATGAGGCAGCAGGTTGTCAAGTTGCATCGGTATCTTAAGCCTCAGGTTGAAGTTCTGAATGAGCTTCGAAAGCTCAAGCCGGCAATGATTGGTGCTCATCATCAGCAACTCCTTGCCGAGATCATCAATAAGAACACGAGGTATGTCGAAGACCTTGAGTCATCAAAGAACCGGATGGCGCTCATCCAAGAAGAGCTGACCAACCAGTACGCCGAGCGCCTCAACAATCGGTTGTACGCCGTAACCATGATCGCGACGATCCTACTTCCGATGACCCTGTTCACGGGCTTATTAGGGATCAATGTCGGCGGTATCCCCGGTGTCCATGCCCCCTATGCGTTCGTCGTTGTGTGCGGGGTACTCGTGCTGATGGGTCTCATCGGATACTGGATTGTTCGCCGGTGCAAATGGCTGTAGGATTGACCTCGCTCTTTTATTCTGGTTTCGAGTCAACTTCACGATCGATCAACTTTCCCAGATCACCGATCGAGCGTACATGCAGATCCCGCTGTGGGAACGCAATTTCGATGCCCGCTTTCTTGAATGATTTGTAGATCGCGTTATGGATATCATTCTGAACAACAATAAAATATTCAATGTTCGGGATAAAGACTCGCAACTCAAACTCAAGCGAACTGTCGCCGAATTTTTTAAAGAGCACCTGAGGCGCAGGGTCCACGAGCACAGCAGGCTCTTTCTTGGCCACCTTGAGCAAAATCGATTCCACCTGATCAATATCCGAAGAATAGCTAACACCTACATTAATTTTTACGCGAAGCACAGAATCGGTGAGTGTCCAGTTGATCACCTCGCCTGTGATGAATGCTTTGTTGGGGATGACGAGTTCCTTCCGGTCCCAGTCACCGATTGTTGTCGCTCGCATGCGGATACGCATGACTGTCCCGGTGACACCGCCAACAGTCACGGTGTCGCCGAGCCGGATCGGACGCTCGGCGAGAATGATGAGCCCGGAGACAAAGTTGGCAAAGATTTCTTGCAAGCCAAAGGCGAGCCCAAATGTCAGGGCGGCCGCAAGCCATTGCACATTTGACCATGAAATCCCCACCGTCTGAAACGCGATTATGATGCCGACTATGGCAATCAGATACCGGAGCACGGTACTCAGCGCGTACCTGCTTCCCGCATCGAGTGGTAAGCGTTGGAGAACAACAATTTCAATGAGTCCCGGCACATTGCGGAACGCAACCCATGTTGCCAGAAAGATAATCAGCGACAGCCCAATATCCGCAATAGTGATTGAAACGATCTCTGGATTCATCGATTCTGATGCCGAGTTTTCAGAAGGAGTCAATCCATTGCCCGGCATTGGGAGCTGTGTTGCACTCACTGATTCCCCTTGGGGCTGGGTTGGCACAGCGTATGGGGTCGAGAGACCAGCGCCCCCAAGGGAAGTGCTTGGCTCGATAGCTTGAATACTCGGCCATACCTGTATCCGATCAAGCATCCGCAATGCCGGCAGCGCCTGGGCCCAGATGATGTATAAACCGATGACGGCCGACACCGTAATGGTGGTTTTGAATATCTGCCTCGTTTGCACACTCAATGCGGGCAAATCAATTTTTTCTTCATCAAGGCTCGTTGGCATTGGTGCGGGCGAAGCCCGCAACTCAGGATTTGCCTTTGCTTCCGCCTCAGCCTGGGCTCTTCGGCGCTTCGCATCTTCAACGGCAACCCTGCGGCGTGCGATGTAGAGCCATCGGTGCAGGACTTCATTGATGATTACTAGAATGAGAACCAGAATAAGTGAGCGTTCAAGCCGCATCTGGAGCTGGAGAGCAGTGTAGTGATAACCAAGCCAGCTCAACACCGCGAACACAAGCGGGAGCACAACAGCCAATGGGTACCAAATGAACAGCAGACGGATCATCCAGCCGCCGGTGTTGGTTTCGATAAATCTACGGAGCACCGGTCCTGTGGGTCGAAGTACTCGTTGCAGGAAAATAGTGAGTGCTATGAGCTCAAGTGAAAATAGTATCCTACCCAAGGAAGCATTCGCGGCCTCATCCCCGCCTGAATCGATGACAGCAACTAGGAAAACAATCGGAACAACCGTTGGCGTGAACCAACTCAGGCTCCTCTTCATCGGTTGGGCTGCTTCTTTGGACCACCTGAAATGGGAGATCGCTAACCCCTTGGGCCTGAGCATGTGACGCAAAAATACGAGCGGATACAAGAATATTGCTGCTGATTGTAACCCATCGCCCATGGCAATGGCCACCAGCTCTTGGTTCTCGGGGGCTTTCAAGAGCCACCCAAGTACGATCAGAGTGCCCGCGACCGGAGCCGATATCATCGCGGTGAGGATCAAAGCTACGAGTGTATATCGGAATGAATCGGTGGTGTATCGGGCAACCCGTTCACTAAGAATACGAAGCCAATATCTGCATCGAAAGCTCAAAAGTAAGAACAGAGCGAGCAAACCCACCACACCAATAACATCAACCCATTTGGATTGAACAAATAGTGTCGTTTGAGCAATCGCACGGTTCCAGCTTGAGAAATCAAATAGCCAATCAGCTTTGCTTTGCAGATCAGTCAATCGCGGTGCCCGGTCTCCGGCAATGCTCCGAACCCACAGGATACGCTCCTCGATGAAATCCTTATATGCTTGAGCGATCGTCACAGATTCACGAAGAGTCGTGTTCAGCTCAACAAGAGATTCGAAACGGCTCGATGCATCTCCAACAAGCTGGTCTAGCAAGTCCCGTCTAGCTGAGGCGAGTTCGTGTGCAACAGGGAGTAATTCAGATTGATTGGTTTCGAGTTCATCAGGAGGAATCTGTGAAAGGAGTGATTGTGCAACACGATCAATATCCCCGAATGCAACACGCTCTTCTTGGAGTTCGATGAGCGTGTAATCCTGATCTTCAATCGCTTCCAATGTTGTTCGGACCTCACGCCTGAGTGATGGAATATCAGGCAAGGCTTCATACTGATGCCGGAGCAGAAGCCCCGTGGCGCGGTTGAGTCCCGATCTGGCGAGTCGGCTTTGGATCGCTGCGTACTCAGAACTCAGAGTAGCAAGCTCCGATCTCGCTTGGGTTTATCTCAGTCTTGTGCTCTCAGTGCCTCCCGAGTAACTTTGCGATTTAACCCTCTCGCGGGCAATATCAACGGTTCTTTCCGCAAACTCTTTCAATATTGGGTGCTGCCGTGCGGCTTCCTTCCGAAGCTTGATGGCTTCCTGGGCCGCTTGCTCTGCACTCAGTTTTCTGTAGTCGGCAACAACCACTTGCCACGCCGTAACGAGTTTCTCCGCCTCAGTTACACGGCGTTGGGCACGATCTCTGCGAGCGGGCAAGAGTTCCCGACGAGCGTCATAACTCTCCAGTTCAGTTTCTATGGAATCGATCTCTGCCTGGTAGACGAGTACTGTTGTTTGATATATGGTCTCTTGTGCATCGGCGAGAATCGGCGAAATATCTGTTTGTACGCCTGCTTCGGATGGATTCACTAAATTTGAGAGTTCTTGGCGAACCTTGACAAGCCGGGCAGTGAGTGAGGCGCTTTGTTCGTTTCGTCGTGTCGATTCAGTCTGGAGATCCGCCAAGCTCTGCCGCTTAGCTTGGAGCCCAGCAGTTGCTTGGGCAAGTGCTTGCTCTAACTGTGGGAGTGCAGCTCCATCGGGGATGATTGTCGTCGGCTCGACAGGCGGGAGCCCGAGTTCGGAACGGATCGATGAAAGGAGTTGCGGAGCTTCGCTTGATAGTCTCCGGTATTCTGCTGATTGAGATGCGAACCCATTGGCCTTGGTAAGCTGTTCTATAGCACCTCTATAAAACCCGATGCTTGCCGCACGAATAGGATCGTCAAGAAGCGTATCAGACTCCAGCTCCAATATCTTTGCTTCACACTGATCAGCTGTTGGAGTAGTTGGCTGGGCCTGTAAATGAGCAAATGATGATGCCGTAATCGTAAAAATGGCGAGCCATATGACTAACCAAGATAAGAGGGCATGTGAAGCTTTGTTCATGACTGTATTCTAGCTCCATGCGATTCGTAATTTATGGACTGCAATCGCGAAGAACTGACCTGCCCCCCAATAGCTAGGCCGTGTCTGACGGTTCCTTTGCTCGGCGCATGAGCGCGGTTGCGCGATAGTGGTTGATCTGCGATACTAATCTTCAACCATGCCATGGAATCGGCTTGAATCTATGAGATCACGGATGCAGCTGCCCAGACGATATGAACTCACCGACGAGCAATGGAAACTCATCACACCGATCATGCCACGCAAGAAGTTTGGCGGGCAGTGGGATGATTATCGCACGACCCTCAATGGCATGATGTGGATCTTCAAATCAGGCTCGCCCTGGCGTGATCTTCCTGATCGCTCAGGCACATGGAAAAGTGTTTGTCACCGATTTCAACGCTGGACCGGCGACTGCACCATCGACAAGGATGGCTGCGGTGCATCCCAAGTATCGCTAGCCGATGTGGGTGATGGGCGACAAGGACTACAGTTATCTGCGGGTCAGGGAGTGGTGCCAGAAGCGAGGCATCTGGGATCTGATCCCCCAGCGATCGGATCACCTCCGCCGTGATGGTCGTTAGGCCTTTAGTTAGAAAGCGTATCGAGGCCGGAATGTGGTGGAGCGTTGCATCTGCTGGCTCAAGCAGAATCGGGGATTGAGTACGAGGTATGAGAAGCTGGCGACAAACTTCATGGGTATGCTCAAACTCGCCTTTATCGATCGATACCTCAGAACTCTGGAGCCGTCAGACATGGCCTAGTCATTGGGGGGCAGGTCAGGCGATCGAGGGGGTGCGGGGCCGACAGATTATCCGGAGCGGATAAATCTATGTCGTGCCCGATGAGTCAGCAAGATGCGCTTGGGGAGTTTCTCCCTTAAGATCTGATACTCAATAGTGAGATAATGGAGCTTGGTATTCAGCTGATCGTGATCCGATCGGCAAAACGCCAGAAGCTTGGGCAAGCGGGCGGCATTCATACCCCATCAAAGGCGCGGGGAGGGTTTATGAACCCCTAGAAGGCGGGGTTTCTGCTAAAATATAGACGATTCTAGAGAGACTGAATGCCATATGTTTGAACATACTCCGATTGGATTCCAATCGCATGGACAAGAACTCAATCCATGTGATTCGCTTGTTCTGATCATGCACCCGTACGATTTAAACCGGATTTCGTGTATACTGGGAGCACGCTGAGCTACGCAGATTCTCAGTAAATCGGAAGGACTCATATGTCAGATCTTAGTGTTGTCGTCGATGGACTCAAACTCCCAAATCCGTTTGTGATCGGATCGGGACCGCCCGGGACCAATGCGAATGTCATTGGCAAGGCGTTCGATGAGAACTGGGGGGCGGTGATCTGCAAGACGGTGAGTTTGGACGCTTCCAAGGTGGTGAATGTTGCGCCGCGCTATGCGCGCATGAGAGCGACGGGAACGAAAGAGGTCATCGGGTGGCAGAATATCGAACTGATCTCCGATCGCTCGTTTGAGATCTGGGAGGATGAGTTCAAAAAGATCAAGGATAAGTATCCCGATCGTGTACTGATCGCTTCGATCATGGAGGAGTACAACAGGGACGCGTGGGTCGAGATTGTTGAGCGATGCCAGGCATACGGGGTTGATGCGTTCGAGCTCAACTTCTCATGTCCCCACGGGATGCCCGAGCGGAAGATGGGGGCTGCGATGGGGCAAGAGCCCGACCTGCTTGAAGAAGTCTGTGGGTGGGTCAACGGGGTCGCGACGGTTCCGGTCTGGGCAAAGATGACACCCAACATCACGCATATCGAGGACCCCGCGCGTGCATCACTCAAAGCCGGGTGCGAGGGGATCGCGGCGATCAACACAATCCTGAGCGTCATGGGTGTGAATCTGGAGACCTTGCGTCCCGAGCCAACGGTCGAGGGGTACTCGGTGCCCGGTGGATACTCATGCAAAGCAGTACGCCCGATCGCGCTTCGGATGGTTATGGAACTTGCAACGATGATGTACGGCAACGACACGCACAAAGCTGAGTATCCAGATCGGTCACTCTCGGCGATTGGTGGGGTCGAGACCGGAGAGGACGCGGCTCAGTTCATCCTGCTCGGTGCATCAACGGTCCAGGTGTGCACGGGCGTGATGATCCATGGCTACCAGATGGCCGGTCGTATGTGCGAGGAACTGAGCGCGTTCATGGACAAGCACAGCTTCAACACAATCGAAGACTTCCGTGGGCATTCGCTCAAATACTTCACGACGCACGCGGATCTCGTGCAGCGTCAGAAGGATGCCAAGGCGGAGAAGAAGGCCCAGAAGGAGGGGATGGTGACCCAAGACACTGCATGGGAGGGCGACAAGTTTGTCGAGCAATCGAATAAGCTCGTTGCCAATGATGACGACTGACTTTCGTAGAGCGGGCTTCCAGCCCGTTTCTGAATCTGATCGCTCAGAAAGAGGACGGGCTGGTAGCCCGTTCTACCAGACTGGTTCTGCTTGACTAGAAATGCGTTGGTTTTCGTTTGAGGAGTTGTCCTCGTCCGACAGTGCCCACAAAGGCACCATCGCGTGCTTGGACCTGTCCTCGCACGGTGACGACGGACGCTCTGCCCGTCATCTCCCAGCCCTCGAAGGCGTTGTAGTCCACCTTTGATAAGCTGCTCTCGACGCTGAGCGTGTGCTTGCAATTAGGGTCGTAGACGACAAGGTCGGCATCGGCACCGATACTGATCGATCCCTTGCGAGGGTAGAGCCCGAAAATCTGCGCGGCTTTGGTGGAGCAGGC
>Ga0316187_10002049_pt1 | contig 17621 bp, 16 predicted proteins | sample CroRivburrow1_MG_FD_204927 | JGI IMG/M metagenome (GOLD analysis project Ga0316187, IMG submission 204927) | Coastal sediment microbial communities from Maine, United States - Cross River worm burrow 1 | ecosystem: Environmental > Aquatic > Marine > Coastal > Sediment | place: USA: Maine...
ATGGGTCAGTCCCTGTAGCCCGGCCCGATGCGTTCGGCCAGGCGGCGCATCGCGGGCCAGGACTGCGTGGCCAGACCCTCCCATGTCTTCGGGTCGCTGAAGGCCGATTCCATCATGCTGACGGCATCACTGCTCGGCATATGCGGCGCGCCGCCGCCAGCCAGAGTATCCACCTGGATGCGGCAAGCCCGTTCCAGGTAGTACATACGCATGAAGCAGCTGGCGACGCTGCCCCCCAGTGCCAGGGTGCCGTGGTTGCGCAGGATCATCAGGTGCTTGTCGCCGAGATCCGCCACCAGGCGCTCACGCTCATCGAGGTTGATCGCTACCCCTTCCCATTCGTGGTAAGCCGTGTCGTGAAACACAAACATGGCATGCTGGTTCAACGGCAGGAAGCCGCATTCCATGCTGGACACCGCCACCCCGCCGTCGGTATGCAGATGCATGACTGCCTGGGCATCATGCCGCGACATGTGTACGGCACTGTGGATGGTGAAGCCCGCGGTGTTCACTCGAAACCCGTTGTTCAATACGACGTTGCCGTCACAGTCGATCTTGACCAGGTTGGATGCGGTGACCTCGCTGAACAGGAAGCCGAACGGGTTGAGCAGAAAATGCTCCTCCGGCCCGGGCACCCGTGCAGACAGATGGGTGAACACCATGTCATCCCACCCGTAATGCGCGACCAGCCGATAGGCGGCAGCAAGATCCTCCCGAACCGCCCATTCTTCGGCGCTGACCAGGTTCTTTACGCTGTGCAGTTCAACCGCTTCGCTCATGATCCCTCTCCTTTTCCTGCTCCCGCAATTAGTATCCTGGTATTAGCGGGCCTTTCGCAACCACGTACGCACCGCGCTCTGCATCAGAGCGCGGTTACTTTGGAAGTCGGCCCCAGATGCAGGTTTACTTCGATTCAAGCGTTAACTAGGGTACTAGTTCGCCGGGTGAGCGCAATAGAGCGAAGGGGAGATCATGAGAGAGGAGAAAAGTCGATGAGTTCCACCGATGACAAGCAGGAACAGCCACGCATGGTGAAGTGGTCTCCGCCTTACCGGCGGGAAAATGTCGAGATGCCGGAATTTGATCTGATTGAGATCGAACGCGATGCGCCGATAGGCCGCATCGTTCTCAACTCGCCGGAGAAACGAAATCCCCTGGGTTACGAGCGATTGCTGCAGATCGAGATGGCGGCCAAGCTGCTGGAACTTGATGACTCTATCCGCGTGATCATCATTAAGGGGCAGGGTCCAAGCTTTTGTGCGGGGTACGACATCACACCGGTCAAGAGAGGCGAACGGCAGCGCAACATGCCGCCGGGAGGCTATATCAACAAGCAGAGGGACCGCTTGTGGCAGTCCTACGATCTGGAGCATGCCCGCGTCTACATGACCTTGTTTGATCTGCAGAAGCCTGTGATTGCCCAGATTCATGGTGCCTGCCTGGCCGGGGGCACCGAGCTGGCCGGCTTCTGCGATTTAAGGGTCGTGGCGGAAGACGCCAGGATCGGCTGGCCGGTGGGGCGCAACTGGTCGCCAGGAAATCTGCAGTACATTCCCTGGCTGGTTGGTATGACCAAAGCCAAGTACTACATGTTCACCTGCGAGCCGATGACCGGACTCGAGGCTGTGCAGTGTCAATGGGCTTCAGAGGCGGTGCCTGAGGACAAGCTCGAAGCACGCACCGAAGAGCTTGCGCAGCTGATCGCGCTGACGCCCACCGATCTCATCATGATGACCAAGCGCAGTATCAATCGGCAGTTTGAGGTGATGGGTTTCAAAACCGGCATCGCCACCAGCGTCGACCTGCTGGCACTGTCCAGCTTTCGTGATCAGGGGCTGTATGCCTCCAGGTCCGAAGATGGCGAAGGCGGGGATGAGTTCATGCGAAGGGCTGAGCGGGATGGCCTGAAGGCCGCGCTCAAATGGCGGGAGGAAACCTTCGGCAATGCTTATCGCGAATCTGAGCAAGGAGATTCCGGGCAAAACCAGCCTGAATAGTCAATCTGCCGACAGAGTGAGTGGTTCTCACGGGACTCGACGATGAAGAAGACAGATTTCTATCGCAACGCACGTACAGACATGCCAGGTCCGCTTGCGGGTGTTCGCGTCCTTGAAGCTACCACCACCTGGGCTGGACCGATGTGTGCTGCCGTGCTGGCTGATTTTGGTGCCGATGTGATCAAGGTTGAGATTCCATCGGGGGACGTGAGCCGCATGGTGCATCCCAAGCTGCCGGGCATGGATGTCAGCTGTATGCACACGACGGTCAATCGTAACAAGCGCTCCCTGTCAGTGGACGTACGCACTGAACGAGGGCGGGACATATTTCTGAAGCTGGGCGCTGGATCGGATGTCATCGTCGAAAACTTCAAGGTAGGGACGATGGCGGAGTACGGGTTGGGCTACGAGCACCTGTGCGAGATCAAACCAGATATCGTGTATGTCTCGATCACCGGGTGGGGACAGTTTGGTCCAAACCATCAGGCAGCCGGTTACGACCCCCTGGCTCAGGCCTCATCAGGTTTCATGTCGGTCACCGGTGCCCCGGATGGCCCGCCCACCAAGGCGGGCACCTACCTGGCGGACGATCTGGGTGGTCTGCACGGCGCGCTGGGCGCCATGGCCGCTTTGCGTCACCGTGATCAGACCGGTGAAGGCCAGCATGTCGATGTAGCGCTGCAGGATGCGCTGCTGTTCCAGAGTAATGGCTTGCCAACGCTGGGGGCCATGGGTATGGAACCTGAGAGAATGGGTAATCAGTTTGGTGGGGCGGTGCCATCGAATGTGTTCGAGTGCCAGGACGGCGCGGTCTTCGCGGGTGTCTTGCTGGATACCCACTGGCGGGCATTAGCACCGATCATTGGCGAGCCCGATCTTGCTGACCACGAGAGCTTTGCAACTCGGGATGAGCGGATTGCTAACCGGGAGTTGTGTAATGCTCTGCTGGGCAACTGGCTTGCCGCTCGCACGCGAGCAGAAGCTGTCGCAATTCTGCGCGAGGCCGGCTTGCCGGCAGCGCCGGTTAACACCTATCCGGAGGCGGCAAAAGACCCACATGTGCTCGAGCGCGACATGCTGCAGCTCACCGAGCTTGAAAACGGTGCCAAAGCGCCAGTTACCGGGCCTGCGGTCAAGTTTTCCCGCACACCGACCCGCGTGCGCAGCGGTGCCCCCGCGCTCGGCGAACACAACGCTGAGATCCTGGAATCCATTGGGCTTGATGCAGAAACCCGGGAGGTGCTTGCAGCTGCAGGCGTGATCAGCCGAATGAGCGGCTGAAGGCGCTGGTCTCTACCCATGGCCGACAGGATGTCACGTTGATTGAGGAGTGCATTGATGCCTGGTTTCGTGATCCCGACCACGCCTAACACCCCCCAACCGCTCGAGCGCGTCGAGGATATCTCGCCGGCTTGGATGACGTCGGCGCTCGTAAGCGCAGGCTTTGCAGCGCATGTCAGCGATCTGACATTCGTGCCCATCGGTACGGGGCAGATGGCGGATAGCTTTCGCTTTGAGCTCGTGCAAGCCCCCGGCTACTCGTCAGCAGACGTGCCGCGCAGCGTGATCGTGAAGATGCAGGCTGCGGACGAACTCAGTCGGCAGGCCGGCGCGGGCGGTGCCTACAACGCCGAAGTGCGTTTCTACATGGATCTGGCCCCGACGCTGAAGATCCGGACGCCGGACTGTTACTACGCCGTTGGTCCGGACGTTGATTGTCGTTTTGCGCTGGTGCTCGAGGACATGGCGCCTGCGGAGCAGGGCGATCAACTGCTGGGCTGTGATGTCGATGCAGCCCGTGCGGCGGTAGTTAATCTTGCCGGATTGCATGGTCCGCGCTGGTGCGACCCTGCGCTGTTGGACACGGTCTGGCACCGTGAACCCGCAGTGCTGGATATGTTGGCTGCAATGGTCAGGGAGCGCACACAGCAGTTTGTTGTGCACTACGGTGAGCATGTTTCGAAAGCGGACGTGGCTGTACTCGAGGCGTTTGCTCCTCTGTGCGGCGATTGGCTCAAGGGTCGCAGCGAACGATTTGCGCCGGTCCACGGTGATTACCGCCTGGATAACCTGTTGTTTGGAAACACCCGAGAAGTAGAGGTCACCGCCGTGGATTGGCAAACACTCGACATCGGGCTGCCTGCTAGAGATCTGGGTTACTTTCTGGGTAACAGTCTGCTGCCGGATGAGCGACGGCGCAGTGAACGGGCGTTGGTGAGCGCCTATCACCAGGCGCTGACGGGGCACGGTGTGACCGGCTACTCACTGGATGAGTGTTTTGAGGACTACCGCTTTGGCCAGTTTCAGGGGTTGATGATTACCGTGCTTGCGGCGGCAGGACTAACGCACACTGAACGGGGTGACGATATGTTCATGGCGATGTCATCGCGGGCCTGCGAGGCGATACGGGATCTGGACAGCCTTCGGCTGTTGTAGCTTGTGCTGCGGTGCGCGTGGCGTAAGGGTCAGTTAAGTACCCAGGACACCGGTGCGTTCAGCAGCTCAGGCGCATTCTTCTCCCAGTAGCGCTTCGCCGCCGCATGCATTTTCGTCGAGATCGCATGTGCCTTATCGGCATCGCCGACTTCGATGGCCTGCAGGATGCGTTCCGAATTGCGGGCACTGGCGCGGCGGTGGTCCAGGTCATACTCGATTCCTGAACCCTGGGACATACGGTGCAGCGCGTTGACCAGAAAGCCGAGCACCAGGTTTTTCGACGCTGCAGCTATCAACTCGTAAAACTGGCGGGCTTCAGTCGCGGTCTGATCAGAACTGCTGATTGCCGCGTTCAGTCGCTCCATACACTGGCGCAAAGCGGCGATATCCTGATGGGTCGCGTTTTGAGCGGCTTCGGCGACCAGAACCGGGTAGATGGATCGGCGTGCCTCGAGCACGGATTCGAACGTAGCGTTGGCAAATTGCAGCTGCAGGGAAATGGCGCTGGTGAGGTGGTCGTTGTCGGGTACGCTCACCACGGGACCGCCGCCTGGGCCCGCTTTGATGCGTAGCGCCCCCTGTAGCTCCAGAAAGCGCAATGCTTCGCGCACGGTGGCCCGGGCGACACCATAAGTCTGGACCATGACATGTTCCGGGTCCAGCTTGGCTCCTGGGCGTAATCCGCGGGTCTGGATATCACGGACAATCAACCGCGCAACGCGTGTTGCAGCTCTTTCGTTGGGCAGTACAGCTTCAGCCATGGGCGAACAGTAAGTGATCTAAAATATTGAATTCTATCAGGAGATTGGGAAAGTGATCTGCGGTACTCAACGCTGTGTGCCGCGATCACTGCGGGCTCTGACCATCGGGTCGCGACCTTCTGGTTCACCGACACGGGCCATGCCCTCACCAAAGGGCTCATCGCGGCGGCGCAGCGTCTCTTTGAGGCCATTTTCCTTAACGCTGCGCCCGTAGTTGCGCACCGCCTGGGAGCGGTGCGCGCGGGCGTCGTTTTCACCGGCCAGTCGCTGCAGTGTCTGTGCGCCCATTAACTCCATAGAAAGATTGGTGATGCGCTTGTTGGCGGCCAGCAGATCGGCGTCGATGAGGCTCAGGCGGTCAGCCAGACCTTCCACCTCATCATCCAGCGCGTCGGCAGGAACAGATTTCATCACCAGGCCGATTTTTTCCGCATCCGCGCCACTGATGCAGTCGCCGGTCATCTGCAGGCGTTTCGCCCACTGCGGTCCGCAGTGATAGACCCACAAATTATTGGGTAGTGCACCCATCGCGCGAGCTGCGGGAAATCCGATGCGTGCATCGTCGGCGGCGATGACGAGGTCACACGCCATGGCAAGGTCCGTGCCGCCAGCCAGGCAGTTGCCGTGTACCTGCGCGATGCTGGGTTTGTGCATCTCCCACAGTGTGCGTATGTGGCGGTTGTTACGCTCGATCAGCCATATGTCGTCATCGTGGCTACGACCAGTGCGGTAGCCCGGGCGCTTACTGCCGCCCAGGGCGGTCAGATCGTAGCCGGAGCAGAAGGAAGCGCCGTCGCCCCGGAGAATCACGCAGTGCACGTCCAGATCGTCGTCTGCTTCCCACAGTGCGTGCTCCAGCTCCTCCAGGAGCTGCATGGTCATCGCGTTGTGTTTATCTGCGCGCGCCAGCGTGATTCGAGCGCGCCCGTCTTCAACCTCGTACCGTATCTCTTCGTAACTCGTGTCATCGCCTGATCCCATAGGGCGCTCCTTGATCGTGCGTACTGTTTGGAGGATGCCTATAACGGGCGTCGTTGATTCAGCTCGGCCGTGTTGTTGAACAGGATTTGCCGCTGGACATCTGACGGGATGCTCTCAACTTCCTCGAGGATATCCCGCGGTGTCTGCAGGCCTTCCATATGCGGCCAGTCCGAGCCCAGAATGACTCGATCTGCACCCATGTGCTCGATGATCTCATCGATATCGTCTTCCCAGAATGGGTTCAGCCACACATGCTCGCGAAAACTCTCCACAGGGTCTTCGCTGAAGTAATCGGGGAGGCGCTCTTTGGTGTGTTCCAGGAAGCGCAGCAGCTCGCCTAAGAACTCCGAGCCGTTTTCCACCGACGCGATGCGCAGGTTCGGGAAGCGTTCGAACAGGCGGTCAAACACAAGGCTGGCGAGAAAGTCGTTGATGTTTCGCGAACGATGGAAGTTGGTGACGCTCGGTCTCGGGCCCATGCTCAGCACGTCGATGCTCTTGGTGTCGTAACCGTTGCTGTCGTGCCGCGTCTGACCGATGTGAGTGACCACGGTGATTCCGGCTTCATTCACCCGTGACCAGAAGGGGTCGAAGTCGGGGTGGCCAGGGTTGCGCGGTCCGTTCCTGGTGAATACTGCGGAAGGGCGCATCACAACCGTGCGCGCATCGCGCTCCAGAGCCCATTCCAGCTCTTTGCAGGCCCAATCTACATCAGCCAGCGTGATATAGGGCGAGGTGAAGATTCTGTCTTTGTAGACGATGCCCCAATCTTCTTCCAGCCAGCGGTTGAAAGCGGTGAATGTTGTGCATAGCGCATCAATGTCCTTCTTCAGGTACTCCTCATAGAGCACACCCTGCGTGGGAAACAGCCATGCGCCTTCCAGGCCTTGTTCTTCCATACGGGAGATGCGGGCGTCACGGTCCATGTATTCCGGCGGCATGGGCTCAAGCGAGGAGCGAACAAGTTCCGCGGTGGTTACGCCGCGAGGATTGCCGCGGAAATACTCACGCAACACACCGGGCTTGGAAATCGGATTGAAGCTGGGATTGTTACCCCGGTCGATCTTACCGCCAATGCAGTGGTATCTGCGGCCGTTTTCGAGCTCGACCCACTGCACGCACCGTGGCTGCATCTTCTTTGGGACATGCCGGGTGAAGGCGTCCTGGGCCTCGTAGTAGTGGTTGTCTGCGTCGAAGATCTTTCCGGTGTAGGTCGTCATCAATTGTCCTCCGAATAATGACCGTTCGTACGCCTGCTGTAAGGCGGCTACCAAACAGTATCATAGTTAGTTTGAGGCCTTCAATTTCGAACTTTTTTAGCGCCTACAACGAAAGCGCCAGGCACCGTGAGATAGTTTACAGGGTAGAAAGCCCTGACTAGTATACTGGTTAGGTCGGAGAGGGAGAGACTGCCATGCCATCAGTAGAAACTACGCTTGCCCGGCGCCTGGAGACTCCGGGTGCGGAAGGCTGGCCGCGCACCGCCCGGCCGGATGACCCTGACAAGTACTTCATCGTGTCTTCAGACTGCCATGCCAACGAGCCGAAGGACTGGGTGAAGTCACGCATTTCCGACGAGTACAGGAAGCGCCTGCCGAGGCTCGAAGTGATTGATGGCCAGGCCTTCATCATCACCGAGGGCAATCGCCCCTGGAAGATCAAGACGGACACGACCGACTGGGGCCCGGAAGACATCGAGCGCAACAAAACCGGTCACACCACGGCAGAGCGGCTGACAGATCAGGACCGAGACGGCGTGGATGTGGAGATCGTCTTCGGCAATAAGGGCATACACGCCTTCGGCACCAATGACCCGGGTTTCTCCATGGCCATGTGCCAGGCCTGGAACGACTGGGCGCACGACGAGCTGGGGCCGCATCAGGATCGCATCCTGCCCATGGCGCAGATCCCCACGCTGGATGTGGACGCTGCCATCAAAGAAGTGGAGCGGGTTGCGAAGCTCGGCTTCAAAGGGCTGACCATTCCGGTAAAGCCCGAGTACGGCCCCACCGGCATGGATCAACGCAATTACAACCAGCCGGAGTTCGAGCCGCTCTGGTCGGCCATAGAGGACGTGGATCTTCCCCTGACCATCCATGTCTCCACCGGCCGGGATCCCCGGGCGGCTTCCGGCCCTGGCGGTGCGGTGATCAACTACGCAGTGCACTGCTGCGCGGCCAGCCAGGAGCCGGTGGCCAACCTCTGCGCCTCCGGGGTGCTGGAGCGGCACCCGAAGCTGCGAGTGGCCACTATCGAGGCCGGCATCGGCTGGGTGTCCTGGTTGCTCGAGGTGATGGATGAAGGGTTCTACAAGCACCGGATGTGGGTCGCCCCGGATCTGAAGGAACCACCCAGCTACTATTACCGCCGGCAGATGTTCGCGTCCTTTGGCGAAGACAGATCCGGCCTCGACCTGGCCGTCAACCATGACCTGATCGACAACTTCATGTGGGCCAACGACTACCCCCACCACGAAGGCACCTGGCCGCACTCGGCAGCGGCTATCGAGCGAACCATGGATGGCCTCACCGATGAGCAACGAGCCAAGGTGCTTGGATTGAATGCCGCCCGGTTCTGGAACATAGAGGTGCCGGCGAAGTATCAGGCGGGCGGCCAGGGCTGATGCCGCTACGAGGCGCAGCGGCAGTGGTAGGCGTTGCCGAGCTGGCGCCGCAGCGCTATACGGGCGAGGCCACGATTCTTGATCTGCTCAGTCAGGTCGCAACCGAAGCCATAGCTGACGCGGGGTTCAAGCGCGCGGACGTTGATGGCCTGATCGTTCATCCGATTGGCGGGTTGCCGGGCTTCGTGCCGGCGACCGTCGCCGAACACCTGGGATTGCAGCCGACCTTTGCCGAAACCGTTGATCTGGGCGGTGCCACCGGAGCCGGCATGATCTGGCGGGCAGCGGCCGCGATTCAGGCGGGCATGTGCACTTCCTGCCTGTGTCTCACAGGCACCCGGCGCCGCGGTAGCGGGGGCAAGCGGCGACAGTCATCCGCAGAGCGGCCGAAACCCCGGTCCATTGCCCCTGCCCGGGATCGCTCACCGCAGGCCGAGTTTGACGCTCCCTACGGCATGGTCGGTGCCAACGTCGGTTACGCCATGATCGCTACCCGCTACACCCACGAGTACGGCCTTGAGGATACCCAGCGGGCCAAGGTGGCGGTGGATCAGCGCCGAAACGCGAACGCCAACCCGGCCGCGATTTTTTACGATCAGCCGCTGACCATCGAGGACGTGTTGAGTTCGGAAGTGATCTGCGAGCCACTGCATATGCTGGAGATCGTGATGCCGGCCGCAGGTGCTGCGGCGCTGCTGGTCACGGCCGCGGAGCGGGTACCGGACGCGCGGCAGAAGCCCGCCTGGTTGCTCGGCGCTGGTGAGTCCGTAACCCATTCCTCGTTTGCGCAGGCCCCCGGGCTCGATGCGACCGGTGTTGGCATTGCAGCCAGGGCCGCGTTCGATCAGGCCGGCATCAAGCCGGCAGATGTCGGGCTGGCTTCGCTCTACGACTGCTACACGATCATGGTGCTGCTGACCCTGGAGGAAGCCGGGTTCTGTGGCCGCGGCGAAGCAGGCGCGTTCGTTGAGTCTCACGACCTCACCTGGGCGGGCGATTTCCCGTTGAACACCCACGGTGGTCAGATGTCTTTCGGTCAGGCTGGCCTGGCAGGTGGGATGAGTCACGTCACCGAAGCGGTGCGGCAGATTCAGGGGCGCGGCGGCGAGCGACAGGTGCCGGGCCTGGAGCTGGCTTATGCCCATGGTAACGGCGGCATCATCGCCGAGCAGGCTGGTCTGGTGTTCGGAGCGGATCGATGAGCACGCGACTGATTCCACCGACCACGGAGCTCACGGCGCCGTACTGGGAAGCTGCTGCACGGGGTGAGCTGGTGATCCAGAGCTGCCGCGGTTGTGATTTCCGGCCGTTTCCGCCGCGCGCACATTGCCCCGCCTGCGGCGCCAGCGAGCTGACCTGGCAGCCGGTGTCCGGCAAGGGCAGCGTCTACACCTACACCGTAGCTCGCCGGGCACCCCATCCGGTGTTTGCCGAGCAGTGCCCGATGGTCATCGCCGTGGTCGAGCTCGAGGAAGGTCCGCGCCTGATGACCAACGTCATCGGCTGCGATCCGGCAGAGGTTTCGGTGGGTATGGGGGTGCAGGTGGACTTTGATCCCATCGACGACAGCGACCTGGTGCTGCCGGTTTTCAGGCCATGCTGACGGGAAAGCAGGGGGAGGACGATATGCAGCATCCGCTTCAGGGCATTCGCGTGCTCGATTTCTCCCGCGTGGTGGCTGGCCCCTTCGCGGGCAGGCTGCTGTCCGACCTGGGGGCTGATGTGGTCAAAGTCGAGCCACCGGACGGGGACGGTACGCGCATCCACGGTCGCGACGTTAAAGGCATCACCGGGTTCTTCCAGCATCAGAACGCGGGCAAGCGCAATATCTGCATCGACCTGCGGGCGCCGGGCGCGGTGGATCTGGTCAAGTCGCTGGTGCGCCGGGCGGACATCGTCATCGAGAACTATCGCCCCGGCGTCATGCGGCGCCTGGGCATCGACTACGACGTGCTGCGCGAGGTCCGGCCAGACCTCATCATGCTGTCGATCTCAGGCTATGGCCAGGAGGGCCCGGAGTCCCATCGTCCTTCCTATGCGCCGGTGGTGCATGCGGAGGCTGGTCTGATGCACCGGATGGCGGGGCGCAACCAGACCGAGCCGGGGGATCTGCCGCTGTCGGTGGCCGATACCAATGCCTCCCTGCACGGGCTCATCGCCGTGCTGGCGGCCCTGCACCTGCGCACCCAGACCGGAGTGGGCCAGCACATCGACCTGTCCATGATGGATGCGACCTTCGCGACCGATGACCGCTCGCACTTCGAGCTGGAAGACGCGCCGGACACGCTGCCGATATCGCCCATCTTCGATCTGCCGTTTGCGCGGGTGTTTCTCGCAACCGATATGAAGCTGCTGTTCCGACGCCTGAATCGACGGGCGGGGATGGCGGATCCGACGCCGGAAGACGCGGATCTTTCGACCAAGATCCGCCTGCGCGAGGAGGCGGTGGTCGAGCGCCTTGCCGCTTGTGGAACCCTGGCGGGATTCGCCGAACTGATGGATACGCTGGACATCCCTTGGGGCGAAGTCCGTGATCCGCGCACCCTGGATTCACAGCCGACATTGGCACATCGGGACATGATCGTGCAGGTGGACGACCGCGCCGGTGGTGTTCGACCGGTCCCGCAATCGCCTTATCGATTCTCCAGCGCCACCAGCGGGGTGCGTGGTCCCGCAGCACATCTGGGCGAGCACAGCGTCGAGGTGCTCGCGGACTGGCTGGAAATGTCGGAGGAAGAGATAAACCAATTAGTCAGCACACAGACCGTCAGGACCGCAGACGGCGAAGAGGACCAACCATGAGCACAAAGGCGAGTCAGGAAAACGAACGGGAAGCCGAGCTGCTGGCGGCGCAGGCGTGGCGTACCGAAACACCCGGGCATGCAGGCTGGGAGCGCACGGTACGACCTGACGACGCCAACAAGTACTACGTGATCTCGGCCGATTGCCACGCCATCGAGCCAAAGGACTGGATGACCGGCTACGTCGCAGATGACGTGCGTGATCAGCTGCGCCTGCGTCGGGCAACGCGCGACAAAGAGATGGACCAGGAACGCGCCGAAGGCGTGCGGGAACCGAAAGAAGCGCCCGCGGCTCAACAAGCGCCCGCGGCTCAACAAGCGCCCGCGGCTCAACAACAGCCCGCTGCCGATGCGAAGGCATCCAAGAAGGAGTCGTCAGTACCCGTGCACCTCCTGGACCGCTCGAAGATGGCCGGCGAGGATCTCGAGCGCTTCCTGTCCGGGCGCTACCCCGATAAGCGGGTGGAAGACAACGCCCGCGATGGCGTCGATGCCGAGATCATCTTCCCGGGTGCGGCCTTCCTCGCCGCACAGGTTGCCAACGACGATCCGGCCCTGGCCATGCGGCTCTGTGAGGGTTGGAACAACTGGGCGCGGGACTGGTACAACGAGCACTGGGACGTGCAGTTTCCGATGGCGTTCATCACGACGGCTGACGTCGACGCCGCGGTCAAAGAGATTGAGCGGGTTGCCAAGCTCGGCTTTCAGGGGGTCTGTCTGCCCAACAAGCCGGTGTTCGGGCCGCAGCCGCCTCGCGAGCGCAACTACAACCTGCCCGAGTTCGACCCGATCTGGGCGGCACTGCAGGACACCGACATGCCGGCAACCTTCCACGTCAGCACCGGTCGCAACCCGACTACAGCCCGTGGGCCGGGCGGCGCCGTCGCCAACTATGTCTCACACTGCTGCACCACCAACATCGAGCCGCTGGTGCTGCTGTGTTCATCCGGCATCTGCGAGCGCTTCTCGAGCCTGCGCTTCGCCGTGGTGGAATCCGGTATCGGCTGGGTTTCCTGGTCGCTGGAAGCCATGGACGAGGCCTATCGCAAGCACCATATGTGGGCGAAGCCGAAGTTGCCCGAGCTACCGAGTTACTATTTCCGGCGTCAGGGCTACGCCACCTTCGGCGAAGACCGATCGGGACTTGCCGTTGCCGCAGAATTCGACCTGGTCGACAACTTCTGCTGGGCCAGCGACTATCCTCATCCTGAAGGTTCGTGGCCACACTCACCGGAAGCCATCGAACGGCAGATGGGCCGCCTGTCCGACGAGGAACGTGCGAAGATCCTCGGCGGCAATGCGGCGCGGTTGCTCGGCATAGAAATCCCGACGGGTCGACAGTAATCCTGCCTGCCCTCTAGCTAATCGGAGACGAGAAATGAATGCGGAAGTAGATATAGATGTAGACGCCGTTCCCCTCGAGGAAATCGACGTCAGCAGACCGGAGCTGTTTGGCGATGACACCTGGCAGCCCTGGTTTGCGCGCCTGCGCCGGGAGGCGCCCGTGCATTACCTGGCGGACAGCGCGAACGGCGCCTTCTGGTCGGTGACCAATCATCAGATGATCAAGGAAGTGGACACCACCAATACGGTGTTCTCATCCGAGAAGGGCGGCATAGCACTCCCGGACCCCATTCAGATCGAGGGGCAGATGCAGGGCCGGAACTTCATCGCCATGGACGAGCCGGAGCACGCCCGTCAGCGCAGAGCGGTGGCGCCGGTGGTGGCGCCTAAGAACCTGGCCGAGCTGGAGCCGCTGATCCGGGAGCGGGCCATCGACATTCTCGAGAACCTGCCGGTGGGCGAGACCTTCAACTGGGTTCAGGAGGTGTCGGTCGAACTGACTGCCCGAATGCTGGCCACCCTGTTCGATTTTCCTTACGAAGACCGTCGCAAGCTGATTCACTGGTCGGACATCACAACGGCCGTGCCGCAGGTGACCGGAGATGACAGCATCGATATGCAGAGCCGCTACGATGAACTCATGGAGTGCGCCGGAGCCTTCTACCAGCTCTGGATGTCGAAGCTGGGCCAGCCACCTGCCTTCGATCTCATCTCCATGCTGCAGCACAATCCCGAAACCGCGAAGATGAACGAGGATCCGGAGCTGTTTCTCGGCAACCTGCTGCTGCTGATCGTCGGCGGTAACGACACCACCCGGAACAGCATCAGCGGCGGCGTGATGGCGCTCAATCGTTGGCCGGAGGAATACCAGAAGCTCCGGGATAATCCGGAGCTGATTCCGAACATGGTGGCGGAGATGGTCCGCTGGCAGACGCCGGTGATTCACATGCGCCGTACCGCGCTTCAGGACTACGAGCTGGGTGGGCAGCAGATCAAGGCCGGCGACAAAGTCGTGATGTGGTATTTGTCCGGGAACCGGGATGAATCCGTTTTCGAGGATGCGGAGCGGCTGATCATCGACCGCGATAACGCTCGGGCCCACGTTTCGTTCGGGTTCGGCGTGCATCGCTGCATGGGTAATCGGCTGGCGGAAATGCAGCTGCGTATTCTCTGGGAAGAAATCATGAGCCGTTTCCAGATGGTCGAGGTGGTCGGCGATGTGGAGCGGCTGTCGAACAACTTCATCCGCGGAATCAAGGACGTGCCGGTTCGGCTGCATCCGCTGTAAATAGAAATCCAGGCTAGGGGAGGCCATATGCCAACATCAGCAAGAGTCGTCGTTGTGCCACAGGATCCAGGGCCGCTGACCGTCGAGCAGGTGACGCTGCCTGACCCGGGCCCGCATCAGGTGGTTGTCAGACAGTACGCGAGTGGCATCTGCCACAGCCAGCTCCACGAAATGCACCGGGAGCGCCAGACGCCCGTGATACTCGGCCACGAATCCACCGGCATCGTGCTGCAGACAGGTTCCGAAGTAACCCACGTCGAGGAGGGCGATACCGTCCTCGTAACCTGGGTGCCTCGAGATGTGGCCGGCACGACTCGAGCCACGGAGGGGGTGGCGCTCGATCTGGCCGATGGTCGGCAGGCGGTGACCAGCAACGTGTTCACCTGGGCGGATCACACGATCGCGGATGAGCAATACGTCGTGAAGGTGTCGCCCGATATAGATCGGGAAGTCACCTGCATCATCGGCTGCGCCGTCATGACGGGGGCGGGCGCGGTGGAAAACACGGCGGGCGTAAATGCGGGCGACAGCGTCGCGATCTTCGGCGTTGGCGGCGTGGGCCTGTCCGCGGTGGTGGCCGCCAAGGCGCTGGGCGCCGATCCGATCATTGCGGTCGACCTCGATGACGACAAGCTGACTTTTGCGCGCCAGTTCGGCGCCAGCCACACGATCAATGCGGGAAACGAGAATCCGGTCAAGGCCATCCGCGAGCTCACCACGCGTGAAGACAGAAAGGCGATGTCTCAGCAGCCGGTCGCCGGGGCCGACTTCGTGTTCGACTGCATCGGGATCAAGCAGACGATGGAACAGATCGTACCCTCAGCACGCACCGGTTACTTCGGGGCAGAGCCTGGCGGTACGGCTGTGCTGGTCGGCGTGCCGACAACGCCTGTCGAGCTGAACGCCATTGACGTGCTGGTGAACGAGAAGAAGTTCATCGGCAGCATCGGTGGATCCTGCAGCCCTGACCGCGATTTTCCGAAGTACCTGCGCTGGTTCGATGAAGGTAAGCTCGATCTCAACGCGCTGGTGACCGAGCGCTTTTCAATCGATCAGATCAACGAGGCCACCACGGCCTTGGAAGAAGGGCAGATCTCGGGGCGCGCCATTCTGGTCTTCGATCACGATTAATTTAGAGGAAGGGGAGATTACTCATGCATGACCTGATCATCCGCAACGCGCTCATTGTCGATGGTTCCGGTGCGGACCGGTTCAGCGGCGATGTGGCCATAGACGACGGTCTCATTACCGCGGTCGCCCGGGAAGGCGATGACCCGATCGGCGACGGTCGCCGCGAGATCGACGCCGGTGGGGATCTGCTCACGCCGGGATTTGTCGATATTCACACCCACTACGACGGTCAGGTCTGCTGGGATAAAGAGGTCACGCCAAGCTCCTGGCATGGCGTCACCACCGTGGTCATGGGCAACTGCGGCGTGGGCTTCGCGCCCGTACATCCGGGCACCGAGGACGAGCTGGTTTCGCTGATGGAAAGCGTCGAAGACATTCCCGGTACCGCGCTGCACGAGGGCATTCCCTGGGGCTGGAAGACATTCCCCGAGTACCTGGATGCGATCGACACGCCTTATACGGTAGACGTCGGCACCCAGGTGCCACATGTGGCCATTCGCCACTACGTGATGGGCGAGCGCTGCTACGACGATGCCACCGAAGAGGACATGGCCCAGATGCGCAGCATCACCCGGGAAGCGCTGGAGGCTGGCGCCCTCGGCTTCTCCACCTCGCGAATCTACCTGCACGTGGACAAGCACGGCAATCTGGTGCCCGGCACCCGCGCTGCCGGTGAAGAGATCAAGATGATCGGCAGCGCCTTCGAGGGGCTCGATCACGGCACCATCGAGTTCGTTTCCGATCACCTGAACGATCCGGATGAGCTCGCCTGGGTGGAATACATCGCCCGGACCACCGGTCGTACGGTGACCCCGCTCACCACCGCCGGATTCGGTCCGGTCTGGGACTTGGCGGAATCGCTTGCGAAGGACGGTTTTAACCTGCGTCCGCAGGTCGGCGCCCGGCCGGCGTCCATTCTCATGACCCTGGACGGCACGATCAATCCGATGCGTCAGTTCCCGGCCTATCGCGAGATCATGGATCTGCCGCTCGAGGAGCAGCGGGAAAAGCTGCGTGACCCCGAGTTCCGCCAGCGGGTCATCGACGAAGACCTGATGCTGCCTGCGAACAAGGACGCCGTTCGCTTCCTGACGGACTATGAGCACCAGTACCTGCTCGACGAGCGCCTGACTTATGAGCCTTCGGCAGAAGAAACCGTGGCCGCGGTGGCCGCCGCCACCGGTAAGAATCCGCGCGAAGTGATCATGGACACCATGGCGGAAGGCAACCCGATTCTGATTCTGTTCGGACGCTACGAGGGTGATCTCGAAGGGCAGCGCGAGGTGATCGAGCATCCGCTGAGTGTGTTCGGGCTGTCAGACGGTGGTGCGCACTGCGGTGTTCTGGTGGATGCCAGCGTGCCGACCTACATGCTCAGCTACTTCACCCGCGACAGGGAGCGCGGCCCGAAGATGCCGCTGGAGTTCGTGGTGCATAAGCTGACACGGGATTCCGCCGAAGTTTACGGCCTGGACGACCGGGGTCTGATCGCGCCGGGCTTCAAGGCAGACCTCAACCTGATCGACTACGACGCGCTGCATCTCGAACGCCCGCATATGGTCCACGACCTGCCGGCGAGTGGTAAAAGGCTGATCCAGAAAGCAGCCGGCTATCGCATGACCATCAAGTCCGGTGAGGTCACCTACGAGAACGGTGAGTTCACCGGTGCGCTGCCGGGACGGCTGCTGAGGGGTGGGCAGATCGGGGCTGCCTGAACTGATTCGGGAAACGGTGTATGGATCTCGCTCAGATAATCGGCGGTATTGGCTTCTATATTGAAGCCTTCGGCGTAGTGGTCGTGCTCCGAACGATACTGGTCTTCACCATTCACCTGGAGCTGGAGGGTCGCTGGCCGTCGCAACCGGCCAAGGACTGAGCCCCATCGTGATGAATGGATTTGAGGACGGCTACTTCGATACCGGCGAGGTCACCCTGCACTACGTGACGGCAGGATCGGGCCCGCTGCTGATTTTCTACCACGGGTTCCCGTTGTTCTGGTTTTCGTTCCATCACCAGATGACGGCACTCAAGGACGAATTCCGGGTGGTGGCTGTAGACGGGCCGGGCATCAACCTGTCCTCGAAGCCTGCCGATCTCGCGCCCTATCGACTAACCAATCTGGCGCTGCAGCTTGATCAGCTCGCGAACCACCTGGCGGGTGACGAGAAGTTTTATCTGGTCGGTCATGACTGGGGTGGTGCGCTTGCCTGGTCCTATGCACAGAACTACGCGGACAGGCTGCATAAGGTCGTGGCCATC
>Ga0316187_10002050_pt1 | contig 17608 bp, 16 predicted proteins | sample CroRivburrow1_MG_FD_204927 | JGI IMG/M metagenome (GOLD analysis project Ga0316187, IMG submission 204927) | Coastal sediment microbial communities from Maine, United States - Cross River worm burrow 1 | ecosystem: Environmental > Aquatic > Marine > Coastal > Sediment | place: USA: Maine...
TTAAAACAGCCTCTTGAACTTTGAACTAGCCTAGCCGAAGCCAGTTAGGGTAGAATTATCGCGGTTTCGGAGAAAACCAATAATAATTATAATTGCGGTTCCTGTGATGGATGCAGGATGTGATTGCTGTGATGTTCATTGGGAGTGACTAGGAATGCTGATTTTAACGCGGCGTGTGGGGGAAACCTTGATGATCGGTGATGAAGTTACCGTTACCGTTCTGGGCGTCAAGGGGAACCAGGTAAGGATAGGTGTGAACGCTCCTCGTGAAGTGGCGGTGCATCGGGAAGAGATTTACGAACGCATTAAAGCCGAGGAAGGACAAGGACAGGTAGAAGAGCAGGAACAAATGGGAAACACGGCCGAAGCCTAGCGCTGAATTCCCTTAAGGCGAAGGTTCCCGCTTTATTTAATGTTTAGCTTTGCGATAGCCTGGTAAACCCGGCTATCGCAAAGCGATATACGACCGATTTCGGAGAGATGGCTGAGTGGTCGAAAGCGCTCCCCTGCTAAGGGAGTATACGTTAATAGCGTATCGAGGGTTCGAATCCCTCTCTCTCCGCCAGCCCCAAAAAACAGCCCCGCGATGCGGGGCTTTTTTTTGGGGCTGGCGGAGAGAGAGGCCCTGGTGAGGACCCTTGGTTCGACAAACTGCTAAGCAAATTGGACCGCCACAGGCGCCCCGAAGGGGGGGGCTAAACGTGAGATGCCGCCGAAAATTGCTCCTGCATTTTCGGCATTTCGCTCATCCATATGCCTCATTGCGTTTTGAGTCTATCCCTCTCTCCCGCTAGAAAAATAATTAACTAATCGATAGTAAACGAATTATTTTTTGATGATTCATTCTTTCCCACCATTTAACCCACCAATTATTTTCTGCTGCAGGCTAATTGGCTGTTTTATAAATTAAGGTGTCACCCCGAGTTTAAACTGATGCTCACTATGGGGACGGTAAATAACAATAAGCTTACAGGGCGACCGCTCAATAATTTGCGGCTAGCGGTAAAAACGACCCAAAGCTGACACCGGCGCACGATCAGAAAACTTGATAGCCCGTCCAGTTGATTTCACGTGCGGTGGTTGCAGTTTCACCTCGAAAACTGAGTGTGCCATCCGCGTCCCAAGAAAACCGGCCACTGGCATCTTCATTGAGGGTGCAGGTGATCGTCCACTCGCCGAGGTCGTTAGTCCCGATATCAGTGAGCTGTCCGCTGCAGGTTTCGCCGCTGATTTCGATTAGCATTTTACCGGCGATGTTCCCACGTGCTATCAACTTGAGACCGGAAATATAACTGTCATCGAGCGGCCATTTCCCGGTCAGTCTGATCGCCAGGAAATATTTGCCAGCGTATCGCCTGCTCGCCATTCGTTGCTCACGCAGGCGGACTGGATCGCGATCGAAAACCTGGATTGCCTGGATAAATTCGGCGGCATTGTCATGGTCGAGCGGGTTTCGGCTATCGTCGCAGTAATAGCCGCTGAGCATTTCGTGGCCACCGATATCGATATCGCTGGCATTGATGAACTTGATTGTGAACACGCAGGAAAAACTGGGGCTATCGACGATTACGTACTTGAAGCGACCCAGGGCATGATCAACGTCCCCATGGCTACGCTCGGTGATCGGTCCGAGGTAAGACGCATAGAGCTCGACAAACTCCTTCAGATTGTATTGTTTTTTGAAAATGCGGTCTCTTGATAAAATCGTGTGGGTGACTTCGGCAAATGTCTGCCCCGAATTGCGTAATCCGTAGCTGGCGTTGATCGTCCGAGTTCCATTCTTGCTGGCCATGTAATAATACTGGTGGCTTGAGGTTGACATGAAAGGTGATTGAAGCACCAGCGGGCTCTCGTCCTGCGTCACTTCGATGCTGATATCGAGTGGGATATAGCGTTTGGCGCGTTGCTCACGAAATCCGGAAAATTGGTTGTATGCGAAAGTTAACGCCTCGTCCAGCGGTGCCCCGTCGGACAGTGCGTAGTTGTAGAGCATCTCGATCAACTGGAAATCGATGTCAGACAAAGCATTTTGATCGTGGGTGTAACTCAGCAAGCTGTCGAGGCGGTGTGGATGGCCCGAAAAACCGAGCGAATGCATGCCTTCGTGAAGCAGGCAATCCTCATCGTCTCCGCTCAATGCCGACCGGGCCGCGACGATGTAGACGGTTTCCAGGTGTCCATCGTCGACCTTGCTGAATCTGGTGTAACAGCGGGTCTTAATCTGCTTCGTGACTAGCAGGGGGTCGTCGCTTACCGTGACTCGCAGCAACTGATTTGTCGTTGTGAAATCGAGTCTCAGGGTTACATTTGCCTGTCGGTATAATTCCAGCAGGTCGCGGGCGATGCGCTTGTAGAGGGGGCTGCCGGCCGGCTCGCCCAGAATGACTAAATTTACCGCCTTGCTTCTATTCCAGCGCAGTAGTTTGTCCCTCGTGATCACCGCGTGGCGACCCTCGGGTTCGATTCCTAGCCCATAGGCCCCCTCGGCAAATCCCATCGCCATGGTGGCGCGATCGGGTTTCGGTATTGTTTGGCATGCGGTGAGCAGTATCAGGCTGAGCAGCATGAAAATTCCTGTGAACGAAAGCGGCATATTTCAGTACCTCCACATAGTCTCCAAGCTTACTCAACCCGCTGTCATGTATCCGCTCATAGCCGGGCCATTTGAGCGTCTCCTTCTGAGGGAGCGGTCACTAAAATTCTCTGCATCAGCAGCCGAGATCGATCTCAAACAGACCAAATAGTCTCGTCCTTTTTCTCGGAATCAATCGGGTAGCCCCGCTGACTTGAGCAATTCTGTGTACCGCGCCGTGGTCTCCTCGTCACGATACGGAGTGACAGCAAGCACGTTCCTGCAGCGGACATCGGGCCTCGCAGCAAGAAGTGCGCTTACCTCGGCACGCGCCTGGTCTGCGCGGCCGGCAGCCATGTAGCTTACGATCAGCAGTGCGCGCCACGCCAATACGTCGCTGCCCGCGTTGACCAGGGGTTCGAGATATGGGATCGCCTGTTCGTACTTGCCCAACCCATAGCAAGCCCGACCCAGGCCGACAAAATACCAGGTTGGGTGATTGGGGTTTAGTCGAATTGCCAGTTCCATTTCGTCGAGCGCTTCTACAGGGGCGCCCACGAAGTTGAGCACGATTCCCCGCAAGGCGTGGCTATCGGCGCTGTTCGGATTTAGCGCAACGGCTCGATTGATCGCATTCAGGGATCGGTCGTGATTCCCGGCAAAAAGTTCCGCGTGGGACAGAGCGGCGTGGCCCCAGAAATCGTTCGCGTCGAAATTGACTGCCTTCAAAGCCGCTTCTCGACTTAGCGCTATTTCAGATTCCGGGTCATCAGTCCAGCCCGACGAGGTCCGATGAGCGTACGCCCAGGCCAGAATCATGTACGCACGCCCATAATCCGGATCAATCTCGAGCGCTCTGTGCGCTTCCACAATGGCTGCGGTGTTGCCTGCTTTGGTGAAATTCAAAACCAGGCCGAAGGCGCGCAGATAGTGGTCGTATGCCGCGATGCTCTGAGGAGTCTGGCGCAACGCACGTTCGGTTTCCGCTTCACGCAACTTTTGCAGCAAAGTATTGCTGATAGTTCGAGTCAATTCGTCCTGGACTTCGAAGACATCTTCCAGGGCACGGTCATAGCGCTCCGCCCAGACATGACTATTGTTTTGTGCGTTGATCAATTGCGCATTCAGTCTGATACGGCCGTCGGCTTTGCGGACACTGCCCTCGAGTACGAATTTAACGCCGAGTTCCTGGGCGACCTGGCCAAGGTCCGGGGACCTGTCCTTGTAAGCGAAAGTTGAATTGCGCGCAATGACGAACAAATCCCGCTCCCGGGACAATTCGGTGATAATGTCCTCGGTGACTCCATCTGCAAAAAAATCCTGTTCGGGGTCGTTGCTCATGTTTGTGAAAGGCATGACAGCAACCGAGGGCTTATCAGGTAAGGCCAATGTTTTACCCAGGGTCGACTGGTTTTCTTTATCTGGCATTTTTTCTGCGCCGGATTCGGTGACTTCGGCGATGAATTGATAACCTCGCCCATGAACAGTTTTGATAATCGATTGCCTGTCACCACTATCACCCACGGCTTTACGCACATCCTTGAGACAAACGCCCAGCGCGGCATCGGTAACAACTTTCCCTTTCCAAAGGTTGTCCAGCAGTTCGTCGCGGGAAATAATCCGCCCCCGGTTTTTAATAAGATAATCCAGTAAGTCGAACACCTGGGGTTCAACAGGAATTGCTACTCCCGACAGGCACAGGCGATATTGAACGGTATCAAGAGTGAATTGATTGAACTGAAAAACCAAGATTCGAATCATCCCCCCGTGGTTACACAATCAGCATATTACAGCAATGTTTGCCGGTTTATTGAGCTTATATATCCATTCTTTAGGAAATCTTTACAACTTGCTCAGGCCGTCCTCATGTCCTCGATTCAGAGTTGATTCAAACTCTGAGGATCGAAAATACAACGCAATCGCAGGAAAAAGACATGAAAGACAGCAATAAAGATTACACCATTAGCGGATACTCAAATGAGACAAAAGCAGTTTCTGAATTTTTCTTATTGGTGAATGGAGTTTTTGAAAGTTTTAAAAACCTCACAATCCAGATACAGGATGGACAGGCAGAGGCCACAGATCAATTGAATAGGAAGCGCCGGGTGAAAAAGCATTGTGATCAAATCACCATCAAAAATATGCCTCTGGAAAATTTAATCAGAACTGGCTTTTATCCTTTTTAGGCCCCTGCAAAAATGTCATTTTTGACCGTAGGACATCTCTGAACACTACCGCCTGAGCATCGGCCTTGGAGGAAGCTGGCCTCGTGAATGATTTTCCAGAGGCGATTGTCGACTCCAGAGAAAACTTCCGATATAACATCCCGGACTAGATTTGGCAGATTGTGCTTTGGGAAAAGAGTTTCTATGAAACTTATTTTTCGTAAAATACACCTGTTATCTTTAGGGGGTTTGCATCATACTTTCTGTTGATATTCCCCACTCAATCGGAGACCACACAATGGTCAGTAAAGGCAAGAAATCACAAACCGGCGCGGCGAGCTTTAATAAAGTTAAAAGCAGTGTCAGCTCTACCGCATCAACGATAACCGATGAGATCGAAAAGGCGCGAGAGGTTGTTCTGCGGGAAATGCAGGAGAGTTTCGATGTTGTATCCAAAAGTGCCAAGGCCGCCAGTATAAAAGCGGCAGAGGCGACCAGCAGTGCTGCAAAAGAAATTACGGAAACTGCCTCCGACGCCAGCGAAACGATAATGGAATCGATCGCCGAAACGCATGTGGCCAGGACTTTTCATAAACTGATCGGTGAGTTGGAAGATGCAGCGGAAGAAATGATGCAGGGTATTACCGCGAGATTTAATCAACTGCAGGAATCCGCGATCAATATGACAAGTGCAGGTATGTCAGCAACTAAAGCGAAATCAGGCACCAGGAAAAAAGCGGCAGTAAAGAAGAAAGCAGCAGTGAAAAAGAAGGCTCCGGCCTCGAAGAAAGCCGCCGCTAAAAAGAAGGTCGCGGTAAAAAAGAAGGTCGCAGTGAAAAAGAAAGCTCCGGCTACGAAGAAAGTCGCAGTGAAAAAGAAGGCCACGGTAAAAAAGAAGACTCCGGCTACGAAGAAAGTTGCAGTTAAAAAGAAGACTCCGGCTACGAAGAAAGTTGCAGTTAAAAAGAAGACTCCGGCTACGAAGAAAGTTGCAGTTAAAAATAAGGCTCCGGCTACGAAGAAAGTTGCAGTGAAAAAGAAGGCCCCAACTACAAAGAAAGCCGTCGCCAAAAAGAAGGTCGTAGTGAAAAAGAAAGCCGCAGTGAAAAAGAAGGCCCGGTAAAGATAGAGACTGCTCCAGGCAAAAAGGTGAAAAAGAAGGCGGCCAGGAAAAAACAGATCTTACAGAAAGGGATTACGAATGATGCAAGGGGCCGGTATCCGTACCGGCCCTGTAAAACCCTTGACGGAGTGTCGGAACCTGGCCGAAGTTCGCCTCCTGCCCTGGGTTATTGACGGTCTCAATTGGAGAACTCAAATCCACAAATCTCTGATATCGATGACCGCGATCGACCTAAGGCATTAACTCGACGATCACCAGGATACGAGCAATTGGGTTTGCTTTTGCTCTGGCCAATTGATTTGTATCAACAGAACAAATTTCTCCGCGTAATATACTTATCGTTTGATGCACTGAATCACTTGCTACACACCTGTATCCAGAGAGGTGATCAAACATGCGCTACCTGTTGCTCGGTTCGATTCTGCTAATCATTTCTGCGATATCAGTAGTACATGCCCAGGAAGCGATATTCCTTATTCGACATGCTGAGCAAATGTTCGACGTCGAGGACCCACCGCTCACGGAGGCAGGGCTTAAAAGGGCCAAGGCCTGGGGTGGAATCCTGGAGAAAGCCGGTATTAAGGCAGTTTACACTAGTAAAAAAAGACGTACGAAACAGACCGGGGAGTCTATCGCACAGGCGTTAAATATCCCGTTAGAGTCGGTATCAAGGAAAGAAGTCACGCGTCTCGTGGACAAAATCCGTGTTCAAAACGCGGGCGATAGGGTTTTAATCGTTACTCATTCTCGGCAGATGCCAAAAATATTTAAGGAACTAGGACTTTCATCGGAAGATGCAGAGAAGGTCACTTTCAGCAAAGACGAATATGGCAACCTGTTCGTATTTGTGCCAGAAGGGGAAGACGGCGGTATGGTTTTGCAGCTTCGCTACTAATTGCGTCCCTGCTATGTAACAGAATGCTCTTCGGATTCGGTTGTACCTGTAGCCGGGAGTGTAAAAATGGTGATTGATCATTGGTCGAAGATTACACGATTAGTAGTTCTGGTCGCAGCAGTGACTGTGTCGTTAGCAGCAACAGGGCAAACTGGCAAAAGCGATAAAGTTTATCGTATAGGCTTCCTCGCGTTTGGGCCGCGCCCAGTCGGGACTGTAATTACCTCGCCGTTGGTGGCATTTCGACAAACTATGCGTGAGCGTGGATATGTCGAAGGAGAAAATCTCATACTCGATGAGCGCTGGGCAGAGGCGCATCTAGACCGGCTTCCTGCTCTGGCGGCTGAACTGTTTCGGCTCAATCCTGACATCCTGGTGGCGTCTGGTGCCAGCGCAGTGCGTGCAGCCATGCGCGAAACGCAGGAAATTCCCATTATCATCGCAGGTACGCCCGATCCCGTAGGGGAAAGACTTGTGCAAAGCCTTGCCCGACCAGGAGCCAATGTGACCGGAGTATCCACGTTACCTGGACGTGAGTTTGAAGGCAAAAGGCTGCAGCTTCTGCAACAAACCATCCCCGGGATCACGCGTGTGGCCGTGATACTGGACTCGACAAGTCGGCTCGACCCTGCGGTATTAGAGTCGGCGGCAAAGGTATTGGGCCTGACGTTGCTTTTCTCGGCTGAGACGGAATCTCCCGACGAGTTTCGAAACACATTTGAACAAATGGTCAAGGATCACGCTGAAGCAGTCTACGCGCCTGAAACACCCGTTAACGTCCGGCAAAGAAAACTCCTGGTGGAGTTGGCCCTCGAGCATAGATTACCTGCAATGTATGCGTCACGAGAGTACGTGGAGGCGGGTGGACTGATGTCTTATGGTCCAAATTTTTCCGAACTCTTTGGTAGAGCAGCCATCTATGCAGATAAAATCTTGAAGGGTGCGACACCCGGTGAACTTCCCGTGGAACAACCCATGCATTTAGAGCTCGTAATCAATACAAGGGTAGCCAGACTCCTGGAAATCAGTTTTCCTACGGTGATCCTCATGGGTGCGGATGCGGTCGTCCAGTAGTGAATGATGATCACATTCAGGTAAAACATGTAAATGACATGAGTAACGTATCAGGAAATGCCCGCCAGCATAATTCTGATCGAATTGGTGGTCGACTTGTTCGACGGACCTTCATAATCGCCCTGGTCTTACTCACTAGTGGTTTTATTGTTGGTGGGGCGATAGAGCTTGTATTCCGTTACCAGGAGAATGTGAATAATATCTGGGAGCTTCAAGCTGAGATGGCCAAAGGGGCAGCATTTAAGATTCGACAATTTATGCAAGGAATAGAGAAGACAATGCGAGCTTCTTCTCGGACACAAGCTATGGCCGAAAGTGGCCTGACAAAGGATTTCGAGGTTGAAATCGTCACACTCCTGAAAGCTGTGCCTGCAATTACCGCTGTATCCGCACTGGATTCCAACGGTCAGGAACTCTTCAAACTCTCCCGGGTTCAGTTGGTAACGTCAGAAGATTTAGATTCCTTTCGGGATGACGAAGCTTTCATCAGGGCCAAAGGCGGGGTGACATATTTCAGCAACGTGTATTTCGTGCGTGAGTCGGAGCCATATGTGAGAGTCGCGACACCGATCGAACGGTTTGCCGGAGAGATCGTGGGTGTCCTTATCGCTGAAGTGAATCTGAAATATATTTGGGATGTGGTCGCAGATATTCGAGTAGGAAAGGCGGGCTATGCCTATGTTGTCTCGGGAAATGGAGATCTCCTTGCACACCCGGATATCAGTTTGGTGCTCGCGAGAAAAAATCTCAAAAGTCTCACCCAGGTCAAAAACGCATTAGCCAGAGAATCAGGGCCATTCACCGCATCAGCAAACTTTGCGGGACAAAAAGTATTTACCGTTTATGCAACTATCCCAGCACTCAGTTGGATCGTGTTGGTGGAGCGTCCCACTTCAGAAGCCTACATCTCTCTATACTCTTCACTATTTCGTAGCGGCATCCTCCTGTTGGTCGGCCTGGGTATGGCGATTCTGGCAAGCCTGATGATCGGTTACCGGGTCGTACGACCGCTGCAGACCTTGCGTGAGGGTGTCGCCCGAATTAGCGGAGGTGACCTGGAGTATCACATCGATGTTCGGACCGGAGATGAATTGCAGATGCTCGGCGACGAATTTAACGAAATGACGGCAAAACTGCGCGAATCTTACGCCGGCATCGAAAAGATCAGCCATCTGAAACGTTTTTTCTCCCCGCAACTTGCCGAACTGATAGAACTTTCCGGAGAGTCAGACCTCATGGACGATCATCGGCGTGAGATAACGGTGATCTTTTGCGATCTCCGCAATTTTACCGAATTCTCCTCGATCGTCGAACCCGAGGAGGCAATGAGGGTACTGAGAGAATACTACCAGGCTATCGGCGTATTGCTGAGGCACTACGAAGCCACGATCGAGCACTTTGCCGGCGATGGCCTGATGGCATATTTCAACGATCCGTTGCCGTGCCCTGATCCGGAAATACGCGCAGTTCGCATGGCAATGGAAATGCAAAAAGATGTTGAAAAGTTAATCGTGGGATGGCGTAAGCGCGGCATTAAGCTGGGTTTTGGGATTGGCATCTCGTCGGGTTATGCCACGCTCGGACGCATAGGGTCCGCAGAGGAGTTCCACTATGCGGCGATTGGTACCGTAGCCAATCTCGCCTCCCGTCTATGCGATCAAGCACAAAGCGGTCAAGTCCTGATCGCTGAGTCGGTATACGCGAAAATCGAAGGTTTGGCAGAGGTCAGGCAGATTGGAGACTTTTCGCTTAAGGGGTTTCTCAAGCCTGTCCCGGTTCTCGAAGTGTTGGCCTTGAAGGATGATTCTTACACTGCCCCAAATCCTTGATATCTGTTTAACTAACACAGAAGAATCAGTATCATGGATTCAATTCCAGATGAAACAGCGAGAATATGTTCTTTCACGTCACGAGGCAGATAACCCAAATGGGCATGGATGGCGCCGCAGTCACTCACCGGCAAGATGGATCTGCTCCTTGCTAAAGGGCTTCCTGATAATGAGAAATAGCACTTCAGCGATAGTGGTTGGATTGGTCTTGCTGGTTTCCGCTTTCATATCCCCGCTCGTATCCGCGACTATTCCTGATGACTGTCGGGGAAAGAATTATCGGCCGCACATCGTTCCGCAGAATATGAATGTCACGGAGAAAAAGCGCCGTTTTCGATGCCTGGTTCAAGCGGATATCGGGGCGGTCTTTAGCGAACTGGAAGCTCAGTACGCTCTGGTGCAGACCGCGGTAAAACAGCAAGCCGACAATGAATACCTGGGGCGATTGCGGCTCAAATATAAAGTTGAGACCAATCAGGAATTACTGGTCGCGATCAAGCCTCATCCAAGGAGTATTGCCATAGCCCAGGCGGCAATTGAAAGTGCCTGGGGGACCTCGCGTATTTTCACCGAGGCGAATAATGCTTTTGGTGTTCGGCCGTTCAACAAGGATCAGCCGAGAATTGCGGCGAGCAAAAAGCGAGGCGATAAAACAATCTGGTTGCGAAAGTACGCCACTATTCGGGAGTCGATCGCCGACTATTACCTCGTGCTGGCGCGCGCGAGTGCCTACCAGGAATTCAGGAAACTGAAAATGAAAACCGCAGACCCACATAAACTGGTTACCAAGCTGGATAATTATTCGGAAAGAAAAGCCGGGTATGTCAGGGAGCTTTCATCGATGATCCAGTACAATAAATTTCATGAGCTTGATTGGTGATCGGTATCCGCGCAAATCATGTGGTGCTGATAAATTTCCAGGCAAGGCTGGTGTGACCATAACGAGAGTGGCTGAGAGTATCGCGAACTGGATCAGTGAGACTGTATCCAGGATCGGCGCATATATTGCCAGTGACGAATTCAGGAAATTCATCCGTCGCCTGGTGACCTGGATTGAATCCGCAGTTTTATGGTTCGGTGAGGTAATTGCCGGGCTAGTATCCGTGGGAAGGCGGTTCGTCAAGAGCGATGGTTTCAGGAATGGAGTCCGGAGCGGCAGGGATTTAGCTGTTGTTGCCCGCAATAAGGCTTTGCGGAGTGGCGAATGGATAACGCACCAGCTTTACGTAATAGCAACCAGCGAGTTCGTCAAGACGGGTATCGCGACCACCGCGGACCTGTTTTACGTTTGCTTGCCAAAACCGCGACAGCAGGTAATTGCGGCCGCGGCGCTTGTTTTCATTGCAATGCTGCTGGTCGTGTTGGTACCTGAATCCGAGCGGACTGACCCGGTTCCCGAGACGGCATCCATTGAATCGCTACCGGAATCGACTGTCATTGATTCGGGACCCGTGATAGAAAGTATTGAATCGAGAATTCCGAATTTTGCCGAAGTCCCAGCCGGTCGCGAACGCAAGGCGGCTTTTTTCGGCTACTTCTTACCGATTGTCGAAAAGGAAAATCGAGCGATACTGAAAACCAGGCAAAGACTGGATGACTGGTATCAGGATCGGGACCAGCTAAGTGCAGACGAGGTTAGCGAGATCAGTGAAATAGCAACCCGCTACCGGATCGAAGATTTTGATATCGACAGCGATGTCAGCTGGGCAAAGCTGATGAACCGGGTAGATGTCGTGCCACCGTCACTGGCGATAGCCCAGTCCGCCAACGAGAGCGCCTGGGGGACCTCTCGTTTCGCGCGCAAGGGATACAACTTTTTCGGACAGTGGTGCTACAGGAAAGGATGTGGGCTGGTGCCGAAAAAACGGGATGCAAACAAAACGCATGAGGTGGCCGCTTTTGACTCGCCGCAGGAGTCCGTCAAAATGTACATCCGTAATTTGAACAGTAACAGAGCGTATAAATCCTTGCGCGATCTGCGCGCAAAATTAAGGCGCTCAAACAAACCGGTGACGGGGCATGAACTCGCGGCTGGGCTAAAGCGCTACTCTGAGCGTGGCCTGGAATATGTCAGGGAATTGCGCGAGATGATCTCATATAACAAATTGGCCGTGTACGATACGTTCTGAGGTGACTGCGCCTGACTGCTTAAAGCGACAGGTCAAAGTCCAGATAAGAAAAGACCTTCAAATACAGGGCTGTTAACCGGCAAGTTGTCGAACTTGCTTGAGCCACCCGTCATCAGGTTTCCGCGGACGGTGTGCGAAAAAAGCGCCCGGAGTCAAATTGCCAGGTACTCCTGTCTTAGGTCGTCGTTCTCGAGGACTTCCTGTGCGGTACCGTCGAACACGATTTTCCCCATGTCGAGGATCAGCGCGCGGTCTGCCAGGTGCAACGCAGCGACGGCGTTTTGTTCGACGATGATGGTGGTCATGCCGAGTGCCTTGATCTGTTCCAGGGTCTTCTCGATTTCCCGTACGATGACCGGTGCCAGTCCTTCGTAGGGTTCGTCGAGCAGCAGTAATTTCATATCGCGCACTAGCGCGCGGGCGACGGCGAGCATTTGCTGTTCGCCACCGGACAGGGTTACACCCTGCTGATTACGGCGTTCACCGAGCCGTGGGAAGAGTTCGTAGACCCGCTCGATGGACCAGCCCTTGGGTGGGGCGATCTGCGCCAGCTGCAGATTTTCTTCGACGCTCAGCCCCTGGATGATGCGACGATCTTCCGGCACCAGTCCAAGTCCGTTTTGTGCTGCCTGGTAAGCGCTCATTTGGTGCAGAGGCTTGTGGTCGAGCCAGATTTCCCCGTGGCGCAGCGCCGGTGAATCCACCCGTGCCAGGGTGCGCAATGTGGACGTCTTTCCCGCACCGTTGCGGCCGAGCAGGGCGACAATTTCACCTTCGCGAATATCGAAGCTGACTCCCTGCACAATGTAACTTTCCCCGTAGTAGGCGTGCAGGTCCCAGACCGAGAAATAGGCGCGTTGACCGCCCTGTGCTTTAACTGCATCGACGCCAGGGGCGACCTTGCCGCTAAATGCCGATTCGTTTAGCAAAGTGGCTGCAGCAGTGTCGGCGGGTTGATTGCTATCGCTCACAGGTGTGCTCCTCCCAGGTAGGCTTCCTGAACTTTCGGGTGACCCTTGATTTCGTTGGGCAATCCTTCGGCGATAACCGTTCCCTGCGCCAGTACCGAGATTTTTTGTGCCAGCGAAAACACCACGTGCATATCGTGTTCGATGATGACCATGGTTATGCCGCGTTCGGCGATTTTTTTCAGCAGGTCGATGGTATTGTTGGTGTCGGCGCGTGCCATGCCCGCAGTCGGTTCGTCCAGCAGCAACAACTTGGGTTGCTGGACCAGGCACATGGCGAGTTCGAGACGCCGCTTGTCGCCGCGGGACAACTGGTTTGCCACATTGTCGGCGCTGTCGGCCAGGCCAACGTCCTCGAGCAGATGCATGGCATTTTCGCGAATACTTTGCTCATCCTCGACCTGTCGCCAGGCATTGATTCGAAACGCACCATCGCGGCGCGCGAATGCCGGGATCATGACGTTTTCGGCCAGGGTCAGGTCGCCGAATATTTCAGGCGTCTGGAACACGCGGCTGACCCCCACCTGGTTGATTTGATGGGGGAGCATGCCAAGCAGTGACACGCCGTCGAAATTTACACTGCCGGTGTCGGGATTTAGGCGTCCGACAAAACAGTTCAACAGCGTCGATTTGCCGGCGCCGTTCGGTCCGATAATCGCGTGCACGGTGCCGGCCTCGATCTCGAGATTGACTTCGTGCAGCGCCTTGAGGCCGCCGAATTGTTTGTTCACGTTTTTAACGGAAAGAATTGACATGGGATTCTACTCGGATGCGGCCGCATCGGCCTCGGTGGTCGCCACGGGTTTCGGCTTGAGCCAGCGTCTGGTTACATTCCCGATGCGGGCAATGCCCTCCATCAGGCCGCCGGGTAGAAAAATGACGATGACCATGAACAAGGCGCCGAGCGTCAGGTGCCAACCTTCACCGACGAACAATCCGGTGATCGACACCACCGCGTGCTGCAGCATTTCCGGCAGAAAAGAAAACGCATCCATCAGAATGCCCTCGTTGAACGAGGAGAAGATGTTTTCGAAATACTTGATCACGCCGGCACCGATCACGGGGCCGAGCAGGGTGCCGGTACCGCCGAGGATGGTCATCAGAACCACTTCACCACTGGCAGTCCATTGCATGCGCTCTGCACCGGCGAGTGGGTCGGTGATAGCCATCAGGCCGCCGGCGAGACCCGCGTACATGCCGGAGATAACAAATGCGGCCAGCGTATAAGGCCGGGTGTTGAGCCCGGTGTAGGACATGCGATTCTGGTTGGACTTGACCGCGCGCAGCATCATACCGAAGGGCGAGCGGAAAATTCGCAGCGAGATGTAGAACATGATGATCAACACCACACCGCAAAAGTAATACCCGCTCCATCCGGACATCGCCATCCCGAACAGCGTCGTCGATGGCAATCCTTCACCGCGAGTGACACCGAACACACCGTCGAGCACGCGTGCATCGTGGAGTGCCAGCTGCAACCCGGTTTCACCGTTGGTTATCGGCGTCAGTACAGAATAGGCCAGGTTGTAGGACATTTGCGCGAACGCCAGCGTCAGGATCGAAAAGTAAATCCCGGAACGGCGCAGGACGATGAAGCCGATCACGAGCGCGAACAGACCGGCAAACAGGGTGGACAGGATCAGTGCCGGGATAACGTTCATCGTCAGTAATTTGAAAGTCCATACCGCCGTATACGAGCCGACACCGAGAAATGCCGCGTGGCCGAAAGACAGGTAGCCGGTCAGGCCGAACAGGATGTTGAAGCCGATCGCGAAAATACCAAAGATTGCGAATTTCTGCAGCAGGTCGGGGTAGCCGGCGCCGATTGGCGCGAAGATCACCGGGGCCAGGGCAACCACAATGATGAAACCGATGAGTAAAATGTGGTCCTTGTTCTTTACGTTAAATTTGATCATCGTCTAGTTCTCCATCACGCCTTCGCGACCGAACAGGCCGCGTGGCCTGATCAGCAGTACGACGACTGCGATCAGGTAGATGACGACCTGGTCGATGCCCGGAATAAGCGAATTTACTTCGTTCATCGACGCAAACGATTGCAGTATTCCGAGCAGGAAGCCGGCCGCGACCGCGCCGCCGAGACTACCCATGCCGCCGACTACCACCACGACGAAACTGAGCACCAGAAAATCCATACCCATGTGGTAATCAGGAGACAGGATCGGCGTGTACATGACGCCGGCGAGCCCGGCGACCACCGCGGCGAGGCCAAACACGATGGTGAAGCGGCGGTCTATATCGATGCCGAGCAGCCCAACCGTTTCTCGATCGGCCATGCCGGCACGCACCACCATGCCGAAGGTTGTGAATTGCAGGAAAGCGAACACCGAAGCGATCACCACGCCGGAAAACATCAGGTAAATGATACGCCACCAGGGGTAGACCACGGCGTTTTCGGCAAAGCCCAGCATCAGGCCGATGTCGGCGGATCCGGCAAACATGGCGGGCGCTGGTTGCGGGATCGGATTGGCACCGAACTGAGACTTGACGATTTCCTGTAACACGATGGCGAGGCCGAAGGTGACCAGTATCTGGTCGGCATGGAGCCGTTTATAGAAGTGACGAATGAGCCCGCGTTCCATGATGACGCCGAGCAACAGCATGATCGGAATCGCTATCAGGATAGCGAGGGGCACCGACCAGTCGATCAATGTCATGCCGAAATCCCCAAACCAGTCAACGATGTAGGGAGTGCGGATCTCCATCGGCGTGCCCCAGGCGGTGAGTCGCTCAGGGTCCAGAACCACTCGCTCTAGCGTTAGCAGAGATTGCAGGGTCACTGCACAGAAGGAGCCGAGCATGAACAGTGCACCATGAGCGAAGTTGACGACGCCCAGAGTGCCGAACACGAGTGTCAGACCGAGTGCGATCAGCGCGTAAGCACCGCCCTTGTCCAGACCGTTCAAGACTTGCAATAAAAAAGCGTCCACTGATTAATCCCGTATATTTTTTATGGTTGCAGCGACAAGCCTGCCGCCACGAACCCCTGCATGACTAGCGAGGTTCGAAATAATATGGCACGTCCCTGTGCCGCGAAAATTCCCGGATCAGCTGCTGTACTAGCCGTTGTTGTACGGGCCGAGGTTGCCACCCAGCATGCTGGCGGGGTATTCGACCTGGGCACGCGGCGTGACTTCAACCACTTCGAGTACGTCGAACTTGGATGTGGGGTTTTCTTTACCCTTTACCACGAGTACATCCTTGAAGCACTGGTGATCTTCGGCACGGTACTCAGTCGGACCATTACCCAGACCATCGAACTTGAAGCCTTCCAGAGCTTTGCCTACCTGGCTCGGCATGAAGGTGCCGGCGCGTTGGCAGGCGTCAGCATACAGGAGCGCCTGGCAATAGGTAGTGTGGGCAGCCTGGCTTGGTGGGAAACCGTAAGCCTGACCGAAGGATTTGACGAACGCCTGGGAGCCTGCGTCCTGTAGCGACCAATGCCAGTTGGTGGAACCGAAAATACCCTTGACGGCTTCGCCTGCACCCGCAGCCATCAGGCGCGAGTAAAGCGGTACCACGATCTCGAATTGCTTGCCATTGACCGTCTTTTCACGCAGGCCGAACTGGACCGCCTGGGTCAGCGAGTTGACCATGTCCTTGCCATAGTGGTTCAGAACCAGCACGTCGGCGCCCGAGTTCAGTACCGGGGTGATGTACTGCGAGAAGTCACCTGCGCCGACCGGCGTTTTAACCGCCTGTACAGTTTTCCAGCCCATCGCCTCGGTATACTTGCGGATTGAACCCTCCTGAGACCAGCCCCAGGTGTAATCAGCAGTCAGGTGGTAAGCCACGCGATCGGTGCCGTAGTTGTTTTTCAGTACCGGGGCCAGTGCTGCGCCGGTCATTTCAGTGTTAAAGAAGTGACGGAAACCGTTGGCACGCTTGTCCTTTCCGGTGGTGTCATTGGAGTGAGTCAGACCTGCCATAAAGATAACGCCGGCTTCCTGGCACAGACCCTGGACCGCGATTGCGACACCGGACGAAGAGCCGCCGGTAATCATGATAGCTCCGTCTTTTTCGATCATGCGCTTGGCTGATGCTCGCGCCGCATCGGACTTGGTCTGGGTGTCACCGGTGACGTACACGACTTTCTTGCCGTTGATGCCGTTGCCTTTCAGCGCTTTTGACGAGAAGGTATTCAGCATTCCGCCGTCGCCTTCGCCGTTGATGTGCTGGACCGCGAGCTCGTAGGCACGCAGTTCGTCTGCACCTTCGTCTGCATAGGCGCCGGTCTGTGGCACGTTAAAACCAAAGGTGACTGTAGAGCCCTTCGGCTCGTTACGGTATGCCGCATGGGCGTTGGTAAAAATAAGTGGTGCTGAAACGCCGACACCAATTATGGCGCTGGTCTTGAGAAATTTGCGTTTTGAATTGTCGATTTTACTCATTAGTTGCGAGTCCTCCGAGTTAAATTGGATACGGCTACCGAGTAATATCTCCCGATTTGCACCGCAGTAATGCATTTAAGCACAGCAAGAATCATTGACTTGCCGTAATAATTCAATAAGTATGTGAAAAATAAGAATACTTTTGTAAATTTAACAAGTAGCCCATTTGTTAAATTGTTAATAATTGACAAAATCGCGCTTACCTGGTCAGCCGATACGAAGCATGAAACGCAATATTCTTGGTCCCAGAATCCGCGAACGCCGCCGCGAAATCGGCATTACCCAGGTCGATCTGGCGCGCCAGATCGAGATTTCGGCGTCCTATCTCAACTTGATCGAACATAACAAGCGCGACATTGGTGGCACGTTATTGCGCAAGTTAGCCAATGCACTCGATCTTCCACTCGATAAACTTGACGGCGCTGCTGATCGCCGCCTGCTGGA
>Ga0316187_10002051_pt1 | contig 17608 bp, 15 predicted proteins | sample CroRivburrow1_MG_FD_204927 | JGI IMG/M metagenome (GOLD analysis project Ga0316187, IMG submission 204927) | Coastal sediment microbial communities from Maine, United States - Cross River worm burrow 1 | ecosystem: Environmental > Aquatic > Marine > Coastal > Sediment | place: USA: Maine...
GTCGTCGGCATCGGTGATGCCGATCGACGCGAACCGTTGTGTCATCCGAGCCCATTGTGAATTCAATGTTTCCCCTCGGCGCTAGGCGCTATCCAAGCACGGCGGGTGGTGGCGCGCCGACAGTCTCTTCCGTGCTTTCAGTCCTGTGGCCGGGCTCTCCATAGTGTGGAGCCGGTCGGTTCCCGAGCCGCGCTGATCGTCATTCGGGTGGTTCGCCGATCGTCAGGTCTCGATTCCCGGCGATGGATCAAGCCAACTGGTACAGCTGGGTGGACTGACCGGCCCCCTCGAGCCGCCTGCCATCATGGAGCCCATGAGTGCACTCCTCGAGCCGTTCACCGGGTACTTTCCGACGCCCGAGTTCGCTCCCCGCATCGTTGGGCCACCGGTCTCGACCCTGTCTCCAGACCAGCGCGAAGCGGCGCGGTCGGATCCGCTGAGTTTCCGCCACGTTGTCGGCAAGGGTGCCGGCGCCCCGAAGAAGGAGGCACACGAATGGCTGCGGACCTGTCAGGAGGCCGGGGCGTTGACGCCGGTTGGGCCTGCGGTATTCGTGTACCGGCTGGCCAAAGGTGACCTCGTTACTACCGGCATCGTCGCCGACGTGTCGATTGCCGCCTATGACTCGGGCCTGGTTAAGCGGCACGAAACGACGATCAGCAAGACCGAGCACAAGATGGCCGAATACATGCGGTCGACCCGGATCTACGGAAATCCCGTGGCGTTGGCGCATCGGGAGCACGCCGGGCTGACCGCGATGATCGCGGCTCACTCGTCCGGAGAGGTCGACTTCAATTTCACCGCGGCCGACGGCTACACCCACTCGCTGTGGGTCGTCGGGGGCAACGAGGCCTATGAGCTGTGCCGGAGCTTCTTCGACACCCTCTACATCACCGACGGGCACCACCGGCTGGCGGCCGCTTCGGTCGTGGCTGCCGAGGAGGGTCGCGTGAATCCTCACATTCCAGCGGGCCTGTTCTCCGCCGACGAGTTGCGACTGCGCTCGTTCGCCCGCTGCGTGATCGACCCGGACCTCGACGCTGCGGAGGCAATCGCACGGCTGGGATCAGAGCACCATCTCGAGGAAGTTGCATATGGCGACGCACGTCCGCGTAGCCGCGGCGAATTCGGTGTCAAGATCGGTGGCAGCAGCTACCGCCTCCGCGTCGAAGACCCCGACATACCGAACGATGTATATCGCTCGCTCGATGTCAATCTGCTGCAGGACCTGATTCTCGGGCCTGTATTCGGGATCGAGAATCCCCGCCAGGATGGCCGGCTGCACTTCATCCCAGATCTGCCAGAGCGCACCGGAGACGACGAGATCGACTGCGACGCCTGGTTCCTGCCGTATCCGGCTTCGGTGAGCGACGTGATGGCGGTGGCCGACTCGGGCCGCGCCATGCCGCCGAAGTCAACATGGTTCGCCCCCAAGCTGCCCAGCGGTCTGGTGATTCGCCTTCTCGACAAGCACTAGCTCGCCGGCGAACGCGGCTCCTCAGCTTGGGCCGAACGCCCCTATCGAGTCCGAGTCGAGGGAATAACGATATTGGCGTGAGTGACACGTCCGCGATTCTCGTAAGCGAGATTACGAAGCATTACGGCGACACGGTCGCCGTCGACGGTGTCTCGCTCGACGTGCCCCGAGGGGTTGTCTTCGGCTATCTCGGGCCCAACGGCGCCGGCAAGACGACGACGATCCGCATGCTCCTCGGGTTGCTGGCCCCCACCGGAGGAGCCGCGCAGCTCCTTGGGTACGACTCGTGGAGCGAGCGCGAGGAGGCGCATCGTGCGATCGGATATCTCCCCGGTGACTTCACGGCCTATGCCGAGCTGACTTCAGAGGAGTATCTGAGCTATCTGAGCAGTCTGCGCGGTGGCGTCGAATGGGCGAATGTCTTGGGGCTGGCGGAGCGCCTCGACCTGCGGCTGGAGGCTCGATTCGGCACCCTCTCTCACGGCAACCGGCAAAAGGTAGGGATCATCCAGGCGTTCATGCACCGGCCCGAATTGCTGATCCTCGATGAGCCGACGACGGGGCTCGACCCGCTCATCCAGCAGGAGTTCCTGGCCATGGTGCGCGAGGCCCGCGCCGACGGGCGCACTGTCTTCATGTCGTCTCATGTGCTGTCAGAGGTCGAGGATTCGGCCGACATCGTCGGCATGCTCAGTGCCGGCAAACTGCTGCTCCAGAAGCGCGTCGACTCCCTCAAGGATCTCAGCGTGCACCATATGACGCTCACCTTCGACAGGCTGCCGCCCCGGGAGATACTGGAGCGAGCTGCCGGAGTGCGCGATGTCGTACGCGACGGCTCCCGGGTGCGGCTCACCGTGGAGGGCTCCACGAAGGAACTGCTGGCGGTAGCGGCGCCATTCGGCATCGAGTCGCTGACCAGCGTCGAGCCGGACCTCGAGGCCATATTCCTCGGGCTATATCGCCCGGAGGTCGTCTAAGTGTTCGCCAACGTATACACCAAGACGTTGCGAGACCTGAGGAAGGGCTTCATCGGCTGGACGATCGGCACCGTGGCCCTCATCGGATTTGTGGTGGTGTCGTGGCCGTTCATTCGAGACATGGACATGTCGTTTCTCGACGAGTACCCCGCTGAGATGCGTGAGTTGTTCAGCTTCGACGCGATCAACACCGGGCCCGGGTACCTCAACTCCCAGCTGTTCACGTCGATGCTGCCGATCATGTTCATTGTCTACGGCATTGGTGCAGGTGCCCGGTTACTTGCGAGCGAAGAGGACACGAGGACGATGGATGTCTTGCTGGCTACGCCGTTGAGCCGGACCAGGTTGATGCTCGACAAGGCCGCCGCGGCGGCAACCGGGCTGGTGGGTCTCGGTCTCGTCGTCTTTCTCTCAATCTGGGCAATGGCTTCATTGGCAGACATGGGAGTTTCGGCCCGCTACACCGCCGGGGCTTCTCTGGCAATGGTGTTGCTCGGCCTGCTCTATGGGGCGATCGCCTACTCCGCCACGGCCGTGACCGGGAAACGATCGGTCGCGATCGCCGTGTCGGTGTCGTTGGCCGTAGCCGGCTATGTGTTCTATTTGATGGCGGCGCTCGTCGATGCCCTGGAGAGCTGGAAATGGGTGACGCCGTTTCATCACGCCATTGGGGTAGGGCCGGCAATCGACGGGTCGGCGGGAATCCCGCTCAGTTATCTGTGGCTGGCGATTGGTGCGGTTCTCGCAGTAGCCGTTTCCCGGCCGATATTCCAGCGGCGGGATATCGGCCTGTAGAGGGTTGTGGTCTTCTCTGAGCGCTATTGGCTGCCCCTATGCTGGTGCTATGGATGAGTCAATTCCCGCAACAGTCATTCGCGATATTGCTGCCGAGGTGGCAATCCCGAAGGAGGGCACCCTGAGCCGGGTGCTCTACAAGGATGACCAGGTGCGGCTGGTTGTGTTCGCCTTCGACGCCGGGCAGGAACTCACCGATCACACCGCGGCCATGGCTGCCATCGTCGAACTGATAACAGGCCGTCTCCAGCTGGGTCTCGGTGACGATACGGTCGAGATGATCCCGGGCTCGTGGGTGCACATGCCCGCCAACCTGCACCATTCGGTTCTGGCAATCGAGCCCACCGTGATGCTGCTGACGATGTTGCGCGGCGGCTAGCGTGCCATTGTTCGGGTTTTGCCGAGACCGCAGGTCACAATCCAACGGGGCTAACGGCCCTAAGCAAGCTCGTCGCGAAGGAGTAACTTTCGTGAGGTGTGACGGGCAAGCGACGCTGACGGCAGAGCCAGGTAAATGAATCACAAACGAACAGGGTCATTCAAGGCTTGGCTGGTGGGCGCGATTGCTGCCATTGCCTGTGCCGCCATCGTTGGTAGCTGGGTAACTACGAACTCAAATGCCGCGGCGCAGACGGCTCTTCAGGCGAGCACGTCTGAGGAGGACAAGGACCTCTTATTCGACAATCGATACTGCATGGGTTGCCACCTGCAGGAGGACATGAAGACCACGCTTCCCAGCGGAGAGGTTCTTCACCTCACAATCGACATAGACGCTTTCAATTCATCCGTGCACTCCGCCTTCGATATCCCCTGTGTCCTCTGTCACACCGAGATCACTCCGTACCCGCACGCACCGATCACGGCACCCGACCTGAGGACGTTCGCCTTTGAGCGCACCGACGCGTGCCGCGGCTGCCATCTCGAGAAGTACACAGAGGTCGCCGACAATGTCCACGGCGAAGCACGTGATAACGGCAACGCCGAGGCTGCTGTGTGTACCGACTGCCACGGAACCCACGACATCCAAAAGACGGTGCCGCACAGCCCCGAGGTGCAGCTCACTTGCGGCAGCTGCCATGGCGAGGTGTACCAACTCTATTCCGAGAGTGTGCACGGCGAATCGCTGGTGAACGGCAACCGGGATGTTCCGACCTGCACCGACTGCCACGGCGTCCACGATCTCGAAGGCCCCACCCACTCGGAGTTCCACCTTTTTTCTCCGCAGCTATGCGCCGACTGCCACAACGACCCTGAGCTGATGGAGCCCTACGGCCTCAGCACCAACGTGCTCGACTCCTATGTATCCGACTTCCACGGGTCGACCGTGATCCTTTTCGAGGAGCTGGCGCCCGATCAGGAGACCAACAAGCCGGTGTGCATCGACTGTCACGGTGTGCACGCCATCAAGAAGACAGATGACCCCGAGGGCACCGTCTATCAGGAGAACCTGCTCCAGACCTGCCAGCGGTGCCACCCCGATGCCACCGAGAACTTCTCGGCCTCGTGGCTCAGCCACTACTCGCCAGAGCCCGGCAAGGCGACGTTGGTGTGGTTGGTGACTTGGTTCTACCGGATCCTCATCCCGGTCGTCATCGGCGGAATGCTGGTGTATGTGATTGCCGTCTCGATTCGGAAACGAAAGGTGCAGCCGGCATGACGGCCGCCGGCGATCGCATCAAGCGGTTCACGGTTTCGGACCGCGTTGAGCACTGGTTCCAGTTGATCTCGTTCACCGTGCTGGGGATTACCGGTCTCATCCAACGTTATACCGAGGCGTGGATCTCGGAACGGCTCATCAATGTTCTCGGCGGCATCGAGAGTGTTCGCAACATCCATCGGGTGTTCGCCACGATTCTGATGCTCGCGGTGGTGTACCACTTCGGGTCCATCCTCTATCGGGGGTACGTCCGTCGCGAGCCGAGGGCGATGCTTCCCGGGCGGGCCGACGTCACGGCGATCAAGGGATCGATCAGGTACGTCTTCGGTAGGGCCGCCGAGCCGCCGCCGCAGGGCCGGTTCACGTGGGAAGAGAAGGTGGAGTACTGGGCCTTCATATGGGGAACTGTGGTCATGGTGATCACCGGCTACATGCTGTGGAACCCGATAGCGACAGCATCATTTCTGCCGGGAGAACTGATACCCGCGGCAAAGGCGGTCCACGGCGGGGAGGCCGTTCTCGCCGTCCTGGCGATCATCGTTTGGCACTTCTACCACGTGCATATCGGCCACCCCAACCGGTCCATCTTCACCGGCATTATGTCCCGCAAAGAGATGGAGGAAATCCATCCGCTGGAACTGGCGTCAATCGACGCTGGTGACTACTCGCCGCCCGGGGGAGAGGAGTTGCGGCGTCGAGTCCAGCGTTTCGCAGCGGGCTACGGAATTCTGGCAGTGATGTTGCTTGGCGCCGTCTATCTCTTCGTTACATTCGAAGATACCGCGATCGAGACGATCACACCGCCGGAGCAAATCGAGGTGTTTGCTCCGATCGAGACCTTGGCACCGGGAACGGCGACAACAACTGAAGCACCGACTCTGCCCACTACGACCGTTGACCCGGGATCCGCCGGGACCGATGCGACATGGGAGAGCGACATCGCCGGCATCCTCGACCCGGATTGTACGGTGTGTCATGGGGCCAACCTCCAGTCGGCCGGTCTCGACCTGTCGTCATACTCGGGCGCTCTGGCGGGAGGAGAGAGCGGTGCATCCGTGGTACCCGGCGACGCAGCCGGCAGTCCGATCGTCCAGATTGTGGAACCCGGGGACCACTTCGCCCAGCTTTCCGACAACGATCTAGCTGTGCTGCGCGGGTGGATCGACGCCGGCGCCGAGGAGGGAGATGGGGCACCCACGACCGATCCCGGCGAAATCGCCTGGGACAGCACGATCGCGGGCATGTTCGATCCGAGTTGTACGGGGTGTCATGGGGCGGGTTTGCAGTCCGGTGGCTTGGATCTGTCATCGTATGCCGCGGCTGTGGCCGGTGGCGGCGGTGGGCCCGGGGTGGTGCCCGGGGATGCTGCGGCCAGCATGATCGTGCAGGTCTTGGTAGCCGGCGGCCATCCGGGGCAGCTGTCGACTGAGGATCTAGCCGTGCTCATTGGCTGGATCGACGCCGGTGCCGCTGAGACCGGCGGTGGGGGGGCGACTCCGCCCGTCGCTGCTGGGACGAGTTGGGACGGCGCCGTCGCCGTCGTGTTCGATCCGAGTTGTACTAGTTGCCATGGGGCGGCTTTGCAGTCCGGTGGCGTCGATTTGTCGTCCTATACGGCGGCGGTGGCGGTGGTGGTGCCGGGCGACTCTGCCGGCAGCGTCGTCGTGCAGGTTATGGAAGCCGGAGGCCATCCCGTCCAGCTGTCTGCTGAGGATCTGGCTCTCGTCAAGGACTGGATTGATGCTGGTGCCGCCGAGACCGATGGCGGTGGAGCAGCTCCGCCCGTTGCGGCCGGAACGACATGGAATGGAGCCGTCGCCGGACTGTTCGATGCCAGCTGTACGGCGTGTCATGGCGCCAATCTGCAGTCGGGCGGCCTGGATTTGTCTTCTCTTTCAGCGGTGCTCGCCGGCGGGGGTCGTGGTGCCGGGGTGGTGCCCGGTGATGCTGCGGGCAGTGTGATCGTGCAGATACTCGAGGCCGGCGGCCATCCAGCACAATTGTCGGCCGAGGATCTGGATCGATTGAAGGAGTGGATTGATGCCGGCGCCTCGGAAGGTTGACGCGACGCCGCGCAAATGTCCCAATCTTGCAGGGCATCTTGGCCCTAGTCCGACTGTTGCATCGCCAGATACCTTCGCCACAGAAGGGAAGTGCTGGTGAGCGACGACGATTTTACCGAGGATGGCGAACCGATCGGTGAGCCGGAAGGACCGCTCGAGTCGGAAGCTCCGCTCGAACAGGAACGCCGCTCGCTGTATCGACACCCGTTGGCGGCGGTTGGCGGAGCCCTCATCGCCTCCGGGGCCTTTGCTTTCATTCTGCTCTCGGCCGTTGACATTGCCTCGGAGCACGAGAACCCCTACCGATCATTGGTCACCTTCGTCGGTGCGCCCGCCATTTTCACCACCGGTATCGTGCTCTTCTTCATTGCGGCGCGCCTCCAGATCCGCAAGGCTCGCAAGGCGGGTGACGATGTCCACTTCATGCTGCGCGTGGAACCGTCGAGTCCGCGCTACATGCGCAACCTGTGGATCTTCCTGGGCCTCACGTTCGTCTTTCTGGCCATAGTCGGCTGGAGCGGTTTCAAAGCGTACGAAGCCACTGAGACGGTCGGATTCTGCGGCGAGTCGTGCCATGTCATGGATCCGCAGAACGTGACTTATGTCAATGGCCCGCACGCCCGAGTGCCGTGTGTCGACTGTCACATAGGCCCCGGCGGCTCGTTCTGGGTCAAGTCGAAGATCGATGGTATTCGCCAGCTGGTCGCAACGGTGTTGGACACGTACAGCCGGCCGATCCACACGCCGGTGGAGAACCTGCGGCCCGCGCAGCAGACATGTGAAGGCTGCCATTGGCCGGAGCAGTTCTTTGGCCAGAAGCTGACCAACACGACGTACTACCGGACGGATGAGGCCAACTCACCCTGGACGATCAGCCTGCTCGTAAACGTCGGCGGCGGTAACCCCCGCACCGGTGAACTGGAGGGGATCCACTGGCACATGTTGAGCGCCAAGACTGTGGAGTACATCGCCAGTGACGAGGATCGGCAGGAGATCCCGTGGGTGAGGGTGACCGATCCTGAGACGGGTGATGTGAGGACGTTCACAGATCCCGATGGCGACATACCCGACCCGACCGATCCGGAAACCGAGCTGCGATTGTTCGACTGCATGGACTGCCACAACCGGCCGAGCCACTCGTTCGAGCCCCCGGCGACGGCGCTCAATCTCGAACTCTCCAAGGGCAATATCTCCAAGGACTTGCCTTTCGTTCGCAGCATTGGCCTCGAACTGATCAATGCTGAGTATGAGACCAAGGATCAGGCGACGGCGTCAATTGCCAGCGGCTTGGCCAACTACTACGCGACGGAATACCCCCAGGTGGCAGCTTCAATGGCCCCCGAGATCGCCCAGGCTACCGAAACGATGCAGCGCATCTACAGCGACAATTTCTTCCCGGAGCAGAACACGGACTACCGAGCGCGAACCGACAACCTCAGCCACTTTGCCAACAACGGGTGTTTCCGCTGTCACTTCACCGACCTGCAAACCGCCACGGGGGAGCGGATGTTGTCATCGACCTGCGAGAGCTGTCACGCCATTGTGGCCCAGGGCCCCACCGACGACGTACGCGAACTCGAAGACGACCTGGGCGGCTTGGACTTCATACACCCGGCCGAAATTGGTGAAGTGTGGAAGACCGTGAAGTGCAGTCAATGCCACAACCCGGCCTCGGGTTATTGAGATTGATGTCCCATTAGCTCCATTCTCTGCTTAGGTATATCGCTATGACAGCCATTGTTGGATTAATTGCCGTGCTGGTCGCATTCGTTTCGTCTGCTGTGCTGGCAGTTCGCGGCTTCATTGGTATGAGGAAGGGCTCGGCCAACGTCGGCCGGTCGCTCAAATGGCCCGTTTACGGAGTCGTCGGCGGAGCCTTGGCTGCGATGTCGGTCCTCGAGATCGCCATCCTCCTCGACGATTTCTCTATCGAGTACATCGCCAACAACTCGGCCTCAACTACTCCAACACTTTTTAAGGTTGCCGCCGGCTGGGCGGCGCTCGAGGGGAGCATCGTTCTTTGGGGGTTGGTGCTGGCGATCTTCGTCTACACCGTCTACCTCCAGGTAGCCCGCCGGCAAGAGCCTGATCCGCTGGGGGCCGGCGCCCTGGCCGTGCTCGGACTCATCACTCTCTTCTTCTTCGGATTGATGCTGACCGTCTCGAACCCGTTCCGGGTGTGCGTCGAACTCGCCAGCGTCGGCTGTTTCGAGGGGAGCAACAACCCATTTATCAGTTCGGTCGCCGCCTTCGAGGGTCGCGGACCGAATGCGCTCCTGCAGAATCACTTCCTCATGGCGGTACACCCGCCAATGCTGTATTTCGGGTACGTCGGAATGGCAGTTCCCTACTCGTTCGCGATGGCAGCCTTGATGCTCGGCACCAGCGGCTCGCAGTGGCTCCAGCGGACGCGCGCCTGGACCCTCGTCGCCTGGGGTTTCCTGACCGTCGGCATCGTGCTCGGCGGGTTGTGGTCCTATGAGGTGCTCGGCTGGGGCGGGTACTGGGCATGGGATCCTGTCGAGAACGCCTCCTTCATACCGTGGCTCATAGCCACGGCGTTCCTCCACTCGGCGGTGGTGCAGCAGCGCCGCGGCATGCTGCAGGCATGGAACTTCGTGCTGGTCATCTCCACCTTCGCACTGACGATCCTCGGAACCTTCCTGACACGCTCCGGCGTGATCGCCTCCGTTCACAGTTTCACGCAATCACCGATCGGCCCGGTGCTGCTGTGGTTCCTGATGCTGGTCCTGGTCGCGTCGTTCGGGCTATTTGCCACCAAGATCCACCTGGTGGCCTCATCGCCGCGCCTCGACTCGCTGGCGAGCCGCGAGGGAGTGTTCCTCCTAAACAATCTTCTGCTCACCGTGTTCGCGATCGTCGTCCTGGTGGGCACTCTCTATCCGATGTTTCTCGAAGCGTTCGGCGGGGCCGAAGTCGGTGTGGGCCGGCCGTTCTTCGATCGGATGGCGATACCGCTGTCGTTTGCGCTCCTGCTTGCCACAGGTGTCGGGCCGGTGACCCCATGGCGATCGGCCAAGGCCTCGGTCGTGTGGGAAAGGACTCGTACACCGTTGCGCCTCGCGTTGGCCGCGGCCGCGCTGGCAGTTGTGCTGAGTTACCGGAATCCCTTCTTTCTCCTCGGCCTCATCTCCGCCACATTCCTCATGCTGGTGATCCTGCGCAACCTGTACTACTCAGCGAAGAAGGTGGCCGACAAGCGGGAAACGAATCTGCCGGCTGCGGCGCTCCACGTAATGCGGAGTGACACAGGTTATTGGGGCGGGCAGATTTCCCACTTCGGAGTTGCCCTGCTGGCTTTCGGCATGGTCTTTTCGTCCAACCTTTCCGTCGAGGACGAGATCACACTGACGCCGGGCGATACCGCCACCGTCGCTGGATACGACATCACCTATGTCGAGCAAATCTCTCGGACGGAACCACATCGGTTCGTCACCGGAGCGGCCATCGAGGTGAGCCGCGACGGCCGTGTCGTTTCCTACCAAGAGCCCCGGCTCAATACGTACAATACGTCGAGCCAGGCCGTGGCGACCCCTGCCGTCTATGAATCGGTGAGGGGCGATCTGTATCTCGCCCTGCGGAGCATTAATTCCCAAACGGTGGTTCTGGGAGTCTTGTGGTTCCCGTTCATCTGGCTCATCTGGGTCGGTGGTCTCCTCGCCGGCCTGGCAGTGCTGTGGTCCCGATTGGTCCGCAAACCGGCCCGCGACAGCGCGCGGGTGGCGCAGGCCGTGGCCGATGAGCGCTAGCACCCGCCAGATCATCGGCTGGGTGGTCACGATTGGGCTGGCGGCTGTCGTGGTCGTCGGCATGATCATGGGAGACACCCGTGACGACGATCGAGTAGCCTCGCTCGGTGCCGCCATCAAGTGTCCGGTCTGCCAGGGAGAGGCAATCGTGGACTCACCTTCTGAAACCGCCCAGGCCATGCTCGAAGTCCTCGAAGAGAAGGTTGCCGAGGGCCTGACCGACGATCAGGTCTTCGCCTACTTCACTGATCGGTATGGAGATGGTATCCGGCTCGACCCGCGCTTCAGTCCGCAGACCCTGTTGCTCTGGCTGACGCCGGTGATCGCGGTGGCCGGCGGTGTCTGGATGATCCTGTCGCGGCGCCGCCAACCCGAACTCGTATCCGAGGAGGCGCCGTGAGCTCGGAACGACAACGCCTGGTTGACCGGCAGAACCTGGTGGAGAGGGACATTGAGGAGCTGGCCGAGCAGATCGCCGAGGGCGAGGTGGATGAGACCACCGGTGGCCAACTCATGGCCGGGTACGAGAAGGAACTCGCCTCGATTAACGCTGCCTTGACCGAGCTGCCCAAAAACGAGCGCAAACCGGCCGCGAAGGCGATGGTGACGACGCCGGACAAGGAAGCGCCGTCCGAAGGGCGATCGGTGCGCCGAATCGTCGTTGGTTCTCTCGTCGTCATTGTGGCCCTGTCGGGCGCAATCTTCTTCGCGGCGCGTGACACCACTCCCGATGACCCCGGTATGTCCGCCACCGCGGGCCCGGGGGACCTCACCGTCGACCCGGATTCTGTTTCGAACGAACAGTTGGAGGCTGTCGTGGCAGCCAATCCGGGCATTCCTGCGATGCGTATGGCCTTGGCCGACCGATACTTCGTGACCGACCAGTTCCCGCAGGCCCTGGATCACTACCTGATTGTCGTTGATAGCAACCCGACTCCGGAAGAGGAGACGGTGGTACTTGCTCGTATCGGGTGGATCGCCCACGCCACTGGGCTGCCGGAAGCCGCCGAGGAGTACGTCATGCAGAGCCTCGCGATCGATCCGAACAACTCCGAGGCACAGTTGTTCCTCGGGTTCATCACCTTCTACGGATTAGACGATCCCGCCCGCGCGATCCCACAATTCGAGGCTGCGTTGCAGATCGATGGTTTGCCCGCAGCTTCCGTATCACAAGTGGAGCAGGCCCTCGAAGAGGCCCGCGCCAGGGTCGACTCATGATCGACGCTCCCGACGTCGAACCGACTCAGAAGGAAAGTAAGGTCTGGCTCTACTTCCTGGTCATCGGGATCGCCGCGGTGATCGTGGGCGGCGTCTTCTACAGCCGCTTCGGTGAAGATCCGCGTATGGTCGACTCTCCGTTGATCGGGGAACCTCTTCCCGCGCTCACGTTGGAGTACCTCGAGCAGGAAGGTTCACTGGACTTCGCCGACCTGAAGGGCCAGGCGCTCGTCATCAATTTCTGGGCCTCGTGGTGCTTCCCGTGCCGCGCCGAGCATCCAGCCCTGAACGCGGCTTCCGCCAGCTACGAGGATGAGGGTGTGCACTTTGTCGGGATCTCATATCAGGATCGCCGTGACCCGGCAGTGGCGTTTCTGGATGAGTTCGGGCGCGGGACCAACTACAGCTACGTGATGGACACAGACTCCCGGACCATCATCGAACTCGGGGTATTCGGTGTTCCTGAGACGTACTTCGTCGATAAGGACGGCATCATTCGAGGCCGGCACCAGGGGGCCGTTGACCCGGCTGTTCTTGCGGAAAACATCGAAGAGGCTCTTTCTCCGCTAACACCGTAAGTCACGGCGGTGCCTACGAGCGACTACTCAGCGTGGTATATCGTGTGCGGATCCGGGACTTCGTGAAAAAGGTCCTAAGCATTTAGAGCACTTCGGCCGATGTCGCGCGGGGGGTTCGTGGTACAGAATGGGCGCTGGAGTAGAAGATCACAGGCCTGGAGGTCGCGATGGTGTCGGCTCGTAATGCTCTTAGAGTTCTCATGCTGTTTGGAGTCTTGCTGCTCCTAGCCGCCTGCGGTGGAGACACCGGTCCCGCCGGTCCCGAAGGTCCCGCCGGTCCCGCCGGTCCCGCTGGTGCTGACGGTGCTGACGGTGCTGCGGGTCCTGCCGGTTCAGCCGCGGAATTGGATGCCGCCGAACTGACTTGCACGGAATGCCACAACGACACGAGTATCATCACCGGTAAGAAGGCCGCGTGGGAAGAGTCACTGCACTCAACCGGTGAAGCGTTCGTCCGTGGCGAGAGTGGAAGCTGCGCCGGCTGTCACTCCGGCGGAGCATTCCAAGAGATGGTCGCAGCTGGCATGAACCCCAGCGAGGTCGAAGCGGGCGATCCCAACCCGACCCACCAGGACTGCCGCACGTGCCACGAGATCCACACCTCCTTCACGTCGACCGACTGGGCGCTGGTTACGACCGCCCCGGTCGCTCTCTATGCGTTCGAAGACGTCACCTATGCCGGCGGCGCGGGCAATCTGTGCGGAGTCTGTCACCAGCCCCGTCGACAAATTGAGCCGGCCGACGCCGATGGCAATATCGAGGTAACAAGCACTCACTGGGGCCCGCACCACGGACCACAGACCGCAGTGTTGATGGGGGTCGGTGGTGCCGGTGAGACCACGGGCAGCCCCTCGTTCCACGCCCTCAACGTGGAAGACACATGCGTTTCGTGTCACCTGGGCGAATCCGCTGACCACACCTTCGAAGCCAACCTGAATGCCTGCACGAGCTGCCACGCTGATGCCGAGAGCTTGGACGTCAACGGTGCGCAAACCGAAGTCGCCGAAGCCCTCGACGAAATCCTCGAGCTTCTCTTGGCCAAGGGCATGTATGAGGGAGACGAGGAAGAGGGTTTCCACCCGGTCGTTGGGTCCTATCCCGCAGCCGAGGCTGAGGCGATGTGGAACTACATCCTGCTTGCTGTTGAGGACAGCAGCCTCGGTGTCCACAACCCGGGCTACACCAGGGCCCTCATTGAGGCAAGCCTGGAAGCGCTGCGGTAGCAGTCCGCTAGTACAAAGACCTCGAACGAAACTCCCGGCATGCCGGGAGTTTCGTTCGTCCGATCCCGGATTCCAGCTGCTGCGATGGGTCGAACGTTCAGTTGCGCGGTGGCAGCAACCACCATGCGGCGGCGCCGCCGGCGAGTAGGCCGAATAGGTGGCTTTCCCAGGAGACGCCGGGCCGGGTGGGGAGAACTCCCAACAGCAGCCCTCCGTAGGCGAGGCCAGTAGCGATGCCGAGTGCTACCGCCCGCAAGCTGCGCTCGAAGAACCCGGCGGCGAGCAGGAAACCCAAGTAGCCGAAGACGACACCGCTGGCACCGATGTGATTGGCATTGCGCGCCAGAAGCCAGGTGGCAAGGCCGCCCGCGACCACAACGACGGCCGTCACCTGGAACCAGCGCGGTATGCCGCGCAGCAACACCAGGGTGCCGAGCACGGCGAGCGGGATCGTGTTCGAGATCAGGTGGGCGTAGTCGTCATGGAGGAATGGTGCCATGAGTACGCCGTCGAGGCCGCTCCAGCTTCGCGGCTGGATCCCCTGACGCTCGAGCGCATGATCGAAGAGCAGCACGTCGATGATCTCGATCAGCCACAGCGCCACAATGACAGCGAGAACCACGCGGGTGACGGTCAGGAACCGGGACGTTGCGGGCGTCGAGTCGGTCATGCGAGCCAGAATAAGCCGCCGGGTGGCCACAGTGGATGCCGCAGAAGCGCCAACCCGCCCTCCGTGTCAGACTGGGCGGACTTCATTGAGAGGGACCTATGCCATATAGAACGATCATTGAGCCGTTTCGCATCCACAGCGTGCAAGCCATCGACTTTCCAACGCTCGAGCAACGGGAAGCGGCGTTGGAGCGCGCCGGCTACAACCTGTTTGGGCTGAACGGCGACGAGGTGATCATCGATCTGCTCACGGATTCCGGCACCGGGGCCATGTCGGCCAAGCAGTGGGCCGGCATGATGGTCGGCGACGAGTCCTATGCCGGCAGCCGGTCGTACTTCCGCTTTCGCGACACGATCGAGGAACTGACCGGCCTCGCTGAGATCATCCCGACCCACCAGGGGAGAGCCGCGGAAAAGATCCTGTTCACCACGGTGGTCAACGAAGGTGATGTTGTGCCCAACAACACCCACTTCGACACCACACGGGCGAACGTCGAGTACCAGCAGGCAGAAGCCCGTGATCTGGTGATCGCCGAAGGACGCGACCCGGCGTCGGAGTACCCCTTCAAGGGGAACATGGATATCGAGGCGCTCGTGGCCACCATCGAAGATGTCGGTCGGGAGCGAGTACCGCTCGTGATGGTCACCATCACCAACAACTCGGGCGGAGGCCAACCAGTTTCGATGGCCAATCTGCGAGCGGTGCGGGCGGTGTGCGATCGCTACGAGATCCCTTTCTTCCTCGACGCCTGCCGGTTCGCCGAGAACGCCTGGTTCATCAAGCAACGCGAAGACGGGTACGCCGACAAGACGCCCAAGGAGATCGCCCGGGAGATGTTCTCACTGGTGGATGGGTGCACCATGTCGGCCAAGAAGGATGGGCTGGCGAACATCGGCGGCTTCCTGGCAATGAACAACCCGGCCATTGCCCAGCAGTGCCGCAACCTGCTGATCCTCACGGAGGGTTTCCCGACGTACGGTGGGCTTGCCGGATACGACCTGGAGGCAATTGCCCAGGGCCTGGTGGAGGTGCTCCAGGAGGAGTACCTCCAATACCGCATACGCTCGACCGCCTATCTGGCCGACAAGGTCAGTAGCGCCGGTGTCCCAATTGTGCGGCCGCCGGGCGGTCACGCCGTCTACCTCGACGCCAAGAGCTTCCTGGGCCACATCCCGCCGCACGAGTACCCCGCACAGGCGCTGGCGGTGGAGCTGTATCGGGAAGGGGGAGTGCGGGGTGTGGAGATCGGCTCGGTGATGTTCGGTGCGCCCCAGCCCGACGGCACGGAGCTGCCGGCGGCCATGGAGCTTGTCCGGCTGGCGGTGCCGCGGCGCACCTACACGCAGTCGCACATCGACTATGTCGGTGAGGTCGTCATCGCCGTGGCCGAGCGCGCTGAGAGCCTCCATGGCTATCGCATCACCGAGCAGGCGCCCTGGCTAAGGCATTTCACGGCGCGCTTCGAGCCGGTCTAGAGGCGTCAATGGACGACTGGACCTTCCGCACCGTCGACGTCTCGAAGAGCTACGGCGAGACAGCGGCGAACGACCGCATCAGTATTGAGGTCCATCCCGGCGAGGTCTATGGGCTCCTGGGACCCAACGGGGCCGGCAAGTCGACCCTGGTGAAACAGGTGATCGGGTTGCTCAAGCCGGACTCGGGCTCGATCACCCTTGGGCATTTCGATCTCGTTGACGACCCGGACGCAGCCCGCCAGTTGTGCTCGTACCTTCCCCAGGCCCAGATGCCTATCGACTCATTCAAGATCCGTGAAGCGGTTCACATCACCGGCCTGATCCGGGGTGGAGACGACGGTGCCGTGCGACGTCGGGGCGATGAGCTCATCGAGGCACTCCAGATCGGCGAGTGGGCCGATACGCTCGGCGCCAAGTTATCCGGAGGCGTGCGCCGCCTGACCGGTTTCATCATGGCAACCGTTTGGCCTGGCAAGATCGTCATTCTCGACGAGCCCACCAACGATGTCGATCCGCTGCGCCGCCGGCTCCTCTGGGAACAGGTGCGGCATCTGGGAAGCCTCGGGGCCGCAGTGATACTGGTCACCCACAACGTCATGGAGGCAGAGAAATCAGTCGACCGGCTTGCCGTGATCAATGAGGGTCGACTGATCGCCGAAGGCACCCCGTCGTCGCTGAAGGCCGAGGACCGCGGCCGGTTGCGTCTCGAGCTCATGCTGGAGCCCGGGGCGCCCACGCCGGATCTCCCCGGGTTCGTCCTTCATGATGCGCGTGTGGGTAACAACCTGGTGATGGTCATCGACGAGGCGAGCGCGACGGCCGGCATCGAGTGGTCGCAGCGGATGATGGCGAGCGCCCGAGCGGAAGAGTACGCACTTGCCGCCACCACGTTGGAGGACGTCTATATCCGCCTCACCGGCCACACCAGCGAGGAGACCCGGTGACGTCGGCGATCCAGGACCGGGTCGGCCTCCCCCCAAAACGGTCCGGCGTGGGCCACTGGCTGGCCGGCTTCAGCTCGATGCTGCGCTGGGAGATCACCAACATGCGACTGCTGTTGCCGATCACCATGATGGTGCAACTGCTGTCCGGGGCGGGGCTCGTGATCGGCTTCGGGCTGCTGATACAGGACATGGCGCAGCAAACCGCTCTATATCTTTCAACCGGGGCCGTCGTCATAACTCTGATCCTGGTGGGTGTCGTCATGGGCCCGCAGCTCGTGGCCCAGCAGAAGATGGATGGCTCCTACGACTTCATGTGGGCGTTGCCCGTGCCTCGTTCGGCCTCCACCGTTGCCTGGCTGGTTCTCAATGTGTTCATCGCCATTCCCGGCATGGTTGGTGCGCTGCTCGTGGCCATGTGGCGCTACGACGTGTCCTTCACTGTGAGCTGGCTCGTTGTCCCGGCCGTGCTGTTGACCCTCGTCTGCGGGACGCTCCTCGGCTACGCAATGGCTCACTCCATCCCGAATCCGGAGGTCACCCAGTTGATCTCCCAGTTCCTCATATTCGCTATCTTCGGCTTCTCGCCCATCAGCTATCCGGCGGAGAACCTCCCGGACTGGCTGGCGGAACTCCACGAGTACCTGCCCTTCACCCACATGGCCAACGTTGTGCGCGACGCCCTCACCGATGGCATCGCCGCCCACGTCGGGCGCTCCTACGTCGTGCTGGCCGTTTGGACGCTGCTCGCCGCCGGACTGAGC
>Ga0316187_10002053_pt1 | contig 17598 bp, 16 predicted proteins | sample CroRivburrow1_MG_FD_204927 | JGI IMG/M metagenome (GOLD analysis project Ga0316187, IMG submission 204927) | Coastal sediment microbial communities from Maine, United States - Cross River worm burrow 1 | ecosystem: Environmental > Aquatic > Marine > Coastal > Sediment | place: USA: Maine...
TGAATTTAGGATACATAATTCATTAGGATACTATGATTTAATTGAAGGTTCATGGGAAGAAAAGGGAAATCGAATTAAAGAAGCAGAAAGGATTATTACTCCATTATTAAGGCGTGAATTAAAGCATTTGGCGTCTTCGGTAGAAGTAGATGGTAAAAGAATTGTAGTTTACAATCCATTACCGTGGGCCAGAGATGGGAGGGTACATATGTTTTCCGGAGTTTATCAAAAAAAATTCAAAATTTATGGATTAAAAGATAGTGAAACCGGACATTTGATTTCGGTATATGAAGATTACAACTTTATCTCCTTTGATGTAGAATCTATTCCTTCAATGGGATATAAGACGTATATTCCAATTTTGGAACCAATAGAAAAGAGATCTTATCAGATAATTGACAAAGACCAAAATAGTATTGAAAATCAATATTTTAAATTAAAAATCAATTCAGAAACAGGATCTATATCCTCTATCTATGACCTAAAAAAGGGAAAAGAATTGGTAGATCAGAATAGTGAGGAAGGCTTTGCATCCTATATCTATGAACAGATTGGACAGGAACAGCTTGATTCTTACAATAATGAATACATTAAACCTGGTGCTGAGGGATGGGCAAATGATGAAATGATTCGACCTTCTGTTTCGCATTCTGGAAATTGGGTATTCAAAGGAAAGTGTGAAAGGATTGAATATAAAGATATGGGTAATGCTGTACGAGCGTCTGTAATCTGTAATCTAAACGATTCTGAATCACAAAAGTATACAGTGAGCTATACATTATATGAAAATCAACCATATATTGAAATTACCTGGGGAATTCATGGGAAAAGGCCAAATCCGGTACCCGAAGCTGGTTGGCTTTCATTTCCCTTTGCTCTGGAGAATCCGGAATATCGTTTGTATCGTACCGGAGGTATAGTTGATCCTCAAAAAGAATTCATAAAAAGATCAAACCATGAATTTTATTTTCTGAATACTTCAATGACTATGTTTGATCAATCCGGAGGTGGAGTTGTCTTGAATTGTCCGGATGCTCCTGGAATCAGTATTGATTATCCTGGTCTCTTTAAGTTTTCTGAAACCAAAGATCTCAGCACAGGAAAGGTGTATGCTAACCTATACAACAACCAATGGGGTACGAATTTTACGGAATGGATTGAAGGCTCTTTTTCTTCTACATTTTACATATGGAATTACGATGCCTATAATTCAGAAGAAAGTTTTATAACACCTTCTGAGGAAACAAGGATACCATTGTATGGAATGTATTTTGATGGTAAAAAAGGTGGTCTGCCACCAAGCCAGGGTGGAATTTCTTTGAGCAGAAAGGGCGTCTTGTTAACAGCGTTTGGTGAAAACAGAGATGGCGAGGGCACGATATTGCGTCTATGGGAACAAGCCGGTAATGGTGGAATATGTAATATTATATTGTCTGAAGGAAGCGGCTTTAAAAAAGCAAACCTTTGTAATCTGAGAGGAGAAATTATAAGTAATACAGAGATTAACATCTTAAAAAATTCATTTGAAATCATGATTGGTGCTAACCAGCCCGTTTCTTTAATTTTAAAATAATATGGAATATATGCTTTCTGTCATCTCAATCTTGCCTTGGACGATGGGAAAGCCTGTGGAGGGATCTCTAGGTGATGAGAACCGTTTTCATCTTATACTAGATCCAGAAGTATGTATCCAGCTTTGATCGTCCGATATGCAAAAAAGAATATTAGGTCGTTTTTTTATCAGAGATTGAGCAAAAATTTCCAGTTCTGGAATGAACATAAAAATCAGAAAAATCATGAATCCTTTATACATTGCTCGTACCGTTATGGAATTAAAATGAAATACGGAATCATGAATTTAAAAAATTACATTCAAAAAAAACCTCCTTGAAATTTTCATAGTTTTCAAGGAGGTTAGCCAAAATATTTTAATAATTGTTTTATTTTTTTACAGGCTCAACAGGGAATTTTTTCATCAATTTTGAAACGGACTTTGGAATACCTTTTTCTCTTTTAGAAGGTTTCTCTGAAACAGTACCGGTGGCAACAGCTTCCCATATCAATTTCTTGGTATCAGGATCGTAAACATCGATTACCAGGGTTCCAGCCAGATAGTCATTTTCGGAGTAGGTAGTTGTTGAATGTCCACCTCCGTAGGCTCCACCATAATATCCTCTTCCAAATCCGCCTCCCATATAATTGGTATAAGCTGTAGTACTTGTTTCTTTATTTACAACGATATACAAAGAAATATCCATATCCGGATCTTCTTTATCTTCCTTTATCTCCCTAATATTAAATTCATTTTGAAAAGCTTCAAGAAGGCGCTGTTTGTCAAGGTCATTTAGAATTTTATCACTATTATCTTGCCATCCAAGGAAAGAAAATGATTTGTACTTACTCATATCGACGGTTTTGTCTAAGTCGACAGTTACCTTTTGAGCATAGCTGAAGGCCATCGAAAAGCTCAAGAGTAAAGCAATAAGTGTAATTTTTTTCATTTTAATAATTTTTAAATTTTAGTGAAGACTTGTTTATTATTACAATCAAATTTAATAATAAATGTAACTAATTTAAACAAAGAATGCTAAATTCAGTCTTTAATTAAGCATTTTCATGACTATAGAGGTATGTATTATTCCCCAATTATAGTTAAAAGATATTTATGAAATTATTTGTAACTTGTCCAATTAGTTTATTGAATACGCAATGAAACTTCATGTCATCATTACAGGGGCAACGGGAATGGTAGGGAAAGGTGTTTTGCTTGAGTGTCTGGAAAGTCCTTATGTAGAGTCAGTTCTGGTAATCAACAGAAGACCTTTAGATATATTACATGATAAATTGAAAGAAATCATCGTTAAGGATTTCCTGGAACTCTCTGAAATTGAAAATCAGTTGAAAGGTTATAATGCGTGTTTCTATTGTTTGGGTATTTCTGCCTTTCGTATGTCCGAGAGCGATTATTCTAAAATAACATATGATATGACAATGAACCTTGGGGAAACACTGTTGCGTATCAATCCGGGTATTGGATTTTGTTACGTTTCAGGACAGGGAACAGATAGCACTGAAAAAGGCAGGATGATGTGGGCCCGTGTAAAAGGTAAAACAGAAAATGCCTTACTTTCTTTACCTTTCAAATCAGCCTATATGTTTCGGCCGGGATATATTCAACCAATGAAGGGGATCAGGTCGAGTACAAAAATGTATAATATGATGTATGCTCTTATGAAACCATTGTATCCTATTCTTAATAAAATTTTTGCAGATCATATCACCAATACGACCAGGGTGGGGAAGGCAATGATAAACGCCATGTTCTTAGGTTATGATAAAAAGCATTTAGATAATTCTGATATCAATCTACTTGCTTCTAAATAATCCGGCAGGTTAGTAACTATCTTTTGTTTTAAATAGTTGATTTATTATTTAAAATACGAAAGTATAAATTGTATCTGAAAAGAAATTCCTAATTTAACAGCAAATAATCCAAAGTTATGAAGGCCCTTGTTTTAGAAGAATATAATAAACTGGTTTATAAGGATGTTCCCAAACCTGAATACCAAACCAACGAGGTATTAGTCAGAGTTAAAGCATGTGGAATCTGCGGCAGTGATGTGCATGGTATAGATGGAAGTTCCGGGCGTAGGATACCTCCCATTATTATGGGGCATGAGGCATCGGGCATCATCGAAGAAGTAGGCCGGGAAGTGACCAATTGGAAACCTGGAGATCGTATTACTTTTGATTCAACTATTTATCCCTTAAATGATTGGTATACCTTAAAAGGGATGTACAACCTAAGTGAGGATAGAAAGGTTTTGGGTGTTTCCCCCGGAGATTATCATCAAAATGGGGCCTTTGCTGAATATGTGGTTGTTCCTGAACATATTCTTTACCTTTTGCCTGATGAAGTTAGCTTTGAACAGGCTGCCATGGTAGAACCGGTAGCTGTAGCCAGCCATGCTATTCGACTAACGCCTCTTGAACTGCAGGATACCGTTGCTGTAATCGGAACAGGTATGATTGGATTATTTCTGATCCAGATGTTGAAGCAATCTCATGCAGGAAATATTATCGCAATTGATATTGATGACCGGAAGTTAGAATTAGCCAGACAATTTGGTGCCGCACATGTTTTGAATTCAGGAAATAATAATGTGCTGGAGGATATCTATGGAATTACTCAAAACAGGGGTGCTGATGTGGTTTTCGAGGCTGTCGGGATTGAGGATACTATAAATTCGGCTATTGAGATTGTTAGAAAAGGAGGGACGGTTACCCTGGTTGGTAATCTCTCGGCAAAAGTTAACTTCCCCCTTCAATCAGTAGTTACACGGCAGATCAGGATTCAGGGAAGTTGCGCGATTGCCGGTGAATATAGTCTGGTGCTTGATATGATGCAAAAAGGGCTTTTAGACATTGAGCCTTTGCTAAGTGCTTGTGCTCCATTATCAGAAGGAGCAGACTGGTTTGACAGATTATACCGGAAAGAACCTGGATTAAATAAAGTGATATTGATCCCATAAAATTAGTATGTATAAAACTGGAATAATTGGTTGTGGAAAAGTAGCCCATTTACATGCGCAGGCATTGCAAAACCTGCAAGAGTCTGATTTCGTAGCTGTATGGAGCAGAACTGCTGAGAACGCCGTAAAATTCGCTGATCAATATAGTGTGAGGCCATATAATGATATACATCAGATGGTTAAGAATGAAAAACTCGATCTGGTAATAATATGTAATCCACACCCTTATCACAGAGGTTCTGCAGTAGAAGCCATGGAATCCGGGGCCCATGTTCTCGTTGAAAAACCACTTGCTTCTTCATTGGAAGATTGTGACGCAATGATTGGCTCCTCAAGAGAAACTGGCTGTAAAATAGGAGTGATCAGCCAGCGTAGATGGTATGCTCCCGTAGCCAGGGTTAAGAAAGCTATTGAAGAGGGTAAAATTGGCTTACCGGTATTAGGTACCATTAATATGTTAGGGTGGAGAGATGAAGCTTATTATCAAGCCGATGCCTGGAGAGGAAACTGGGATCAGGAAGGGGGAGGGGTTCTTGTCAACCAGGCACCCCATCAGCTGGATCTTCTTTTATGGTATATGGGGGAGATAGATGAACTATTTGGTATATGGGGAAATTTGAATCACCCATACATTGAAGTTGATGATACAGCCCTGGCAATTATCAAATTTAAAAATGGGGCACTAGGAAATATTGTGGTGAGCAACTCTGAGAAACCAGGTATTTATGGCAAGGTTCAGATACATGGAAAAAATGGTGCTTCGGTAGGAGTTCAAACGGATGGAGGTGCAATGTTTATTGCCGGTATTTCAGGTATCCAGGAGCCTCCGATAAATGATTTATGGACGGTTCAGGGTGAAGAATTAATGCTTGAAGAGTGGATCGCCCAGGATTCAAGTTTTTTTGAATCTATCAATCCTGAAGTTTTTTATATGGAAAGACAAATCGAGGATTACCTGTCAGCTATATCTGATAATAGAGACCCGCTAGTTACAGGCAAGGATGGCAGGCGTGTGGTTGAATTATTTACTGCTATTTACAGGTCTACAAGGGATAATAAGCCGATTAAATTTCCATTATCACCTGAATTAGATAAAACTGATTTTGATGGAAGAAAAAGCGTATAAGACTGATTTGATTGTAATAATAAAATCTCTAAATTTAGAAATAATATAAGCGACAGTAGTTCAGTTGGTAGAATACGACCTTCCCAAGGTCGGGGTCGAGGGTTCGAGTCCCTTCTGTCGCTCCAAGATAAGCTAACGGGAATTATACGCATTAAAAATTATTCCCATCGATATTTTTTCATGAAAGTATATTTATCAGAAAATCAAATCTAAATCTATTGGAATAGAACTATTATATATATTGGGATTAGGATAGTATATTTCAATTCTCTTATTTTGTTTGGCATAACATCATTGTAATAAGTTCAGTAATTATATTCAACCACATCATGAATAAAAACCGAAAAGGTATAATAGTAGTAGCAATTATAGCAGTTTTAATTCCAGTTGCATGGCATTTTACCAGTAACAATAATGGGGAGACTGAAAATAAGAAAGCTGACAATCAGGTCTCAAAGGTTGACAAACCAGCAGCTAATGAAGTTGTGAAAGATGTTTCAACAGATACATTATTGGGAAAATGGTTACGCCCGGATGGTAATTATATCCTGGAAATAGTTAAAGTATCAGATGATCGCACTATTGAAGCTAAATACTTTAATCCCAATCCTATCCATGTTGCCAGGGCGGAACTCTTGCAGGCGGATGAATTAAAAATACAAGTTGAATTTGCAGATAAAAATTACGAAGGGAGCACCTATGATTTAATTTATGATCCAGGACAAGATGTTCTTGTTGGCACCTATTACCAGGCCACCTATGGTCAAACGTATCAAGTTGGATTTGTAAGGGTAAAAAATTGATCCTAAATATTTTCTTCCATTTCGAAAAATCCCTTTTCCAGATATAGCAAATCAAAAATGGCCAGTAGATTATTACCAATGCGTGTTACATAGGTGCAATCATTCCAAATTGAAGATGCTATTTGGCTTTTAATTAACTTTTGTGAAAGAAGATCAGATATTATTTCATTTATCTCATCATCCAGGCTTGAAATTTTTTCTCTTTGCATAAGAATATTATCCTTTATCCTATCAAATTCGATGTTATATTGATTATTTACCTGGTCTGTCTCAAGAGATTGATAGGGGTAGCTCTTTACATTTACAAATAGATTTCTGATGATGCGAAGTAATCTTTTACGGAAGATGTCGTAGGTCTGCTTAACATAAACATTTTCGGAATCGATATGCAATATTAGGTTTTTCCTCAGCTCCTGAAGATCCTTCACGATTTCAACGATCATACGGTTTATATGCTTGATATTGCCTAAAGTTTCTTGTTCTTCTTCGGTAATATTTTCTTTTTGAATTAAAGAGGCATATTTTATAATCTTACTGTATATAGTCTTTACTTTTCTTACGTATACTTTATTGATTTCTATTTCGATCTTACTCTTTGAGAATTCAAGTATACTCCCCACTTTTTCAACTGATAAAATATCTTTTCTGTGTACATTAATACTATGGGCAAAAATTTCAAAAGTAAGGTCGAGCAAATGCTCTGTTTCTTTATATAATGAATGAATGGCACTCTGTGGATGATTTAACACATATTTATTAAGATATTTGGCTCGTATAATATCGTCTTTTGGTTCCTGAAATACCTTGTTAAGCCACTTTATTAAGATATTTATCAATGGAAGCATCAAAATAACGCCCAATACATTAAAGACGGTATGGAACATGGCTAATTTGAGAGTATAATTGTCGGTTTCAATTAAGAAAAAGTTTGAGATAATATCTACCAGGCTACTCAATGGTTTGATAAAAATCAAGGCCACAAGGGCAGTGAGTATGTTGAATACAAGGTGAGCCAAAGCAACTTGTTTGCCGGCATAATTTGCAGCAATAGATCCAAGTATTGCCGTAAAAGTTGTTCCTATGTTGGATCCAATAGCGAGAGCAATGGCTTCATTATAGGATATTTGATTTACGGATAAGGCTGTTAAGACGATAGCAAGGGTGGCAGCACTCGACTGAAGTAAAATAGTTAAAAGTATTCCAATCCCTGTATAGGTGATCAGCACAATAAATTCTGATGCCCCTTCATCAAATAGCTGAAGATTTACCTGAAAAGATTCAAATCCAATTTTCAGAAAATGTATGCCCAGGAATAGAAATCCAAGTCCTGTCAGGATATATCCCCATGCCCGAATAGTTTTCAGATTCTGAAAAATAAAAAGAACGCCGAATATAATCATAGGCATAGCCAGTTGCGAAATATTCAACTTCAATCCAAATATAGCAATCAACCATCCGGTAAACGTAGTCCCAATATTTGATCCAAAAACAACTCCGATCCCTGCTTTCAGGCTTATCAGACCAGCACTAATAAAAGAAATGACCAGAACTGAGACAAGGGAACTCGAATTTAGAATAGCAGTCGAGAAAATCCCAACACTGATACTTTTATATAGTTTATCAGTTGATTTTCGTAATAGAGTCCTTAAAGGCCCTTCAGTAAATATCGTAAATCCCTGTTCAAGGTTAATTATACCAAAAAGGAGGATAGCCACCCCTGTGCCAATTTCGATAAGTGAAGGATACAGGAATAAAAAAAGGGCCAATAAGCCACTGAATGCAAATAAAAGTATCTTTCGTTCTTTCAATTTATGTATAGATCACATATTTAATTTCAATATAGAATAAATCAATTAAAAGCTAAATATAAATCAAAGATTAAAGAGAAAAATCTTCCAAAACAGGTGAAAAATAGCTAATTTGTATAAGTAGATGGAATTATTTGATAATTGTTATTTACTAAATCAAAATATGAGAAAAATATATCAGTTAATAATACTTTGTATAATGTCCTATGGTTGTGGATCAGTTAACATCAGTTCTGATAGCATCGGGCAATTTGATATTGAAAATTACAAAACCTATAATTATTTTACAATCGATTATTCACACTATGATAGCCTCCCCTATAATGAAAGCAATATATCCTATCTGCAGGAAGAGATTGATAAGGCTATGAAAAGTATTGGACTTACTATTTCTGAAAAACCTGATTTGTTATTGAATATTGGGATAGTAGTACAGCAGAGAGCACAGACCCGCGAAACGGATCCCAGGTATGATATGAATTATACAGGTCAGCGTAATTATCATTGGGAGCGTGAAGATTTAATTGTTGGATATTATGACGAAGGAGCCTTAACAATAGACCTGGTTGATGCTAATAAGAATGCTCTTATGTGGCAAGGTACAGCAATAGGAATACTCTCCAAAAATCAAAAAAAAATGAAGCAGAGAATAGAGGACGCAGTTGAAAAATTGTTTTTAGACTTGACTAAAAAATAAATTTAAATAGTTAATATTCAAATAGTTAAAATCCTTTGTTTAAACTCATTGATTAACTATTTTTAAATATTTCTTTTTCCACTGTAGCGGAGTTGTGCCTTTCCATTTTTTAAATATTCTGTTGAAATTTGACAGGTTGTTAAACCCTGAATCAAAGCATATTTCGGCAATACTTCTTGAAGAAAACAATAATTGATTTAAGGCATAATTTAGTCTCATTTCATTTACAAAATCAGTAAAACTTTTACTTGTTCTTTTCTTGAAGTAATGACTGAAAGCAGAGTCATGCATATTGATCAGCGAGGCTACTTTTGAAATTTTTATCTTTTCTGTATAATTATTCTGTATATATTCAAATACTTTTTCAAAGTTGATTTGTTCTTTATGCTTTCCTTTATATTGATATTGACTACTACTTAATATCTCATATTGCTTTGATTCTCCTAATAAGTTAAAGATTTCCAATAAATTAATAAATGTGTTAAAGTCAAGTTCTAACTTGAGGTTAAGGATTTTAGAACTTACATGATCATTTATTGTTGAAGGAAATGCGAGTCCCCTTTCAGATGCTTTGAGTAGTTGCTTGATATTATAAAATTCAGGCCTGTCAATCAATTCTTTTCCGATTAGATATTTATTAAAATGAATCACGATCACTCTAATTGTTTCCGGAAAATTGGAATCATCCGGAAAATTATTGATCCAGCAATGGGGTACTCCAGGACCAATCAATGTCAAGTCTGAATCATTAAAATATGTGATATTATCACCAACCATACGAATTCCCCTGCTTCCAAGTGTTAGCGTTAATTCATATTCATTGGGATGATAATGAAAAGGATATTTTAACTTAACTGTTTCAAATACATGGATATTTACTGGATTTGTTTTGGATAATCCTGGGTGCTTGGCAAGCTCTTTCATTTCTATAAAAAATCAAAAGTATCATAATGAAAAATTAGTACAACAATATATAAATGTTTTAATCAAAGTACAAAATTGATCGAAGTTTCCTTCTAAAATCTAGAATCATCAATAAATTAAACCCGAATTCGGCAATAGAACTTTGTAATGAGGCTTTAAAGTGCAATAAAACAGACACTTATTGAGACGAGGCATAGCACCGCTATGGTGAGTTGAAATAAGTGGGTGCAACGGACTGTTTTGCAGCAGTTTAAAGACGGAATAAATTTTCTAATGCCGATTTCGGGTTAAACATCCATTTTTATCACTCAGAAAAGAATTCTAATAGACCTTGAGGAATTAAAGAAGTATTATTAATAATCGAATACCTTCCTGCCAACTTGACTGATTGAATCTTGCAATTGGCTATTTGACGGTAAATTTACGTGCATAAAAAAATTACCATTTAGAACAACTATGTTCCTGTTATCAAAAAGTTTGTTAATGTAGATTAAAATTTTATAATTTGGAGTTTAATTATTTTAACCTTTTAAAACTATGAAAAGAAATATCTTTATTACCCTACTTGCATTTGTTTTACCATTTTATACAGTTGTTGCTCAAGATGTTGATGAAATCATTAATAATTATTTTGAAAATACTGGAGGATTAAAAGCCTGGGCCGATCTTTCTTCTATGAAGATAACCATGGTTATGGAAATGCAGGGAATGCAATTGGAGGGAACAATGTATCAAAAAAAGCCAAATATGCAGCGAATGGATATATCTGTACAGGGAAAAACTATTGTAACGGCCTATGATGGTGAAACTGGCTGGATGATCAATCCTATGATGGGATCAGAAGATCCTCAAAAAATGCCTCCTGAAGCTGTTGAACAAATGAAAGATCAAAAGTTTGAAAGTGAACTTTTAAATTATAAAGAAAAGGGGCATTCTGTGGAATTACAAGGCACAGAAGAGGTAGAAGGTACTGAAACATATAAAATTCAATTAACCAAAGAGAACGGTGATGTTGAATATTACTTTTTTGATACTGAGTACTTTGTTCCTATCATGGAGCGACGATCTGTAAAAGTAGGTCCTAGCAAAGGCCAGGAAGTCGAAACTTATATTAGTGACTATCAGGAAGTTGGTGATTATATGATGCCATTCTTTATTGAGGCAAAAAGTGGAGGACAATCTATTCAAAAAATGACATTCACAGCGTATTCAATTAATGAAGATCTGGATGATTCCTTATTTATTATGCCTGTAAAATCGGAAGAAGAGTAGATATATATTGCCCATAATAGAATCAAATTTCTTTACTAAAATTAGTAATCATGAATAAAACGAAGTTTTTATTGGTAATACTCCTTTTTCTATCTGTTATCTCATTCGATACGTATTCACAGGGTAAAGTCTTGAAGGGCAACGCTTTATTTGGAAACCTGAGAGCCAGGCATATAGGTCCTGCAGTGATGAGTGGAAGGATTTCAGATATCGAAGTCGTAAATTCCAAGCCTGAAATAATATTCATAGGAACCTCTGGTGGAGGTGTCTGGAAGTCAAATAGTGCAGGAGCTATCCTGTCTCCTATTTTTGATGATTATACCATGTCCATAGGAAAGATCACCGTTGATCAAAATCATCCGGATACTGTATGGGTAGGAACCGGTGAGACATGGGTCCGTAACAGCGTATCCGTTGGTACCGGAATATATAAATCAACCAATGGAGGTACTACCTGGGAATTAAAAGGGCTGGAAGAATCGGAGCGTATCAGTGACATAATTATAAATCCGGAAAATCCTGACATAGTAATAGTAGGAGCGATGGGGCAGTTGTGGAATGCTAATGAAGAAAGAGGCGTATATAAGACAGAGGATGGTGGTGCCACCTGGGAAAAAGTATTATACGTGGATCCGAACACAGGATGTGCTGATTTAGCAATAGATCCGGAAAATCCAGAAATTCTCTATGCATCGATGTGGGATCATCGTCGGGAACCTGATTTTTTCACCTCCGGAGGTCCGGGTAGCGGTATTTATAAATCTATAGACGGAGGTAAATCCTGGTCTAAAATACACTCAGGTTTGCCTGAAGAAACATTAGGGAGGATGGCGGTTGCTGTTGCACCAAGTAATGGTGGAGTTGTTTATTTAAGTGTTGAAGTTAAAGATAAAAATAAAAAAGGATTGTATAAATCTTTTGATTCCGGCGCTAACTGGAAGAAGATTAATAGTGATTTCAACAATACAGTACGTCCATTTTATTTTTCAAATATTACAATTGATCCGACCAATGATAGTATTCTATTCAAATGCGGATTAGATCTCATTATAAGCAAGGATGGGGGGGATAGTTTTAGGACTGTAGCCAGTGGAGTTCATTCTGATATTCATGATGTTTGGGTCGATCCTAACAATAACAAACATGTTATTATTGGAACGGATGGAGGTGTTTATGAGAGCCTTGATGGGGGCTATTTGTTTAAAATGTTCATGAATCTTCCGGTTTCCCAATTTTATCATGTTAGTGTTGATATGGAAGAACCATTTAATGTATATGGGGGGCTTCAGGATAATGGTTCCTGGTATGCTCCTTCCAGAAGTCCGGGTGGAATCCAGAATCAGGATTGGAAAATGACCTATGGAGGAGATGGATTTTATTCCTTCAGACATCCGGAAGATAAAGATATCATATATACTGAATACCAGGGAGGAGAAATATTACGGTACAATGTAAAAACAGGACAGGCTAAAAGCATTAAACCATATCCCCTGGATGAAGATACCGATTTGCGATTCAATTGGAATGCCCCCATACATTTAAGTCCAAATAATGCTGAGAGAATGTATTTTGGAAGTCAGTTTTTGCTTATGACTGAAGACCGGGGAGAATCCTGGTCAACCATTTCACCTGATCTGACAACCAATAATCCTGAAAAACAAAGACAGAAAAAATCAGGGGGATTATCCATTGATAATTCTACAGCTGAAAACAATACTACCATTTATGCAATTGCTGAATCACCTGTAGATGAAAAAGTGATATGGGTAGGTACAGATGATGGCAATCTCCAGCTCTCACAGAATAGCGGGCAATCCTGGACCAATATGGTAGAAAATATAGATGCTCCTGCCGGTACCTGGGTATCATTTGTCGAAGCAAGTAGTCATAGTCGCGAAAGGGCTTATGTTACTTTTGATGGACATAGAGCCGGTGATATGAAGCCATATCTTTTTGTTACCAATGATCTGGGCAATTCATGGACACCGTTGGTAACAGAAGATATCGAAGGATATTGTCTGTCGGTGAGGGAAGACCTAAAAAATCCTGATTTGATTTTTCTTGGGACAGAATTCGGTTTATATATTACTATTGACGGTGGTAAAAACTGGGCGAGGTTTAAAAATAATTTACCGAAAGTAGGAATTCGTGATATGGTTATTCATCCTCGTGATAATTCACTGGTGATGGCTACGCATGGAAGAGGTGTTATTATTCTGGACGATATTACTCCAATGCGAAAATTGACACCTGAAGTGATAGCGAAAAAAATTCATTTCTTTGATACAGAACCTACTTTACTAAAAGATCCGGGAAGCGGGAGTAACTGGTTCGGTGGTGCGGGTAATTATGTGGGTTCCAATCCTTCGGAGTCAGCCGAAATTATTTACTACATGAGTAAAAGACATACTTTCGGAAAGATGTTCCTGGAAATATATGACGAAGAGGGAAATTTTATCAGAGATCTCCCGGCAGGAAAATCTGCCGGTGTAAATATAGTTTCACTACCAATACGATCTGACAAACCAAAAGCTCCTCCTACGAATAACCGTATGGCCCTGGTAGGTTCAATGTTTGGCCCAGCTTTGCCTGCTGGAGAATATGTAGTCAAAATGACCAAAGGAAAAGAGACTTTCGAATCTTCATTTGAATTAATCTATGATCCGAAATCTCATTATCCAATCGATGACCGGAAAGTTCAATATGAATATACGATCATGTTATACGATATGAGTGAGAGCCTGGCATATATTTATTATGCACTTGGAGAAATAACTGAGCAAGCAAGAGCCTTGGCTGAAAAGAATGAGAAATTAAAGAAAAAATTAGATATACTGGCAGACCAAGCTGAGAAATTTGGAGGATCTCTTGTTTCACTGGGGGGAGATTTTTATGTAGATGAAGAAGAAGAACAACTAGGAGAGCTTGTCTCCCAGTTATACCGGTATGTAAGTACTTTCCCTGGTAGGCCTTCAGATTCTCAGATAAAACGGGCTCTTTATCTTGAGGAGAAATTAAATGAGGTGATGATTAAATTTGATGAAATAAGTACTGATGATTTGCTGAAAATTAATGATAAATTGACCAAAGCTGGTGCAGTTTCTATTAGTTTCCAGACAAAAGATGAGTTTCTGGATGACTGATATTAGAAATTAGTTTAATCAGAAGGCAGTTATATATAATTTTATTTATAACTGCCTTTTTTGTCTATGTTAATATATGGCTGATTTTTTTTCTTATGAACTAACGAATCTACAATGGATGCTGATCATTTTTTCAGCTTTGCTTATAGGTATGTCGAAAACGGGTATCTCGGGTGCTGGTATGGCCGTTATTCCGATCATGGCAGCTATTTTTGGAGGTAAACTCTCTACAGGCATTGTTTTGCCACTATTGAGTATGGCTGATGTATTCGCTGTAAGTTATTATCATCGGCATGCAAACTGGTCGTATGTATTAAAGTTATTACCCTGGACTGTTGTAGGAGTAATTATTGGTATTTATGTTGGCGACATAATATCTGACGCTATGTTTAAAGATATTATGGGAGTAATTGTGATGCTTAGCGTTGGCATTCTGGTATGGAAAGATCTTAAAAAAGATGTGCGTATTCCAGGTGGGATTTTATTCCCGGTGGTAATGGGACTAGCCGGTGGCTTTACCACGATGGTAGGTAATGCGGCTGGTGCTATAATGGCCTTATACTTATTGTCAATGCGGCTTCCTAAAAATGAGTATATCGGAACTGGAGCCTGGTTTTTTTTAATCATTAATTTATTTAAAATACCATTTCATATACTTGTCTGGAAAACTATTTCATGGGAATCATTCTCTTTTGATTTGGTTTTACTGCCAATAATTGCTGTAGGAGCAGTTATGGGAATATATTTGATAAAAATAATTCCGGAAAAAGCATATCGAGTATTTTTGCTTGTTACTACAGCTATATCAGCTCTGGTACTGTTAATCAGATAATTTCTGGCTTATTCTGGATTACTAAATAAGTTAATATTTGAAAATTGAATTAATCAATGTAATTTGGTACCATATTCAATTCATCTAATATGAAATTCTCAAATATTTTCATATTTCTTATAGCGATCCTTTTCTGGTTTAGTTGCGGAAGTTTTAATCCCAATTCTAATATTGAAATCGTCGACTTCCCTGAGGCTAATGAATCCAACCTAAGTACTATAGATTATATATATCAATCATTAAAAATCATGTATCCCAATGTTGGGAATTATACTCTGGAAAATGAATTGGATGGTCATAAAGCTGAATTTTTCATGGGTGGCAGCAGTTTTAAAATAACTTTTGATTCCGGAGGAAATTGGGTAAAATCAAAGGTGAAGATTCGCTTTACCAAGTCAATAAATAAAAATGTGATTGAAGCAATAAAAAATTCGGAATTTGAAGATTGGAAGATAATTAAAAAAGAATTATCTGAAAAACCAGGTTCATTGGTCTATGAATTTAAGTTTCAAAAAGACCAGGAAGTATATGAAGTCAAATATGATTCAAGCGGCAAATTAGTTAAAAAAGAAAAATCTTCCTTTCAATTGATTAAATAAAGAAGTTTCTCTTTACATAAATTTTCCCCCTCATTTTAGAACTCCTGATTATTTTTTATTAAATTAATTCTTTGATTGTCAAGCTTTTAATATGTACAGGATACTCTTCTTTCTGATCCTTGTTAATGGTATTATAGATAATCGATTCTTTCAGGATCCATATACAGGATTAAGGGAAAGAATGGTTCATGACCAGATTGAAAGGAGGGGAGTTTCTCATAAAGAAACTCTCAGAGCTATGCGAACCGTTCCCAGGCATTTATATGTACCTGAACAAATGCAAACCTATGCCTACGATGACAGGCCATTGGCTATTGGAAACAGTCAAACCATATCCCAACCCTATATCGTTGCCTTCATGACAGCATCCATTGAGCCTGATGCATCTTTTCGAGTACTTGAAGTGGGAACAGGCTCCGGGTATCAGGCGGCAATATTGAGTGAAATAGTAAGCGAAGTATATACTATTGAAATCATCCCTGAGCTTAGTAAAAAAGCACAAAAACGATTCAGTGAGCAAGGTTATACTAATATATTTACGAGAATTGGAGATGGGTATGGAGGTTGGCCTGAAGAGGCACCATTCGATGCCATTGTTGTTACTGCTGCCCCTCCGGAGGTACCTCAACCATTGATCGACCAATTAAAGGAGGGAGGAACTTTGATCATTCCAGTAGGACCGAGGTACCAGGTTCAAAGTCTTCAATTAATTACTAAGAAGAATGGAAAGGTTAAAACTCAAAATCTTTTTCCTGTCCGGTTTGTCCCATTTACAAGGGAGGAAGGTCCATGAGGCTACTAATAACTTCTCTGCCATCAGATGCAATGTTTGAAGAAAGTGATAAAAAAGGGCACAAACTTCTAAGAAATTTGTGCCAAATACCCATGATTTAGATCATAGAGTATGTTTGCAGGTATCATTTACCGGGGATCCATTAACTTTCCGCCAAATAGTATAACCCCGGAACTTTTTTCTTTGATAAAAAATAAAAAAGGCCTGTTGATTTTGATGACTGGTGTTTCTGGAGGCAGCGATGTCAGTGAGATCTCTACAGCCGTGGCTGCAGCAGCTTCTGTTCCTTCTTCATTCACTTCGATTGCTGCCTTCTGTAATACCCTGCTAATTCTCAAACCTAATTGCTTCACAAAAAGCCGCGAAAAATCCGCTCTATCTGTAAAAGCATCTTCCATCCCCATCTCAATCAGTGCATCATTCAACAAGGCCTTATATTCTATCTTAAATTTCGGTAAAATCAAATCTGCAGAAATAGAATCTGCTTTTTCAGTCCATTCCTGGTAAATATTTTCATCCAATAAATCCACAATGTCAGCTACTTTTTTACCGTCTCCGGGCAGAAGAACTGACATTACATACTGTCCATTTCCATATGGAAGTTCTATTAACTCAACATCAGGATTTGAAAAATAATTAACACCCACTTTTTTTGCTTCCATCAGGTCAGCATGCACCTCTTCATTATTTTCGAGGTAGAATGGCCCTTGTTTTGTTTTCTCAATATCAAATTTATACTTCCATTCTGACTTATAGTAAATGGCATTAATGAGGTACATAACGGCATCCTGAGGGATTTCATTGATCAGGTCTTCGATCATGCCATTGGTTTTATCTTTAACCCAATCGTTAATAGTATTTACTGATTGAGAGGAACCAAAATCAAGCCCTGATACTTCAGCATCATAATTCTGACTCATAGAAGTGGTGAAATCATACTTTACTTCAAATTTCTTCTCATACCAAATGGAATTGGCAATTTCGAGAGTAACATTGGGATCCACAGACCTCAAGTACTCTGTTAGAGTTTTTAAAGATTCATTGATATCATCTTCATTCAAACCTTCAA
>Ga0316187_10002055_pt1 | contig 17592 bp, 17 predicted proteins | sample CroRivburrow1_MG_FD_204927 | JGI IMG/M metagenome (GOLD analysis project Ga0316187, IMG submission 204927) | Coastal sediment microbial communities from Maine, United States - Cross River worm burrow 1 | ecosystem: Environmental > Aquatic > Marine > Coastal > Sediment | place: USA: Maine...
TCAGCGCATCTGCCCGACTGTCATCGAGGCGCCAACCGGGCATCTTGGCGCTCTAACCAAAAACGACATGCATTCGACATGGTATCTCATGTATATTGCATGATCTCGATCGTATGCGGTGGGCCCGCATGCGATCGCGGTGGATCACCGCAGCTGCGGTGGCCGCAAATAACAGAGGAGGAAGATCACGTGAGACGGATTAGATGGTTTGCCGTGTTTGCGGCGCTGATGCTTGTCGTAGCGGCATGCGGCGACAGCGAGAGCGACGACACCACGGCAGCTTTGACCGAAGCTCAGGTCCAAGCGCAGATCGACGCTGCGGTCGCTCAGGCCGTAGCCGACGTTGAAGCGCAGGGCGGCGAGGGCGGCGTATCCGAAGCGGAAATGCAGGCGGCAATCGACAAGGCAACCGCGGACGCTACGGCTGCCGCAGAAGCAGCTGCTGCCGAGGCCGGCGGAGGTGAGCCGTCGATTATCAGGTTCGCATTTGCGCCGGACCCGGCGTGGGACTTCCTTTTGGACAGCGGCGCCCTAGCGATCTGGGAGGTCGAGAACAACATCAAGATCGTGGCCAGCTCCACGTGGGATGAGTTCACGTACTTCGCAGGTGGCCACGGCGACATCGTGTCGATGGGCACCCAGGAGATCCCGGTTCTCGAGACCGAGACGTCGATCAAGACAGTCACTTTCGGCAAGTACAACTTCCAGCGCTCGCCGATGATGCGGCGTGCCGGCGACACGTACGAGACACTGGCCGACATTCCGCTCGGCTCCAACATCTGTGTGAGCAGCCCGGTGTCTAACACCGGCTTCTGGACTGTTGCCGCCAACGAACTGCACGGACTCGACTACCGGGTGGGCGGCGGTGACTACAACCTGATCGTCAACGACCACTTCGTGAACCCGACGAACCTGCTGCGCGGCGACTGTGAAGCTGCGGTCGTGATTCCAGAGGCGGCGGCTCCGCACCTCCGCAAGGGCGAGATCGAGCTGATGTACAACGGTCAGATGCCGTTCCAGCTCTACAGCACGTTCTCCGGGATCGACGACGGTGAGAACCACATCATGTCGAACCTGTTCACCGCCACCGAGGAGTGGTACGACAGCCACCCAACCGAGGTGAAGGCATTCCTCGCCTTGTGGCAGGAGGGTGTCGACCTGTGGAACGCCAACCAGGCTCAGATCATCGAAACCTATCCGCAGCACTTCTCGGTGGAATCTGCTGAGGACACCGAATGGATGATCGGCTTCATGGAGGGTGACAGCGACTGGTTCGTTGAGTCCGTGTATCTCACCGATGCCTGGGTAGAGGCAGAGGTCGCGGTCTACGACCTGATGGTGAAGCTCCACGAAGATAACCCGAACGGGTTGCCGGCCGACTACGGCCAGCCCCGATTCGAGTCGGTGGCCCCGTAACGGCACCGTTAACTAACGACTGAGTAGATATCGGGTGTCGGCCCTCCGGCCGGCACCCGATATCCGACCAACTGAAATCTGACCAACTGTTTGATCTAACGAGGACGACACACTGTGGCGACACCTGTAATCGAGGAACAGACCAGCCGAATCACGGAGGAGGAACTCGCCAAACAGGCGCGGCGGAAGGAACTCCTCTCCCGTTGGTTCTGGCGGATCCTCGGCTACGTGGTCTTTCTCGGATTGTGGGAATTCGCCTCAGGGCGAGTCCTGGAAGAAAACTTGCTCCCGGGCCCGATCCGCGTTTTCCAGACGTTCGGCGACTTGTGGGCGGACGGCACGGTACTGCCCGCCTTCGGGGCCACGCTGACCCGCCTCTTCATCGGGTTCGGCCTCTCGTTCCTCGTCGGGACGATCGTCGGCGTCATCTCGCAGAACCGGTGGTGGGACGGGTTCTTCAAAGACGCCACCATCATCTCGCTCACCGCCCCCGGCCTGATCTGGGTCTTGATCACGGCCGTCATCTTCGGCAATCGCGTCTACGGCCCCCTCATCGCCATCATCCTCACGACTTTCGGACTTGTCACGATCAACGTATACGAGGGAGTGCGATCGCTTCCCAAAGACCTCATCGACATGGGGAAGGCATTCCACGTCTCCAAGCTGGGGATACAGCGCAATGTCGTTTTGCCTCACCTGGCCCCCTTCCTTTTCACCGGCCTGCGGTTCGGCTTCTCGATTGCCTGGAAGGTGACAGTGCTCACCGAGATCTTCGCTTCGTCGTCGGGCATCGGTTTCCAGATGCGGATAGCGCAGACGCTGTTCAAGCAGGACGAGGTTCTGACCTGGATCCTGTGGTTCTTCTTCTTTGCGTTGTTCCTGGAGAAGGTCGTGCTCCAGGCCTTCGAGCGACGGTACTTCCGGTGGCGGCAAGCCGTCGAGGCGGCATAGGGAGAAGCCATGACAGTAACTAGTGACAAAATCCCAGCCCCCCGGACACAGCAGAGCGGAGGGATCATGAAGGTCCTCAAGTCGCCGACGTTCGCTCGGCTGTTGTTTCCCGTGGCTGTTATCGCGTTCTGGTATGCCGGTGTAGGGGTCATCAAGGCTATCTGGCCGTTCGCCGTCGACGTGTTGCCTTTGCCCCAAGAGGTGGTTGGGGCCATGTGGAATGAAATAATCGATCCTTTCGTCGATGGTAACCAAGCCCCCACGCGAGACAACCTCTACATCACGTTTGCGATATCTCTGTTCCGGCTCATTTCCGGCTTCCTCATCGCGATGGTGCTCGGCACAATCATCGGCCTCGGAATGGGGCTGTCGAAGGCGGTCGACGCCTTCTTCCACGATTGGGTCATGGCGATCCTCGCCATGCCGGCGCTGGGATGGGCGCTCTTCATCAGCCTCGTCTTCGGGTTTGGAAACTTGGGTCCGATCCTCGCCGTGATCCTGACGGGAATCCCGTTCGTGATAGTCAACGTGCGAGAAGGAGTGCGCAACACTCCGCGAGAGTTGTTCGACATGGCCCGCGCCTTCGGAGTGAAGCGGAATCGAACCACCCGCCATGTGCTGGTGCCGGCGATGATGCCGTTCTTCTTTGCGGCAATCCGCTACGCCTTCTCCATCGGGTGGAAAGGTCTCGTTATCACCGAGGTGTTCGGAGGTCAGGACGGGGCCGGATGGACCCTCAAGTTCTATTACGACGCCCACCGCGCCCATGGCGTCGTAGGTTACGCCGCATTCTTCATCATCTTCGCTCTGCTGCTCGAGAGATTCGTCTTCGAACGCTGGTCACAACGCGTGTTCAAGTGGCGCCCGCAAGCGGGTGGCGTCGAGACCGTAGAACAAGCATTCGATGTGGCGGGCACTAGTGGCGCCATGGCATCGGCCACCTTCGTGACCGGTGCCGATGTCGAAGATTTCGAAGACGAAAACAACTGACGGATAGGAGCAAACACCGATGGCTGATATCAAAGTCGAACATCTCCATAAAGAGTTCGGTCTCGGGGACGACAAGGTTGTTGCTCTCGAGGACGTCAACTTGGAGATATCCGGCCACGTGTTCGTGTCGATCGTTGGCCCGTCAGGGTGTGGCAAGTCGACGTTGCTGAATATCATGAGCCAGATCGAGACCCCGACGTCGGGTGTCGTATCGATCACACAGGACAACCGAGAGGCGCTGCGCGGGTATGTTTTCCAGGCGGCTCGACTACTGCCGTGGCGCACCGTCTTCGACAACCTGCTGTTCGTCCAGGAGGATCAGAGTGACGAAGCGGTCCGCGAACGCTGTCAACGTTATCTCGACATGGTGCAGCTCGGCGACAAGACCGAAAAGTTCCCCGGAGAACTCTCCGGCGGCATGCAACAGCGCGTTGGGATCGCCCGAGCCTTCTCTGTGGAACCGGACGTGCTGTTCATGGACGAGCCGTTCAGCCACTTGGACGCCATCACCGCCCGCACCCTGCGGGCCGAGCTCCACGAGATGTGGAAGGCGACCGGAAAGACAATCGTCTTTGTAACCCACGATGTCGGTGAAGCCGTCGAGTTGTCGAATCGCATTGTCGTATTCAGCAAGGGCGGAAAGCTCGAGGATGACATCACGATCGACCTTCCCTTCCCCCGCGACCCGGCGAACGAGAAGGTGGCCATCGCCAAAGCCGCAGTGCTGCGGAAGTTCGAGGAGCTCGACCTCGTCGCGACGTAGCCAACAGCAACCACCCGGGGGTAGACGGGTGGGCGAGCCGTCGACCTACCGGGTGTGGGGACATCTCATGAGCGCTGATAGCAGCCGCACAAAATGACGAGTGACGTAGCCGCGATCATCGAGAACGTTGCCCTGACTACGTACTCAGGGCGACGCACGGTGCACAACTATGTGCTCGAGACCCTGCGGCGTGCCATCCTCGACGGGCAGCTCACCAGCGGCACCCGGCTCGTCCAATCGGAGATAGCCGAAGCGCTCGATGTCAGCACCACCCCGGTGCGTGAGGCGCTGCGCGACCTAGCTGCCGAGGGCCTGATCCGGCTCGACGCCCACCGGGGAGGGGTCGTCCAGGAGCTGTCGCTGAGCGAGTTGCGGGAGATCTATGAGCTACGGGTGCTTCTCGAACCGGAGGCACTGCGGAGGGCCTGGCCGCATGTCACCAACGAGATTGTCGACGAGGTTGCGGAACTCCACGAACGGATGAACAAGACCCAGAGTCCTTCAGATTGGGTTGAGCTCAACAGCTCCTTCCACGGAAGGATTCTCGAGCTCGCCCCGTCGCCTCGCCTGCTGCTGATTCTCGACGGCCTGGTTGCACCGTGGGTCATGTACGTGAGCGCCTCATTGATGGCAGATCCGGAGAACCAGAAGCGGGCCGCCGAAGGGCACGATCACGTCCTGGCTGCACTCCGCGAGCGCGACCTCGATGCGGCGATTGCGGCTTCGGTCGAGCACCTCGGCATCACCTGGCGGACCCTGGCGGCGTCGCTCCAACAGCAGGTGCCCCTCTAGCGATGGTTTGGCGCGATCAGCCGACCGCCATGAGGACCTTCAATGATGAGGGATCTTTGACGAGTGTGAACGCCTCCGCCGCATCCGACAACGTCAGGTTGTGGGTGACGATCGGCTCGAGGTCGAGGACCCCGGCTGCGGTCAGCTCGATTCCTCTCTGGTAGTCCCTGGTTAGGGCGGCGCGCGGGTTGTATATGGTGAGCTCCTTGTGATAGAGCTGGTAGTACGGCAGCCCTCTGTCGCCACCGGTCAACGTGCCGAAGACCAGAACCTCACCGCCGGTGCGCGCCAGCTCGATGGACTGGGCCAGGGTCGCCTCGTAACCGGCGGACTCCACAACGATATCGGCCCCGCGCCCTTGCGTGAGTTCCGCCACGACGGCTGCGGCGTCCTCAGGTGGCGCCGTCGCCACCGCGCCGTGTGCCGCGGCAAGTTGGCGCTTCCACTCCGAGCGCGTGATGCCGATCACAATGGCCCCTCGAGCCCGCAGCATCTGGACGAAGAGCTGTCCGGACACGCCGAGGCCAATAACGGCAACCACGTCGCCCGGGAACACGGCGACTGCCCGTTGAGCATGGACGCAGGTCCCTAGTACCTGGAGTACACCCGAGGCCTCGTCGCTGATCACCTCGGGCACGGCCAACAGCCGGGTCTCGGGAGCACTGATGTACTCGGAGAACACTCCGTCGATGTCGCGTCCCATCAGGCCACCGTTGATACACACGTTCGGCCGCCCCTCCCTACACAGGTCACAGTGGCCGCAGGCGGTGGCCGGGTCGACCATTACTCGCTGGCCGGCCGAAAAGAGGCCGAGGCTGCCCGCTTGCACGACCTCGCCGACCATCTCATGCCCCATGACCAGCGGGTAGTCGGCAGGTATGGCGCCCGCGAGGATCTTCACATCGGTACCGCAGATGCCCACACGATGCACGCGGACGAGCGCGTCGCCACCCGGGACCGGTTCGGCTACGTCGGCGACTTCGAGCTTGCCCGGCGCGACCACTCTCACTGCTCTCATCTTGGCTCCTTGACATCCAGCTCGCTGGTCCGAGGCTGATTCTACGGGTGTGCCGCGTAGACTGGGTGGCCTCACCAGGAGACCTCATGACCGATCATCAGAGTTCGCTGCGGGACATCGAACTGCCGCAGATAGCACCATCAAGCCGCCAAACCGCGCACGAGTTCGTTCGCGAGACCTTGCGCCAAGCAATCCTCAACGGGAATCTCGCCGGGGGCACCCATCTGGTCCAGGCCGAACTTGCCGAAATCCTCGAGGTGAGCACAACACCGGTTCGTGAGGCCCTGCGTGATCTGGTCTCCGACGGTCTGGTCCGCTTCGATCCCCACCGCGGCGGCGTGGTCAGCGAGATCAAGGTCGAGGAGATGGAGGAGATATACGACTTGCGGATGCTCCTCGAAGCGAAAGCGATGAAGCTGGCGGCCGAGAATATGACCGCGGACGTTCTCGACCGGGCGCGTTCCATCCACGTGCAGATGCGATCTGCGCCGCACTCTGCGGAGTGGGTAATGATGAACCGCGACTTCCACATGACTATCTACGAGGCGGCCGACTCGCCGAAGTTGTTGGCGATCCTGCGGGGGCTCATCGACTCTTCCGTGATGTACGTCGGCGCGGTGTGGCAGGTCCTCCCCGACCTCCGCGGGCGCGCCGGGTCCGACCATGAGGAGATCTTGCAGAAGCTGACGGCAGGCGACGTTGGCGGGGCCGTAGAGGTCATCAAGCGTCACATGACGATCCCCCGTTCTGTGCTCTCGCTGGACTCCTAGCCACTCCGCTCGCGCTGGAGTGCTTCCCACACCCGGGCTGATGTCAGTGGAAGGTCGAGATGTGGGACTCCGCGTCTTGCCAGAACGTCCATCACTGCGTTGTGGATGGCCGGCGTGGCGCCCACCGTGCCACCTTCGGCGACGCCTTTGGCCCCTAGCGGGTTGAACGGCGACGGCGTAACCGTGTGGCGACATTCGATGAACGGCACGTCGCCGGCCGCAGGAATCAGGTACGACACCATATTGGGCGTCATTGGGTAACCGTCAGCATCGAACTGGAAGCTCTCGAAGAGTGCCTGACCGATGCCTTGGACGACTCCGCCATGGACCTGACCGGCCGCCAGCATCGGATTCACCACATTGCCGCAGTCGTCAAATGCAATATGGCGACGCAAGCGGACCCACCCCGTTTCGATCTCGACGTCCACCACGGCAATGTGCACGCCGAAGGTATACGTCGAGCCGGGACTTTCCAGTGCGACCTCGGCCGACAAGGGCTTGCCGCCATGCACCGCTAGTTCGGCCAGTTCCGCCCAGCCGACAATCGAGTCGGGGACGCCGACCACGCCCAAACCGGTGTCGGGCACTAGCACCAGATCGTGGATGGAGGCTTCCAGATGTGCAGCCGCCAGAAGCTTCGCCTGGGCAATCACCTCGTCGGCGGCCACCGTCGCCGACGACCCGATCAACTGCAGCGAACGTGAAGCCGCGGTTGGCCCGATACCTTCAGGCACCAAGCGGGTGTCGGACTGCAACACGGCAACCCGATCGGGCGGGACGTCGAACCGGCGCGACACCAGATGGGAGAACGTAGTGGCGTGACCTTGTCCGTGGGAACTCCCCCCGATCCGGACAACGAATGTTCCATCATCCTCGACGGCCACAGCGCCGAACTCGCGGGGAGGCGAGATGCCGATATTCGACTCGACATAGATGGAAATGCCAATACCCATCTGAACCGGGGCGTCGGCCTCGATGTGACGGCGTCGCTCGGCTGTCAGCGCCGGCCAATCGGCATAGGCCAAGGCCGCGTCCAGCGTGCCCTCATAGTCGCCTGAGTCGTAGAGGGCGCCGGTGGCGGTGCGGTGCGGCTCGTGAAACGGCGGAATGAGATTGCGCCGACGCACTTCTACAGGGTCCATATCGAGTTCGAGGGCCAGCAGGTCCATCATCCGCTCGATCATCTGGATGCCCTCGGGGCGCCCGGCACCCCGATACGCCCCGATCGGAGTGCGGTTGGTGACAACTGATTCGGCAAGTGCCTCGACCACCGGGATGTCGTACACCCCGGAGCTCAGCTCCATGGAATAGTTACCGAGCGCGGCAGCCACGGTCGGATAGGCCCCCGCATCGTTGCGGTAGCGCACCCGGAGGCCGACGACTCGCCCCTCACGAGTCGCCCCGAGCTCGGCATACTGCACCTGGGCTCTGCCATGGACCATGTTGATGAGGTTCTCCGTACGCGTCTCAACCCACGAGACCGGGCGCCCCAGCTTGAGCGCCAGCGCCGCCACGACGATGTGCTCCGGGTAGGTCACGGCCTTGGCCCCGAAGCCGCCGCCCATCGCGGGCACAGTGACGTGTACCAGCTCCGGATCGAGGTGCAGCGTTGCGCTGATTGTCTGGCGCGCCCCCTGCGGGTGTTGGGTTCCCAAGGTGACGAGCAGCCCACCACTGCCATCCGGTTCGGCAATGATGGCCGATGGCTCCATGGGAAGCGGGGCGAGCCTCTGCTGCACCATCCGTTGCTTCACAACGACCTCGGCTCCCGCCAGCGGGTCCGAGTCGACGGGGAGCGCTTTGCTCCACACCAGATTCGACCCGGCCCCGGGAAACAGGATTGGTTCATCCGGATCGAGGGCATGGTCCGGATCCGTCACAGCCGGAAGCAAGTCGTAGTCGACCCAGACGTTGCCGGCCCGGTCGTGGGCCTCGCGAGGACTATCAGCAAGCACCACGGCGACCGGGTCGCCGACGTAGCGGACGACCCCTCGGGCCAGGAGGGGGCGATCGAATGTACTGCCGAACAGGGGGGCCGCGGCGAGGTCGAGGCCGAGGTCGGCGTCGGTGAAGAGCATCGCTTCGTCGTGCTCGAGAAGAGAGATCTGGCCGTGGGGCACGGTCGAGCGGACAAACGCAGCGTGCAGCGTGCCCGGCGGGCTGATGTCCGAGATAAAGGAACGTACCCCGCGAATCAGCTCTGGGTCTTCTCGTCGTTTGCTGCCGGCACTAGTCGGCGTGCCGGGGTCCGGCTCGTGTCCCATCACTTCCGTATCCTATGGGATCGCCCTCGGGTTGCAGCCATCGCCAACATCGGGGTCGAGGACTCCCACCCACAGCTTCTGCCCGGAGTCGGGGGCGCGCCCTCGATCGGCGAGCACGATCCGATCCGCGCCCACCGCAGCTGCGACGCCCGTGACGTGATCCGGAAGGCGCTGCCAGCACTCCCCGTCGGGTGAAAACCAGGCAAACCGCCGCAGGCTCCCGAAGTCACGACCGAGGACCACGAACCCGAGTTCCCCGACGGCGACATCAGTGAGGCTGACATCGGTCGTGGCCGGCGACCATTCGAGCACCGACCAGTTCCGTCCATCGGAGGACTCCCAGACGAGCGGCTCGTCGCGGCCCCGGCCGCCGACTGCCAGATAGAGGCCGGGCCGGCCGGCAACGTCATAGATGAAACTACCCGGCTCGAAGCCGGATTCTTCCGGCACAGCCGACCAGTCGCGGCCTTCTGCGGAAACCCACAGCTGCGGGTCGCACACGGGCCACGTCAGGTTGATGCCCAACTTGTTGAGCGGCACAAACGCCAAGAGCCCGGCGGGAGTCTCGAGAAGAGGTGGATAGTCCAGGGATCCCTCGAACGGAGGGAGGCAGCCGTGCGGCTGGGCCGGTGAGGTGAACCGTTCCCAGAGGTCCTCGCTCGGATCCCACCATTCGCCGCGCTCGATCACCAGGTCGAACTGCTCCCGATCCGACGAGAAATACAGCTCACCCTCTACCGAGTGGACCAGCGTTCCAGCGTCCGTCACAACCAGAGCGGGTCTGCCCGACAAATAGCCGACCCGGGCATATGTCGGTAGCTCGATCGGGGCCTGCTCCAGCCATTGGCGACCATCCCAGTCGAGGCGAACACTGCTGTACTCACGGAACGCGACCAGACTCTCCCCGTCGCCGACAATCCCGAATTGGACACTCTCGAGTCGGCTGGCCGACCACAAGACGCCGTCCTGGGAGAACCACAGGTTGGACCCGCTCGCAGACGGCCCGGCGATGACCGCGAAGCCGTCGGGAGTCGCCAGCAGGCTTTCGAGGCGGAGCGTCCCCTCGGGGGCCTCAGCGATTTCCCAATCCAACCCGCTCCCGGCGGTGGGGAGGTTGTTCGGCGACCCTTCTGTTCGCGGACTGCCTGCAACGATTATTAGCTCCGCCATTACGGCAATCGCCAGCAGGCCAACGCCCAGGACGAACCTGCCCGGCCGCGAATCCGGTGTGACGCCTGGTCCCGGCTCGGGCGATAGCGTGTGAACAGCCTCGTTGTCCGGCACAGGCATTGGAGGTCGGTCTCCGATCGTCGATCACTGCCATCATCTCAGCAGGATCGGTCGCCTAGTGGCCGTATATCTGTCGGAGGCGCGACGCCGGCCCGACGGAGTCGCTACCGTCACCAGGGCCGGGGTGCGCCACGAGAAGCCTCCCGGCCGGGAGAATTGATTTCGGAGGTGTCACATGGCCGAGAATCTCGCAGGAAAAGTGGCGATAGTCACAGGCGGAAGTCGAGGCATCGGCCGCGCCATAGCCCAGCGCCTTGCCATGGAGGGTGCCGACTGCCTCATCGTGGCCCGAACGCCGGAGAACTTGGCGACCGCTGCCGGCGAGCTGGCTGCCACCGGACGGAGAATCGAAACTTGCGACGTTGACCTTCGCAGCCTGGAAGGCTGCGAAGCCGTACAAGGCCGACTGGACGACACCTTTGGTCGACTCGATATCTTGGTCAACTGTGCCGGCGCCACCCAGGCAGGACCGTTCCTCGAACTCAGCGACGACGTGTGGCAGGACGGGTTCGACTTGAAATTCTGGGGCGCGGTGCGATTGACACGGTTGCTGTGGCCGAGCCTCGGAGAGGCGAGGGGCACAGTGATCAACATCGTGGGCGGCTTCGCCCGTACGCCGGCGGCAGACTTCATGATTGGGGGCGCGGTCAATGCCGCATTCGCCAACTTCAGCAAGGCTCTTGCCGGCCTCGGTCTGCGCGACGACGTCAACGTCAATACCGTACATCCGGGCCAGACGGTCACCGATCGGCTGGATCAGGTATTCGAAACCCGGGCGGCACAGGCTGGGATAACGCCCGATGAGTTCCAACAGAAGATCATTGAGCGTCAGGGAGTGCGCCGCCTCGGCAAGCCGGATGATGTGGCCGCCCTCGTCGCCTTCCTGTGCTCGCCGGAAGCTCGCCATATCCAGGGCGCCGCCATCGGGGTGGACGGCGGGGCGACGTCCGGCCTGTTCTAGGTGCTCTTCCAGGCGGCGACCACAGGCACTTGGTAGCGTGAGCGAGTGACTCGCGCTCCCGTGCCCGGCTGGCATCCTGAACATGACGTTGAGCTGATAGCCGGTACCCCACCCGGCGGCGGCCAGGACCGGGCCGCCCGGGCATTGGCCGCGGCGTTCGATGAGGTGCTCGACGTTGCGCTCGAAGTCACCAATGCCCCGGGCCTCGGTGGGGCCAACGCGTGGGCCCGACTCGCTGAGGAACCGGGCGACGCCCATCGTTTGGCGATCAGTTCCCCGACGTTGATAACCAATAGGTTGACGGGCATCGCGACCACCGGACCGGAAGCCGTCACTCAGATTGGCCTGCTGTGCACCGAATACATCGTCTTCGGCGTGCCTGCTGGATCGCAGCTGTCGACTGCCGACGACCTCCTAGAGCGGATGACCACGCCCGAGACTCTCACTGTCTCGCTCGCCACCGCCCGGGGCAACGTCAACCACATCGCTCTGGCCTACCTGTGCCGCCACGTCGGAACTGAGCCACGAGGGGTGGAGGTGCACGTCTTCGACTCGGCCCGCCACGCCATCGCCGACGTTCTCGGCTCGGGCCGCGGGGTTGTCGCCGTGAGCGCCGCCTCGGTGCTCCCCGAGCTCGAGGCAGGAGCCTTGCGCGTGCTCGCCGTGTCGGCCCCGGCGCGGCTCGAAGCCCCCTTCGCCGCCGTCCCTACCTGGGACGAACTCGGCGTCGATTGCACGATCGGCACCTGGCGCGGCGTCGTCGGGCCACCGGGGCTGGATCCGGACGCCCTCGCCTTCTGGGATGGGGCCGTGAAGGCTGCGGCGCAAGGGACGGCGTGGCGCGCCGCCTTGCCGCGGCACATGTGGTCCGACACCTACCTCGGCGCCGCGGCCACTGCCCAATTCATGGGCGAGGAGGAGCACCGCATGCGCCGCGCCCTCGGCGAGTTGGGCCTGCTCGATGGCTGAGATCGTCCTCACCCTGGGAGTTCCGCACACACCGCTGCTGTGGGGCCTCACGAAGCCGCCGATCCCCGACGATCTGACGGGGGTTGTGGCGGAGTATGCCCGCTTCCGCACAATGCTGACGGAGGCCCGACCGGATGCGATCGTCCTTGTCGCCGCCGATCACTTTCGCCAGCTGATGACGGCCAACATGCCGGCCTTCCTCATCGGCAAGGCGCCACAGATGAGGGGCACTCATCCCAACGAGGAGAGGGAGTTCGGGATACCGCCGGCGAACGTGTCGGGCGATCCAGAGCTGGCGCGGCTGTTGTTGGGCCATCACGAGCTGCCCACCAGCTTCGATTTTTCGTTTTCCGACGAGCCGTGGCTGGACCATGCGTTCATGGTCCCGCTGCTGTACCTCACCCCCGACCTCGATGTGCCGGTGGTTCCCGTGTACACCAACTGCAACGCTCCTCCCCTGCCGAGCGCTTCACGTTTCGCAGATCTCGGCGGCTACCTGCGCACGACGATCAACGGCTCGGCACTCGACCGCCGGGTCGCCGTGGTCGCCAGCGGTCACCTGGCATACGAGCTCGGCGGACCCCGTCAGTTCCTCGGGGAATCGCCGGACGCGGTGTTCGATGACCTCGCCGTATCCTGGATGGCGAGCGGCAACCTCGACGGTGCCGTTGCCGGCTGTGGATTCAACCGGCTCAACGACGCCGGCAACCTCACCTTCCAGGTCCTCAACTTCATCACTGCCCTCGGTGCCGCCGGTGGACGCCCGGCGACCCGCGCAACCGGCGTCGCCTGCCGGTTCGGCAACGAACCCTTCTTCGCGTGGGAGGAGGGTCGCGAATGAGCCGCTATATGCTCAACAAGCTGTTGTGGGAGGTGGAATCCGACAATGAGCATCTGGCGTCGTTCAAGCAGGATCCCGCCGGGTTTGTGGCGTCATGGGAGCTCATGGCCGCCACGCCGCAGCCTCCCTACCCGGTCGGCGGCACGCTCACGGCCGAGGAGCGGCAGGCGTGCATCACCGTCGATTACGCCGCGCTGTACTCGATGGGCGCCCACCCCTATCTGCTGTGGCACTTCATCCGCGCCGTGCTGGTGCCGGATCTAATGACGGTCGAGGAGCTGAGCGATGCGCTGAAACAGGCCGTGGCCCCCCTCGACCGACCCGGCTTCACCACATGAGGTCAGGCCAGCACCCGGAGCGGTGAGCCTTCGAGCCATGCGGCGATGCCCTCGACGGCATCGCCGTAGAAAATGTCGTACGTCGGTCGCGTGACGTAGCCGATGTGGGGCGTTGGCAGGATTCGTGGTTCTGCGCGAAACGGATGATCCGCCGGCAGCGGCTCATCGGCGAAGACGTCGACGCCGGCCCCGGCGATTCCTCCGGACCGGACCTCGGCCAGCAGCGCGGCTTCGTCGACAATCTCGCCTCGTGAGGTGTTGATGATGTATGCGCTCGGCTGCATCATGCCGAGCTCGGCGGACCCGATGAGCCCGCGGGTGCGCTCCGAAAGGCGGAGGTGAATCGTCACGAAGTCCGATGATACGAGTAGCTGCTGTTGTGAGACGCGTTGCACTCCGACTCCTTCGGCGTGCTCCTCGGTGAGGTTTTCGCTCCACGCGATCACCTCCATGCCGAACGCCAGACCGAAGCCGGCAACCTGCGACCCCAGCCGGCCCAGGCCGATCACCCCGAGCGTGGCGTCTCGCAGGTCGCGCCCCAGCCCTACCTGCCACCCGCCCGCTCGCACGGAGCTGATCTCCGTGGTCAATCCCCGGGCGAGATTCTGGATCAACGCGAAGGCCAGCTCCGCGGTGGCGTGTCCCGGGGATCGGGTACCGCAAACGGTGACACCGGACTCGGACGCCGCATCGAGATCGATCGCGGCATTGCGCATCCCGGTTGTCACGAGGAGACGCAATTCGGGGAGGGCGGCCAGCAACTCTCGGCCAAAGCGAGTCCGCTCGCGCATGGCGACGATGACTTCAAAGCCGCGCAGCGCCGCAGCGGCTTCCGCCTCATTATCGAAAGGACGGTCGAAGAACGTCACGTCACAATCGAGGCTCTGCCAGTCGGCGCAGGACGCCGCAACCTCCTGATAGTCGTCGAGTACTGCAACCTTCGCCCGGCTCATGTAGCCACGGTAGTGGGAAGCCGGCCGCCACCGAGCCGCCGATCTAAGATCGCGAGCAGTAGTCCGCCTTCGCTGGAGATGCCATTGGTCGAATCGTCACCGCTTCCCCCGGGAACCGTGCGGGAGAAAGTAGACCGCATCACGGAATTCGTAGCTGCCGTGTTCGCCGCCACCGGGATCCCCCGTGCCCAGGCCGACCTTGTCGCCGATGTGCTCGTTGCCGCAGACCTACGGGGCGTTCGCAGTCACGGTATCGCCCGGTTGCCGTACTTCGCTGTGCGTCTCGAGAGCGGGAGGATCAATCCCGGCCCCGACATGAGATACGAGCAGCGAACCGAAACCACCGGCCACCTCGACGCCGACAACGGGCTCGGAATGGTCGCCGCCAAGATGGCCATGCACGAAGTGATGACCATGGCCGCCGCCCGCGGGGCGGGGTTCGTCGCCGTAACCGGATCGAATCACTTCGGATTCGCCGGCTACTGGGCAGACATGGCTGCCCAACGTGGACTCATCGGAATCGCGATGGCAAACAGTGGCCGGCGCACGACCCCAACTTTCGGGACCGAGTCGCTGCTCGGAACCAACCCGATGGCCGTCGCGATCCCGGGCGCGGCCGGCGGGACTGATTTTCTGCTCGACATGGCCACTGCAACGGCGGCCGTCGGCAAGATCGAGACGGCGCTGCGAGAGGACCGCCCGATCCCCGACGGCTGGGTCTCGCAGTACTCATCCCCGGCTGCCCTCGATGAACGGGGGGTGCTCACCTATGACGCTCCCCTGCTGCCCCTCGGCGGGGAGGGAGACGAGACAGGGGGCCACAAGGGTTACGGCCTGGCGCTTCTCGTTGAGCTGCTCTGTGGCGCACTGGCCGGGTCGGCGTTGTCGGATCGGCTCCGCGGTGCCGACGGCTCGGCGCCGGCGGCAATGGGACAGTTCTTCGGAGCGCTCCAGGTGGCGGGCTTCCGCCAGCCGAGCGAGGTTCACGCCGACATGGAAAGCACGTTCGGCACGCTGCGCGCGGCCACCAAGACGCCCGGGCACGACCGGGTGTTCATTCACGGCGAGCCTGAAGCGATCGCAGAAGAAGAGAACCACCGACTCGGGATTCCGATCACCCCGGCGCTGCTCGAACAGATGCGGCGGCTCGACGCACGGTTCGAACTCGGGTTCGGCTGGTGACGGCTCCAGAACCGCCGGCCCCCGGCGTGAGCGCGGCGCTGACGGTGACCACGCTGAAACGCATCGGTATGACCCATGCGGTGATCATCCCGGACAGCGAGAGCCGGCTCCTTTTCGAATCGCTCAATGCGGACCCGGACGTCATGGTCATCAGCCCTACCCGGGAAGGCGAGTCAATCGCTATCGCCGCCGGTCTTTGGGCCGGCGGGTCACGACCATGGGTGGTCATCCAGAACACGGGCCTCATGGAGGCTGGCGACGCGCTCCGAGGCTGCGGGATCGGACCCCGCGTCCCGCTGCGGCTCATCGTGGGGTGGCGCGGTTACGCCGGAGCGCAGGCCGGCCGCCTGCCGATCGACTCGGCGTACCCATACACCGAGCCGCTCCTCGCCGCCTGGGGGGTGCCCACCTGGCATCTCATGGACGACGGCGACATCGGTGTGCTCGGCGCCATGGACGAGGCCGCGGCCACGGCCTCACACCCGGCGGCCGTCATCACCGGATACGGGTTCCGCCCATGACCGATGTCCCGATGGAACGCCTCGACGTCCTGAAGTGCCTGGCCGAGCTGCGCACCGACGAGATCGTCGTGATGACGATGACGGCGACGCTGCAGTGGCCGCTGGTTTCAGACCATCCGCTGGACTTCGACTTCCTGGCCTTCGGAATGGGCCACGCATCAGACTTCGGGCTCGGGCTGGCACTGGCCCGGCCGGAACGCCGGACCGTTGTCCTGAAGGGTGACGGCGGCCTCCTAATGAGCCTCGGCTCGTTGGTGACGCTCGGCAGGCACGGTCCGGAAAACCTGATTGTGCTGCTGCTCGAGAACCGCAGTTATGAGATGACCGGTGGCCAGCCGCTCCCCGAGGGCCCCGATTTCGTTGCGCTGGCTCGCGCCGCCGGAGTGGCCGGCGGGGGCCTCACCGGCCACGGCACCGTCGCACGTATCGAGACGCTCGAGGAGCTCGCCGAGGCGCTGCCGCGAATCCTCAGCGAACCCGGACCCCACTTCGTGGTTTTGCCGGTGCAAACGCGGCACCCGCTGCCGCCCGTCGACCACAGCGACCACGCCGGGCGTGTCATCGCACTGCGCAACGCGCTCGGCGTCGACTGAAGCGTGCCCGCTCCTAGAGTTGACCTATGGAAACCATTGCGCTCGAACCGGTCGATTCCGTCCGCATCACCAGCCTGGTCGACAACGTGGCCGACACCACGGCACCGAACCTCGGTCCCGCCCGCCGAACCGGGTGGGGGGTTGGGACGCTCGAGGCGCAGACCATCGTGGGCGGCCGCGGAGCCGTTCCTCTCGTCGCCGAGCACGGCTTCTCTGCCCTGGTCGAGGTCACCAAAGCTGAGGTCACGCACCGGGTGCTGTTCGACACCGGGGTCAGCCCGTACGGGATGGTGGAGAATATGCGACGGCTCGAGGTCGATCCGGGCACGATCGAGACAATCGTGCTCAGCCATGGTCACTACGACCACACCACGGGCATGCACGGACTGATCGAGGAGCTGGGCCGCGCCAACCTTCCGGTATACGTTCACCCCGAATTCTGGAGCAGGCGGCGTGTTGTGATCGAAGGAAGCGAACCGCGCGAATTGCCGACGACGAGTCGCGGTGCCCTCGAGGATGCCGGGTTCGAGGTCATCGAGCAAGCCAGACCTTCCTTTCTGCTCGGGGGCTCGGTGCTGATCACCGGCGAGATCGATCGATCGACCCTATTCGAGGATGGCTTTCCCGGGCACGAGGCATTTCGCGGTGATGCCTGGCAGCCGGATCCGCTGATCCTCGACGATCAGGCGCTGGTGGTGAATCTCCGCGACAAGGGACTTGTTGTGCTGACCGGCTGCGGTCACGCCGGGGTCGTCAACATCCTTGGCCACGTGACGCGGCTCACCGGCGAGGACAAAGTCCACGCGCTGCTCGGCGGATTCCACCTCGGAGGTCGTGCCATGCAGAACCGCATCCGGCCGACGGTGGAGGCCATTGCGAAGTTCGACCCAACCTATCTGGTGCCGGCCCATTGCACGGGCTTTCCGGCAACCCATGAACTCGCCAATCGACTTCCGGACGCCCTCATCCCGAATACGGTC
>Ga0316187_10002056_pt1 | contig 17591 bp, 17 predicted proteins | sample CroRivburrow1_MG_FD_204927 | JGI IMG/M metagenome (GOLD analysis project Ga0316187, IMG submission 204927) | Coastal sediment microbial communities from Maine, United States - Cross River worm burrow 1 | ecosystem: Environmental > Aquatic > Marine > Coastal > Sediment | place: USA: Maine...
GCTGGTGGATTTCTGGGCGCCATGGTGCGGGCCGTGCAAGATGATGGCGCCGGTTTTTGCCCAGGCGGCTGCCGAACTGGAGCCGGCCGTGCGGCTGGTCAAGGTAGACACCGAAGCGGAGCAGGAGTTGGCCGGGCGTTATCAGATTCGCAGTATCCCGACGTTGGCCCTGTTTCATCATGGGCGTGAGATTGCACGGCAGGCTGGGGCCATGGAGCGCAGTAGTCTGATACAGTGGGTGCGCTCGCATTTGCCGGGATAAACGTCTAGCGATTGTTGTAGGAGCGGCTTTGCCGCGATCACTCACTGAACCATCGCGGCAAAGCCGCTCCTACGGGGGATGCATTGCCATGGCAGTTTCATTAATTACCCTACATTTCCAGTGTTTTTAGGGACCAGTGTTTTTTTAGCCAGCGCAATTAGGCCTGATGACCCGGCCAGTGAACTGTTATAATCAGGTGCTTTCCGGCCTGGCCGGTTGTTCTTGATGGGTGTGTTAATGCAGACGGCGACGGATATCTTTTCCTATCGACAATACTGGGCCAAACGTTTTGGTCCAGCGCCGCAGTTGCCGATGTCGCGTGAGGAGATGGACGCGCTGGGCTGGGATGCCTGCGATATTATCCTCGTGACGGGTGATGCCTATGTCGATCATCCGAGTTTTGGCATGGCTGTGATCGGCCGCGTGCTGGAGGCGCAGGGTTTTCGTGTTGGCATTATTGCCCAGCCGGACTGGACCTCGGCCGAGGCCTTCAAGGCGCTGGGACAACCGACGCTGTTCTTTGGTGTAACGAGCGGCAATATGGATTCGATGGTCAACCGTTACACGGCCGATCGTCGCAGTCGTTCCGATGATGCCTATACCCCCGATGCCGCGGCCGACCGGCGCCCGGATCGGGCCGCGATTGTCTACGCTCAGCGTTGCCGCGAGGCCTATCGCGAGGTACCGTTGATCATGGGTGGCATCGAGGCGAGTCTGCGTCGTATTGCCCATTATGATTACTGGTCGGACAAGGTGCGGCGCTCGATCCTGCTCGATGCCCGTGCCGATATGCTGGTGTATGGTAATGGTGAACGGCAGATTGTCGAGATCGCCCATCGCCTGGCGGCCGGCGAGTCGCTGGCTGCCATGACCGCTATCCGTGGCACGGCCTATCTGTGTTCCGGGGTGCCGGATGGCTGGGGCATTATTGATTCAAGGGATATCGATACCCCGGGCCGGGTTGAAAAACCGGTTGACCCTTACCTGATGACCGAGCTGACTGCGGATGCGGCTTGTGCCGGAAAAGCTGACAACACTAAGTCTGCGCAGGCAGGTGAGGTGGTCGTCCAGTTTCATAAACCCAAGGACAAGGTATCAGCCCGGGCCGAGCGGGCGCACAGCGTGATTCGCATGCCGAGTTATGAACAGGTCAAGCGCGATCCGGTGCTGTATGCCCATGCCTCGCGCGTGATGCACCTGGAGACCAATCCCGGGAATGCGCGGGTGCTCGTGCAGGCCCATGGTGATCGTCTGGTGTGGATCAACCCGCCGCCGATTCCGTTGACGACCAAAGAACTGGACGGGGTTTTTGATCTACCGTATCGGCGTTTGCCGCATGCCAGTTATGCTGAGGCACGCATACCGGCCTATGAGATGATCCGTTTTTCGGTCAATATCATGCGTGGTTGTTTTGGTGGTTGCACCTTTTGTTCGATTACCGAACATGAGGGACGCATTATACAAAGTCGCTCCGAGGAATCGGTTATTCGCGAGATCGAATCGATCCGTGACCATACGCCGGGGTTTACGGGCAATATCTCTGATGTCGGTGGGCCGACGGCCAATATGTATCGTCAGGGGTGCAAGGACCCCGAGATCGAGGCGGCCTGTCGCCGGCCAGCCTGTGTCTATCCGGATATCTGTAGCAACCTGAATACCAGTCATCAGGCCCTGATTCATTTGTATCAACGGGCACGGGCATTACCCGGCATCAAGAAAATATTTGTCGCCTCGGGATTGCGTTATGACCTGGCCATCAAGTCACCCGAGTATATTCGCGAACTCGTGACTCATCATGTCGGCGGTTATCTGAAGATTGCACCGGAACATATCGAAGCAGGGCCGTTATCAAAAATGATGAAGCCAGGCATTGCCAGTTATGACCGGTTCAAGGTGCTGTTCGACAAATATTCAAAAGAGGCGGGCAAGGAGCAGTATTTGATTCCGTATTTTATTGCCGCCCATCCGGGCGCCAGTGATGAAGACATGCTGAATCTGGCTTTATGGTTAAAGAAAAATGATTTTCGTCTTGATCAGGTGCAGACCTTTTTACCGTCACCGATGGCTACGGCAGCGGCCATGTATCATACGGGCCGTAATCCGTTACGCAAGGTCAGCCGCAGCAGTGAAAAGGTGGTGGTGCCGAAGGGCCTGAAACAGCGTCGTTTACACAAGGCCTTTTTGCGTTATCATGACCCGAATAACTGGCCCCTGTTGCGTGATGCCCTGAATCAACTGGGGCGGGCGGATCTGATTGGCAATGGCAAGCGGCATCTGGTGCCGCGCTGGCAACCCGATGGCACGGGCCTGAAAAAAGAGGCCAGTGTCCGTGATACGAGCGCCAGGCCTACGGTAAAAAAATCCGTAAAAAAAGCCGCAGCAAAAAAACGCCCAACAGGCCGGGCGGGCAAGGTGGGTGAGAGAAAAAGCCGTGCCGGCCGAGCTGAAAAGACGCGCAAACGCCCATAATTCATAACTATAAAGGAGTCGCCGTTGGATCAGGCAGCATTTAATCAGGGTTTAATGGCATTTATCGCTGCATCACCGACACCGTTTCATGCCGTGGCCGTTTTAGAACAGGCATTACAGGATGCTGGTTATCAGCAACTTGATGAAGGCGCGGAATGGTCGCTCGAAAAATCAGGGTGTTATTATGTGACGCGGAATGATTCGTCAATATGCGCCTTTTCGCTGGCGGGTAAAGATCTGGTGAGTGCTGGTGTACGTATGGTTGGAGCGCATACTGACAGTCCCTGTCTGAAGGTCAAGCCGCAGGCCGAAATAATCAAAAAAGGTTATCTGCAACTGGGTGTTGAGGTGTATGGTGGTGTGCTGCTCAATCCCTGGTTTGATCGCGATCTGTCACTGGCGGGCAGGGTGAGCTTTGAACAGCCGGATGGTGTACTGGTACATCGCCTGATTGATTTTAGAAAACCACTGGCCGTGATACCTAGTCTGGCGATTCATCTTGACCGTGAGGTCAACACTAGCCGCAGCATCAATGCCCAGACCGACCTGCCGCCTATCCTGTTGCGCTGTGATGATAAAAAAATGGATTTGCGCAGCCTGCTAAAACAACAGTTACTGTTCCAGTATCCAGATCTGGCTGTCAGCGAGGTTCTGGATTATGAATTGGGTTTTTATGATACCCAGCCACCGGCTGTGGTTGGTCTTGAGCAACAGTTTATTGCTGCTGCGCGACTCGATAATCTGCTGAGCTGTTATGCCGGCCTGCAATCGTTGCTGGCATCAAAGCAGCAGCCTTGCCTGTTGATCTGTAATGATCATGAAGAAATAGGCAGTGTCTCGACCAGCGGGGCGCAGGGGACTTTGTTGCGCTCTGTTCTTGAACGTATCACGGGTAGTGATGAACACTTTTCCCGCGTGATGGATCGTTCGGTGTTTGTGTCGGCGGACAATGCCCACGGCGTACATCCCAATTTTTCCAGTAAACATGACGAAGAGCACGGACCGCTGATCAATAACGGACCGGTGATTAAGGTGAATAGTAACCAGCGTTATGCCACCAATAGTGTGACCAGTGCGCTGTTTCGACAATGTTGCCAGCGTTCGAAGGTGCCAGTGCAGAGTTTTGTCATGCGCAGTGATATGGCCTGTGGCAGTACTATCGGTCCACTGACGGCCACCAAGCTTGGTGTGCGGGCCGTGGATGTTGGTGTGCCGACCTTTGCCATGCATTCGATACGTGAGTTGGCGGGCAGTGATGACGGCTGGTATTTGCATCGAGCCCTGTCCGCCTTATTTGACAGTGAAACCGTTTGACGATGAGCATACAATCGAGCATTGAGGAAAAACTGACGGCGGCGATAGATCTGCAACATCTGGTGGTGATCAACGAAAGCGGCAACCATAATGTACCGCCGGGGTCTGAATCACACTTCAAGGTCACACTCGTGTCGCCGGATTTTGACGGATTATCACTGCTGGCTCGTCACCGTCTAGTTAATGAGACATTAAGTGATGAACTGGCCGGCTCCGTGCATGCGTTGGCGATTCATGCCTATACGCTGTCGGAATGGCAAAAACGTCAGGGCGATGCACCATTATCGCCGCCATGTATGGGTGGGGGGAAATAGGGCTGGGTGATGGCTTTGGTTCTGTCACTGTTTAATGTGATGTTTGTTTCGTTTTGATCTCGTTCAGGGTGTTTTGTATTTTTTGCTGAAAAGGGCCGCCGATTGTTAACGCCTGTTGTATAATGCTCAGGGCTTCGCCCAGTTTGTTCTGGTCGGCCAGAGTCTGGGCCAGGTTGTTCAGGGCGATGGCCGATGTGGGATCAATGCTGATCGCCGCGCGATAGGTTCGTTCTGCGGCGGGCAGTTCACCCCGATTATAAAAACTGTTGCCCAGGCTGAGTTGGGGCAGGAATTCCGTCGGCCAGTGTCTGGCGGCTGTGGCATAGGCGCGGTGTTTATTTTTGTCATGTGGTTGCAGGTCGGCGATGGCTTTCAGATAATGGTGTGGCTCGGCACTAGCCGGTATCTGGTCGATGGGGGTGATGACGAGGCCCCAGTGTGATGCCCGGGCCCAGGTACGTTCGAAGGTTTTGAGTGCAGTTGTTTTGGCCTGTTCGAGCCCGCTGTGCAGGATGATCTGTTGTGATCGCAGGTCATAACCGATGACGACGGCGTAGTGCCAGACCGGTGCCCAGCTCAGGCCGAGGTTCTGTAACACCAGTACCGGGTTGCCGGCCTCGATTTCGCGCAACAGTTGATCAAGTTGTGGTTCGATAACATAGGGAACCAGGTGATGGCTGCGAACGCTGGCCAAAATTTCGATTTGCAAACTGCCTTTACGGGCCGGTAGATAGACCTGTCGGATCAGTGCTTCCGGTGTTGTTTGTGTGCCGACGTGGCCGAGCATCATGGCCAGCGCAGCGGGACCACACTGGTATTTTTCCTGGGCATAAAAGGGGACGTTATGTAGTTGCGTGGCTGTTGTTAACTGGCTGTTGCTCAGCACAAGCCGTGTTTGCGGGGCTGTGGCGCAGGCTGATAATAGCAATAAAATAAAAAGGCTGCCGGCAATGTTACCGACAGCCCTGTAGCGTGATTGGTCTGTGGGGTTGTTAGTGTTTATTAACAAAAGGAAAAACGTCGGTGTAACCCAGAATATCTGTAATCAAAAAGACCAGGAATAAAAATACGGCCAGACCGACAATGCCCTGGCCGGTGGGCAGCTGTTCCATCTTGTCGGCCATGACTAAAAGTTCCTGGTCGGACATATTGTCGACACGAGACTGGATATCTCTATCGTCAACTCCCAGCGTGGCGAGCTGTTGTTTGACGCTATCCTGGGCAAGCATCTGTTTTAACTGCGACCGGGTATCGGAAAGCTGTTGCTGATTGATGGTGTAATTCAGGGCCTGGTCTGTGCCGATGATGGCTGCCTGTGATGCCGGAACATAAATGCTCATGGCGCTGAAAGTGATGAGTAGCAGGTGAAGTAATGGTCGCCCAATTTTGCGTAGCTGGTTCACTAGGTTGCCCCTGTAGTTATTTGTTTTGATGATCTATTTTGTCGCATGATCTCGAGCTATGCAACTCTGTAATGCGATATGTACGGGCTATGTTTAAGGCTATGATTATTTAAGGGTTTCAGGGGGTATTGGTGGCGGGCTGGGTTATCTCTGCCAATTTTACCGAAAATTGCTAGATTGCTATTTTTCGGGATTGTTGTAATCATAGCCCGACTTTTTAGAACCAGTAATCCTGGTATGTTTGCATTAATACTGATGGTGGAATATGGCAACGACGATTGATGAATTGACAATTAACTATACTGAGGATGGCCAGCTTGTTGTTAAGGAGCTGGATAAGGAGGTTCTGACTAAGGGGGCATGGTCGACTATTTTGTACCGTTATCAGGACTGGGACCGCAGCAAGGAAGTATACGGGCCAGAAAAATACACCATTCGCCGGTATCAAAAACGCAATGGTGAATATATGCAGCGCTCAAAATTTAATATTTCCAGCCGTGAGCAGGGGGAAAAGATTATCGCCACTTTACAGAAATGGATGGATTAGGCCTCTGCTAAGTAGCCGTCAGGGGGTGGCGGGGCAACAGCCAGGGCGAACTTTTTGGCTCGCTGTCAGGCGTATCGGGGTTTGAGCAGGGTGTCGTCGTCAAACGCGAATTCGACGCCAATCCGATATTCCTCCGTATTGTCGCCATGGTTACTGACCCAGCAGACGCGTGCAGGCAGTGGTTGGTCTGGTGTCCCCAGGCCTTCGAGCCAGATTTTATCTTCGGGTTCGTGCCGATAGTTGACCCGGAGTCCTGCACCACGGGCGCTTTTATCGATAATGGTGCCGGGGTAATACATCCGCTCATCACCCTGAGCGGTGTTGATTTCGGTAAAATAGATCGTTTCCAACGTGGTTGGAAAGCGCGCGTGCAACCGTTTGTCGTCACTCATAAACCTTCTCCGTCATCCTGATGTTGACAAAGATCCTCATCATCGACCATATCAGCATCACCCATAAAAAACAAATAATTTAGAAAAACAATTAAATAACAAGGAGATAGATGGTGTTTATAATATGCTTTCGCAGATACGGGGTCAGCAAAAAGGGCCTCGTTAAGAGGCCCTTGTCGGTGGGTTACCTGTAATTAGTTGAGAATCGTCTCAACCCGATCCAGGTCATTAATAATCCTCCAGGAACCCCCGCCACTGATAACACGTTTGTTCCAGTTATCCAGGCGTTCCATATATTCCCGGGGATCGATATTGTCACTCGATAGCTTGGTGACATTCAGGGCGATAACCTCGATGCCATCCATCGGTAGCTCAAAATCACGTTTGTGTCCCTTTTTGATTTCTTCTTTCATGTCGGAAAAGACCAGAATGTGGCGTTTTCCGGCACCGGTTTCATCAAGATATTCTGCCGCCTGTAACATACCGCCACTGATGTCGGTATACGGGCTGCCTTTGACGGTTTTGACAAAAGAGTCAATCTGGTTGCGGAATTCCCGTTTTTGACTGGTAGCCACGGATGGCCGGGTATCAAAGGTCACCTTGGCGACGATATCCTTCTCACTGAAACTGCCGCTGTCGATGCGGGCGACGGCGAGTGAGTCACCACTGTCCAGCGTGCCAAGAAGATAATTAATGATCATCTGCGCCTTTTGTAGCTGCTGGGTGTAGGTGCCAGAGGTATCCATCAGCATGTAAACAGCGCGTCCCGGAGGAATCTGATCACCGCAGCCGCTGCTGAATATCAGGCTGACAGCGATCAGTAATGTACTTAATAGACGGTATGGTTTCAGGTTTTTCATAAGCCATGTCCTCCCTCGATTGTGTTGGCCGGGTTATGTGTCGGCTTATGGTGTTGTTTGGATTGCTGCGGTGAGTTTTTGCCGTAGTGCAAAAAAAGCTCTTCAAAACGTAGTGGAATAAATATGACTAAGTCATAGATGTTCACTAGTGTATTACCGAGATGGTAAGACAGGGTGCCAAGAAAACGCAGTGATACCGAAACAAAACGTAATATCCCGATACCGGCGACACCGATTACCGTACGTGACGAGTGCACAAAAGATTCCAGTGGAATGGCGACAAAGGTTAGTGCAAACGGCAATACAAAACCCATAATCATCTGTCCCATAGAGGGAATCCAGCGGAATTCCGGGTTGGCGGCTTCAATACCCGACAGGGTTTGACGCAGGGCCTCACGATCGGCGGCCAGAAGATCGCGCATGAAGGCGAGTGAAGATTCTACTGTGGCAAGGATAAACAGCAGGCCAAAGGTTATCCAGATCATTTTGCGGCGCATTTTATCGTCCATGGTGCCAATGATCGGGAACATGCGGGTGATACGTAGTGATTCCATCAGGAATATACCCATGGCTATTTCCAGGGTGATAATCACCATGGCGGCGACATTGGACGCCTTGAACGGTCCGAGCATACTATTGGCGCCGACCATCTCGGACATGGGCAGGGCGATCAGATAGTAGTTGACGATACCACCGATGATGGCAATGGTCAGGATCAAACCGGAGATGAAAAACTGGGTCATGGATGATGATGACAGTGTGCGTTCGGCCTGTGGAGAATGGGCGCGAATCTTTTCATACTGTTCCATCTGCTGGTCAATGACATGGGAACGGTCTTCGAGACCTTTGATGCTTTTATCAACATCATGTAATGTCTGGCTCAGATTGCGCCAGTAAGGCATCATGTTTTTCAGCAACAGATGACGTTTGGCGCTGGATTTACGGTATTCGCTCAAGGCCGAGCTCTGGGATTTTTTAATAGTTGAATGGATTTCACCGAGAATCTTGCCCACCATACCGCTGTCATCGTTACGCAATTTGGCGATGGTTTCAACGGCCTTGGTCCAGCCCGGTGCTTCAGGCGGGACTTCTGTGGCTTGTTGGTAATCTTCATCAATATGTGTGATTTGTTCGCTAAGCTGGCGCTGCAGATTTGGATAACCACTCAGATCGCGTGAGACAACAGCGTTGACGCGATGAAACTCCCGTTCAAGTAAGCGTTCCGTAGATTCCTGCCCGGCGGCCAGTAATACTTCGCGGTTACGTTGGTCGAGTTTTTCTTCGGCCTTATGGACTGAGCGTGCTGCCAGACGAAAACCATTCCGTATGATCAGGCATACGGAGCGAATGGATTGGTGAGCCGGTGTGCGGGCCAGGTACAGCAGGGCCACTGACAGACTAAACCAGATGACAACGGAAATAACCATACGGTCAGACCAGAGTAATAAAAGATCCATTGAAGACATAAGGTTTCTCCCGGTGTTGTTGATTTGGGGCAATGAGGATTGCTAATGAATGCTTATCGGGCCGGAAGGATGCTTCATGAGTCGGGGAGTGTGAGCTCTGTCGCATAACCGGATAATTTTGTTCGATTTTATGGCCCGGGAATAATTGATGTGTAAAAACTACAGATATATCAATGTGATAGCTGGGTTGGCGTAATCTGGTCAGATGTTGGAGTGCGGCTAAAAAGTCTTTTGAGTTCAAGCGCTTGTGTTTCATACCGATACAATTATTAGTCAGTCCTCGAAGTCATTAGCCATGAAGCATTCTAATATATACAAGCATTTTTCCAGGATCGATGGCAGTCATCCATTACGTGAGGCTGTTCCTGACGGGTATATCGATTACGCAGCGCGCCGACATCATGGCGGCAGTGTGTTCTATTTTAATTTTCCGCTGGCGCGGGAAATGGGTTTGCTAGCTTCGAGGCATCCTGATGAGATGAATGCCACTTTGCAGCGCACCTTGCTGGATACGTTCAGTATCCAGATTATTAATGAGTTCGACATAGAGCAGGGGCTTAAGATACCGGCGCGGGATCGGCTGCCTGGGATGTATATGGCTACACGTTATCTACAGATGCAGCACCCCGGGAAACAGGGCGCGACCTCGGGTGATGGTCGGGGATTATGGAACGGTTATTTCAAAGGCCGGCGCGGGACATGGGATATATCCAGTTGTGGTACCGGAACTACGGCATTAAGTCCGGCGGTTGCCAATGAAGGCCGTTTTGTCCAGACGGGTGATGACAATGTGTCTTATGGTAACGGCCGGGCCGATCTCAGTGATGGTGTGTGTGCGGCACTCATGAGTGAGGTTTATCATAATACCGGTATTGCCACTGAGAGGACGCTGGTTATTATTGCCTATCCTGATGGTACGGCAATCAATGTGCGGGCAACACGAAACCTGTTACGGCCAGCACATTTTTTTATGCATATAAAACAAAATAATCTGCCAGCACTTGAAGGATTGATTGAATATTATATCGATCGTCAGGTGCAAAATGGCCTGTGGCCACGCATTAAAGGGCGTGAAAGTCGTTATCGTTATTTTCTGGATTCCGTGTCACGGGATTTTGCCAGGATGGCAGCCCGATTTGAAAGCGATTATATTTTTTGCTGGCTCGACTGGGATGGCGATAATATCCTTATGAATGGCGGAATTATCGATTATGGCTCGTTGCGACAGTTTGGTCTTTTTCATCATAAATATCGTTATGATGATGTCGAAAGGATGTCGACAACGATTACGGAACAGAAAAACAAGGCGCGTTATATTGTCCAGACCTTTGCCCAGATTGTTGATGCCTTATTAAAAGGGTATAAAAGTAATATCAAATGTTATTCACACCATCAGTGGTTAGCATTGTTTGACAGCTTCTTTGTAGAGTCCAGAGAAGAGGCTTTTCTTTATCGTCTGGGCCTAGCCCCGAATTTTCTGGATAAAGCGCGTAGGTCCCGGTCAGTGGCTTCAAGCCTGAAACGTTTCCGCCGTTCCTACGATTATTTTGAAAGGGCCAAGTCGAAAAAGGGGGTTTACCAGGTAAACGACGGGATTAGCTGGGATGCAATTTTCTGTATGCGCGATGTTATGCGTGAAATGCCGGCTATGATGTTGTCTGAGAAGGGGCGCATGGAGGCGGAAGATTTTATTGCCATTATCCGTTCACGTTACGCTGGTGATGACGATGTATTATTAACCCCCTATCGCAGACGTTGTATCCGGAATTTCCAGCGTGATTATCGGGGTTTGTTAACAGCTATTGCCGCTGTAACCGGCCAGTCGCTACCAGGGTTGCTGCGTTCGGTTCAGCGGCGCTCGGCTATCATCAATCGTTATGACAGGATTACCGGTGACGCCATTATTCATGTGGCAGAGCAGCTGATTAAGGCCAGTCATTCACTGAGTAAACATCAGGTTTTACATTTATTTAACGAATTTGTCATGGCTCAGACCCTGGCGCCGGAATATCAGGCCGCGATACGGCGCAAGTTTGGCCGTAAAATTATTTTAAAACAAGGGAATAGGGCCCGTACGGGTTCGTCATACCTCTATCAGCAAATGCGACAAACAGTCGTTGATCATCGTGAAGGTCTCTAAAGATATTGTCCGGTTCTTTGGTGTAGATACTGGACCCAGACCACTTTGCACCGTATTATCTGGCTTGGATGTTGTCCTGTAACTATCTGAGGAGTAAATAATGGCAGATAATAATGAAGTCCTGGTTGTTGCATCAAAGTTAAAAAACTACATACGCAGCAAATCGGATATGAATACATCGGCATCGGTTATGGAAGTTGTTTCTGATCGTATTCGTGAAATGTGTGATCAGGCTATCGAAAATGCACGTAATGACAAACGCAAAACTGTAAAAGATCGCGATTTCTAATCCTGGTTCGCGAACTGTGACGGTGTTGTTTTCTCGTCATTTAAAGAATCGTAATTGATTGATTAGCCCGGAAGTACTAGTACTTCCGGGTTAATTAAACTCACCAATGAGCAGAATTCTTGATGGCGTGAAATGAATGAATCGTTATAAACCATAAAATCAAGTGAATAATGACGATTTCTGTAGTCTAAAAAATAATCACGGGGTATACTATTTCCGCTGTAAGCGATCGCGAAATTGCTTGTAATGATGTCTTGTAGTTGGCTATGGCTGACAGGCTTTGTTCAAAGTTTTTGAGGTATCGTGTATGAATAAAGGTACAGTGAAGTGGTTTAATAACACCAAGGGTTTCGGTTTTATTGCACCACAAAATGGCGGTGAAGATGTTTTTGTCCACTATTCATCTATCAAGAGCGATGGTGGATTCAGGACATTAAAAGAAGGTCAGGAGGTTTCTTATGAGTTTGAAAAAGGACCGAAAGGCTTGCAGGCGACTGAAGTAAGTTCGGAGTAGTCGCTTATTCTTGATTGTTAATCGTCCCCGGTAGACCTTTTGTAATAAGGGTAGATATTCCGGGTGTAAGTTTTATGTGCCGCGCATAACGCTGGCAGGCGCATATTTTTGCATTATTTCAGCATTTTTCCTTAAAAGCCTGCTGGTTACGTTCCACATTGACCGTTCTTTTGGTCTGTCATTGATTTTATTAGAAATCCTTTTGCTGTTGGTTTAAGATACGCCTCTAGTATGAGCCCGGGTGCTCGCGTGCCTCCAGGCAGGATCAGCATACTCAACAATCATTTAAGCTGAATTAGATAATTTCGAATGAATAAAAAAAATAGTTTTACTCGTGAAGAGTTGCTGGAGTGCGGTAAAGGACAGATGTTCGGGCCGGGTAACGCACAGCTCCCGCTGCCCCCCATGTTGATGTTTGACAGAATCATCAGGATTTCTGATGAGGGCGGGGCTTTTGGTAAGGGTGAAATTATAGCTGAGCTTGATGTTAGCCCTGATTTATGGTTTTTTGACTGTCATTTCGAAGGAGATCCTGTCATGCCAGGTTGCCTGGGGCTCGATGCGATGTGGCAGCTGGTGGGTTTTTTCCTCGGCTGGATGGGCGGACCGGGCCATGGCCGGGCGCTGGGTGCGGGTGATGTCAAATTTACCGGGCAGGTAACACCAGATAAGAAGTTGGTTACATATCGCATTGATTTAAAAAGAGTAATCATGCGGAAACTGGTTATGGGGATTGCCGACGCGGAGATGCAGGTTGATGGTAAAACCATCTATACCGCCAAAGATCTGAGAGTTGGCCTGTTTACATCTACTGAGAGTTTTTAAAGTGCGACGCGTTGTAGTTACCGGTTTAGGGATCGTATCGAGTATTGGCAACAACAAGGATGAGGTTGCTGTTTCACTGAAAGAGGGCCGCTCCGGCATAGAATTCTGTGAAAAATACGCGGAATTGGGTTTCCGCTCGCATGTCCATGGTGCGCTGCGCATCGATACGGCCGAGCAGATCGACAGAAAGCTGCTACGTTTTATGGGGGATGCAGCGGCCTATAACTATATCGCCATGCGTGACGCCATTGAGGACTCAGGGCTTAACGAAGAACAGGTATCCAACCCCCGCAGTGGTCTAATCGTCGGCTCGGGCGGGGCCTCCAATATGAATTTCCTCCAGGCGGTCGAAACGCTACGTGAGCGGGGCGCCAAACGTGTGGGTCCTTATATGGTGCCCAGAACCATGGGCAGTACCACATCGGCCAATCTGGCCACGGCCTTCAAGATCAAGGGTGTCAATTATTCCATCAGTTCGGCCTGTTCAACCAGTGCTCATTGTATCGGCAACGGCGTAGAGCAGATCCAGATGGGCAAACAGGATATCGTGTTTGCCGGTGGTGGTGAGGAGCTGGACTGGACCATGACTATGTTATTTGATGGTATGGGCGCCCTGTCGTCAAAATATAATGACGCCCCAGCCACGGCCTCGCGTACCTATGACGCTAATCGGGATGGTTTTGTAATATCCGGTGGTGGTGGTCTGGTGGTGCTGGAAGAGCTCGAACATGCGCAGGCCCGCGGAGCAAAAATCTATGCCGAGGTTGTCGGTTACGGCGCGACATCCGATGGTTTTGATATGGTCCAGCCGTCAGGCGAGGGTGCAGTACGTTGTATGCAGCTGGCCATGGCTACAGCCGGTGGCCCTATCGATTACATCAATACTCACGGTACCAGTACACCGGTTGGGGATATCCGGGAACTGGAGGCTATCCGCGAGGCCTTTGGTACCGAAATGCCACCCTTTTCGGCGACTAAATCGCTAACCGGTCATGCCCTGGGGGCTGCCGGTGTTAATGAGGCTATTTATTCCTTATTGATGATGGAGCAGGATTTTATTGCTGCTTCGGCCAATGTGGTTGATCTGGACCCGGCGGCTGAAGGTATGCCGCTGGTAACCGAATGCCGGCAGGGTGTGACGTTAAACCGGGTGATGTCCAACAGCTTTGGTTTCGGCGGTACCAATGCGACGTTGGTATTCCAGCGTTATCAGGCTTAAATCAGCCCCGATTATTCATTGTGTGCGCTTGTGTGGCGGTGACTCGCCAGGCGTAGTAGTTTTAGTAGCAGCAATGTTGCGGGTGTGCCATGTAGCAGCAGATCCAGAATATCAATGGCCTGCGTCAGTTCGCCGTTGACCAGAAGTTTCAATTTTTGCCATAGATGCGGTTCAGGCGTAAATGGTGCCAGTGCCAGTGGGATGGCGATAATAGCCAGTGTCAGTAAAGGCAAACGATCCAGCCATTTCATCTTATTAGTCTCCCGGAATGAATACGGTCAATGGTAACATAGCGTAGCCCCTATGGATTCAATCTGGGCAGCCTATGAACGACTTTATACGACGATGACGATAAAGTATTCCATTCGCAACAGTCAGCGCGCCAAACGTCTGCAACTCAGGGTTGGGGCCAGGGCTGAGGTTGAAGTGATATTGCCTCGGGGTATGAGCCAGGCCGGCGTGCCAGCCTTCGTTGCTAAACACCGGGACTGGATACTGAAAACACAAACACGATTACGGTCGCGCTTGCCACAAACACCGGAATTACATCAATCAATACCCGAGACTATCACCTTCAAGGCCTGTTGTAACTGTTGGCAGGTACAGTACAGGCTGGAGCCGGGTTTGCGTAGTGCATTGTCTGAATCAAATTTGCTTATATCGGTTAGTGCTGGTGATGAAAATGCAGCAAGACGAACACTGCAGCGTTGGCTAAGTCGAAAGGCAAGGTCTTATCTCTTGCCGCATATGACACGGCTTGCTGATGAAACGGGTCTGAGGTTTCAGCGCTTATCTATCCGCTCACAGAAAACCCGTTGGGGCAGTTGTTCATCGACCGGAACCATCAGCCTGAATCGGGCCCTGATGTTTCTTGAACCTGATCTGGTACGTTATCTGATGATCCATGAGTTATGTCACACCCGCCAGATGAATCATTCATCCCGGTTCTGGAGGCTGGTGGAAGGATTCGAGCCACGCTACAGGGAGTATGAACGGTGTCTGCGGGGGCTGACATTAACAGTGCCTGCCTGGGTTAATTACCGCCCTGATAGATAGCTAATCTGTCACTGTAAATAGCGGGGCTGCGATGTTCCGCATTTACCTATGAAAATTCTGCTGAGCTTGCCTGACTAATGCTTCTGTTTGTTGATGTTTTATTTCTACTGCTGCGGAAGTAGGCTGTATTGCCATAAAAATCTTCCTGATCATTTTGCCTGTGCCAGCCGGGCATGCCTAATAGAGGGAAGGGCGTTAGCATGTCTGTAGACATGCCCATCCTGTTAGAATTCAGCAGTGCGCAGAGCTTCTCATCGAGCTGACGTAATTGTTGTACCTGGCCTAGGTGATGAAAATAGTCCTCAATATCCAGTAGCAGGGCATGACCGGTCATTCCGATATAGGGTTGCAAGGCCTTTTCAAACAATGCGTGACCAAAAATAAAACACTGCAGGTTTTTGTTTAGTTCATTGCGCCGATGCCAGAATAATTCCTGCCATTGAAAATTTCTGATCAAATCCAGCAATGACGGGTCAGATGAGGTGACGATTACGCCACACTCATCAAACAGGGTGATGGCATTTTCGAGAGGGCTGCGATTATTCTTATATGGTGTTGCAGTATGACGTTTTATCGCGGCATGATAGTGCAGGGCGTTAAGCACGACCTTGGTTTCAGGAAACTGGCACCAGATGAGTACCTGAAAAAAGTCATGCCAGTTCTGGCAGCGTGTTTGCACTTCGCCTTTCAGGTAAATACGTGGTTCGTAGTGTTCCTCAAAATGTAATGGTTTACCACCTTGCGCCACAAATTGTATCGGTGCACCGTGTTGTGAACACAGTCCCGGGTTTTTTCCTGTTAGCAGCTGTTGATAATCGGCCAGGGTAGGCCAGTCAGTCAAATGTCTGGAGCATAATTCCGCTACCAGTTCACGTGCCTGCTCAAACAGGGGTGATTGTTCGGCGAATGCCGCATTCCAGTGATGCCTGTTATTGTTGCTCATGGAAATCTCACGCGGCCGTTATATTTCTTCGTAAGTCAGGCTGAAACTATAAGCTGCACAACACTTTTTAGCCACGATTATCATTTATCATGGTTTTCCAGCAGTTCCCAGCGTTGGTAGGCATGATCCAGTTTCTGCTGCAGCTGTTCGGCTTGTTGTTTGATAGTGGTGATTTCATCTGCTGCTGCCTTATATAGATCCGGGTCTGCCAATTGCTGATGCAGGTTTTCCAGTTCGGTTTCGAGTAGTTCTATTGTTTCAGGTAATGCGTCAAGTTCACGTTGATTTTTGTAGCTGAGTTTACTGGTCTTTTTAATAATCTTTTCAGTTGTTGTCCGGGCCGCAGGCGCGTCCTGGTTAACGGTTGCTGCAGGTGGTGGATTTTTCTGGTCTTTGTGTTGACGCATACAGTCATCATAATTACCGACATATTCATGAACGATACCCATGTCATCAATCAGCAGGGTGCTGGTAACCACATTGTTTAAGAAGGCGCGATCATGACTGACGAGAATCAGGGTGCCATTAAAATTTAGCAGCAGCTCTTCGAGTAATTCCAGTGTTTCGACATCAAGATCATTTGTGGGTTCATCCATGACCAGGATGTTGGCCGGTTTGGTGAACAGTTTAGCCAGTAATAAGCGATTACGTTCACCGCCGGACAGGGCCTTGACTGGTGTGCGGGCACGATCGGGCATGAACATGAAATCCTGAAGATAACCGATGATATGTTTGGACTGATTACCAATCGTAATCTGGGTGCTGCCTTCGCCGACATTGTCGATGACCGTGGCTTCTTCGTTAAGCTGGTTACGGAGTTGATCAAAATAGGCGATATCCAGCTGGGTACCAAGCCTGACGCTGCCCGTGTCCGGCTGTAGCTCACCAAGCAATAGCTTGATCAACGTGGTTTTGCCGCTACCATTCGGGCCAATAATGGCAACCTTGTCGCCGCGCATAATGGTGGTCGAAAAGCCGTTAATGATTCTGTGTTCAGAATAGCTGAAACTGATGTTATCGACTTCAGCGACCAGTTTACCGGAGCGCTCGGCCTCCTGCAGGTTGATACGTGCCTTGCCCAGCTGATCGCGACGTTTGCTACGTTCTTCGCGCAGCTTCTTCAGGTCCCGTACCCGTCCTTCATTGCGGGTTCGCCGGGCCTTGATACCCTGGCGAATCCATACCTCTTCCTGGGCCAGTTTCTTATCGAATAATTTGTTCTGTGTTATCTCGGCCTCGAGGGCCTGTGCGCGCCGAACCAGATAGGTCTGGAAATCGCATTCCCAGCTGCTTAACTGGCCGCGATCAAGTTCGATGATACGATTGGCCAGACGCTGGACAAAGGCGCGGTCATGACTGATAAAGAGCAGGGTTCCCTTGTAGCTGTACAGGAATTCCTCCATCCATTCAATATTGGCAATATCGAGGTGGTTAGTGGGTTCATCGAGCAGCAGCAGGTCCGGTTCACTGATGAGTTCACGGGCCAGCCATACGCGCCTGCGCATGCCGCCGGATAACTGATCCATCATGGCCTGACCATCGAGTTTCATTCTTGTCAGTATTGTCGTAACGCGTTGA